>JACCDS010315689.1_pt1 | contig 11429 bp, 11 predicted proteins | sample 7446441 | NCBI WGS metagenome assembly JACCDS01 (sample SAMN15323445, study PRJNA562643) | freshwater metagenome | isolation source: river surface water | place: USA:Blue River Watershed | collected 2017-08-17 | reverse complement strand
TCACGGTGAGTACCGGGGTTCGAATCCCCGTAGGGTCGCCAAGTTTTACCGCAAGGTAAACGGCAACAAGTCGGTAACAGCTTCTGCAAGGAAGCGACTTGGCTCCGGGTTGAAAGACACAGAGCGAATGGTTACCGCTACCAGGAGCGGTAGTTCAGTTGGTTAGAATACCGGCCTGTCACGCCGGGGGTCGCGGGTTCGAGTCCCGTCCACTCCGCCACATTCCAAAAGCCGTTGCATGCAGATGCAACGGCTTTTTTGTTTTCTGCCTCTGTTCTTCTTGGCGTTGCACAATCAAGCCATGTGGATCCACCGACTTTCCCGCACAACCGGTCATCAACGCCTCTTAGTGGGTGCCTGCGTCGGCGCAGGTGTGGCTGTGATCCCAAGTCCTTGGACCTTGGAACTGCAAATACTCGTAGCTTGGATCTCAGGCGCCACGGCCTACTTGGGGTTGGCGTGGCGCTTGGCCATGGTGTTTGATGCGGACAGTACGCGCTCACGTGCACAGTCGCAGGACCAGCCCAGCGTGATCTGGTTCAGCCTCTTGCTCTTGTCTGCGTTTGCGAGTGTGGCGGCGATTGCCATGCTTTTGTCCAACAGCCGTGAGATGGCCTTGCTGGCGCGTGTGGGTCATGTGCTGGTGTCTCTGCTGGCGCTGGTGAGCTCCTGGTTGTTGATGCAATGCATCTTTGCCTTCCGCTATGCGCATCTGTATTACCAGACCGAGCTCAAAGGCCACCCCGCGGGTGGTGGGCTGCAGTTTCCGGGTGTTCTGCCACCGGACTATTTCGATTTCTTGTACTACGCCCACGTGGTGGGCATGACGTCCCAGGTATCTGATGTGGTGGTGACCTCTCGGCCCATGCGCCACCTCACCCTGTTGCACAGTCTGGCGGCCTTTGCCTTCAACATGATGGTCTTGGCCTTGAGTGTGAACGTCATGGCCGGACTGCTTTAGTCCCCCGGCGGCAAGGGCGCTTTACCCCACGACAACAAGCCGGTGGAGAGCGAAGTGCCCAACATGATGACCGCCCCGCACAGGCCCATCCACAGGGTGACCGATTCACCAAGCAGCGCGACGCCGTACAGGATGGCGAACACCGGAATGGCATAGGTGACGGACAGGGCGCGCGAGGGGCCAGTGCGCTCGATCAGCCTGAAGAAAATCACATAGGCAAGGCCGGTGCACACCACGCCCAGCGCAATCACTGCGCCCCAGGCCTGCAAGGGCGCGGGGTTCGTAGGCCACGCCCAAAGGGTCAAAGGCAACAAGGCCAAAGAAGCCCCCAACTGGCTGCCGGTTGCGAGGACCAAAGACGGTACGCCCGGCAAAAAACGGCGGGTGAAGCTGGCTGAAATGCCATAGAACAGGCAGGCCGTTAAACAGGCGATCACGGCCAAGGCGCTGGAGCCTGCCCCGGAAGCACCGGCGGCGTCACGGTTCAGTGCCAACAGGGCCACCCCCACAAAGCCGACCACCAGACCCAGCACACGGGAGCCCTGCAATTTGTCTCCCAACCACCACCATGCGATAGCGGCACCGAACAAGGGCACGGTGGCGTTGAGCAGGGCCGACAAGCCGGTGGAAATGGACAGCAGCGCCCACGACAGGCAGGCAAAGGGTATGGCGGAGTTCAGCACCCCCACGGTAAAGCACAACTTCCAATGGCGGCGCAGAGCGGGCAACTGGCCTCGCAGCGTGAGCAAGGGCAGAAGAAACAGGCTGGCAATACACACACGCAAACCCGCAGTGGGCAATGCACCAAACGCCTTGCCGCTGGTGCGCATGAACAAGAAGGACGCGCCCCAAATGGCGGCCAGCAGCACAAAATCGAAAACCCACGTCTTGGCGGCGGTCGAGGGTGGGGTGGTGGGGTTGACGCTCACTCAGGGCTTTCGTTGTTCGAGGTTCAGTAATGCTGCCTTGCGGTCCAGGCCACCGGCATATCCGGTCAGGCTGCCGTTGCTGCCCAGCACGCGGTGGCAGGGCACCACGATGCTCAAGGGGTTACGCCCCACCGCAGCAGCCACCGCACGTACGGCGGCAGGCTTGCCGATCTGCTGGCTCAAGGTGGAGTAGCTGATGGTAACGCCGCAGGGAATCGCCAATAGCGATTGCCAGACGGTTTGCTGAAATACGGTCCCGCTGCTGAAGTCCAGCGTCATTGAAAAACGGGTTTGCTCACCGGCGAAGTAGGCGGCCAGTTGCGACTGCGCTTCCTTGGTACTCGGATGAGGGGCGAATGGCAGTCCGGCGATATCCGGGTAGTGCTTCTGCGCATCGAACCAGACGCCGAGCAGTCCGGCATCATGGCCCGCGAGCAGCATGGGGCCCAAGGGGCTGATCCAGCGGGACAGGCGTGCGGTAGTGGGAATTTTCATGAAGTAGGCCTCTGGCGCTCGTGGAATATGCGCGAATAGCTATGTTTTTGATAGTGAATGCCACGCCCTTACGGTGGCATAACCCCGCCAGGGGCGCCAGCGTTGTGAGAGCGCATCTGCCGCAGCGGCCGGGTTGCTGGCTTCTCGCACGCCCAATGCGGACTGCAGCGCCACATCACCTGAAGGAAAAGCATCCGGCCAGCGCAGCGCACGCAAGGCGATGTAGTGCGCGGTCCATGCGCCAATACCGGGCAGGGACTGAAGCTTCGTCATGGTGGCCGGTACATCACTACCTGGCTGTAAGTTCAGGGCGCCCGACTGCACCGCCTGCGCCAGAGAGAGGATGGCTTGCTGACGTTGTTTGACGATCCCTAAGCTGCCCAAAGCATCGGGCGACATGGCGGCGAGCGAGGCAGCGTCGGGGAAGCAGAGCGCCAAACCTTGGGGCGCATTCGTTAAGGTGGCGCCGCAATGCGACACCAGCCGTTCGGTCAAGGTGCGGGCTGCTTTGACGGTGATCTGTTGGCCCAGGATAGCGCGCACCGCCAGTTCCAGGCCGTCCATGGTGCCGGGCACCCGCATGCCTTCGGTGCCGGGGAAGTCCGCGCACAGCAGCACGTCCACCGCAGCCGGGTCGGCATCCAGATCCAGCCAGGCGTGCATGCGCTGGAGCACCACCGGTAAGGCGCTGGCCAGTGACTCGCTGATGAGTAGCTGCACGCGATGCTGATCAGGCATCCACTGCGCTTCGACCCAACCGCGAAGCGTGGTGCTTTTGTGTTGGAGGCTGACTGTGCGCCGGATCAAGCCCTGTTCCGGATCCACCCACTCCATGCCTGCAATGGCACGTTGCGCGAAAAAATTCAGCAGGTGCTGGACGTTGAAGGGCGGGCGGTAGGCCGCTTGGAAACGGAAAACTGCAGCCTCAGTCGCCAGACCATACGGCGCATCGGAACCTTTTCGGGTTCCAAGTTGGGCGGCCTGGGAGTCGGAACGCATCGCCTTGCGCAGTGCCGTGGGTTGCAAGCGGTAGTGCTGCACAAAGGCCGCATTGAAGCGGCGCACGCTGGCAAATCCGCTGAGGGCGGCCACATCGGCCACGGGTAGCTGCGTGTCGGTGAGCAGCTGCTTGGCAGTCAAAAGGCGGCGCGTTTGCAGGTAGCTCAGCGGTGTGAGGCCCCAGTGCGCCTCGAAAATGCGGCGCAAATGCCGGTCACTGATACCCAGCCTGGCCGCTATGGCAACGATGCCGGGGCTGTCATCAGCCTGCGTGGCGTGCTCGATCAGGTCCGCCGCTTGCAGGGCGAGCAGGGCACTGGCGTCCTGCGTAGTCCAGTGCAGGGCAGAAACCTGCGCAGGTGCGAGTTCGGGGCGGCAGCGCAGGCAGGGGCGAAAGCCTGCAGCTTCGGCCTGGGCCGCACGCTCAAAAAAGCGGCAGTTTTCGACCTTGGGGGTGCGCACCCGGCACACCGGCCGGCAGTAAATGCCCGTGCTCGTCACCCCGGTGAAAAAGCGCCCGTCAAACCGTGCATCCCGCGCCTGCAGTGCCAGATAGCGGCCGGCGTCGTCGGCGGTCGTCGCGGACACGGGTTTGGCGGTAGGCAAGGCGGAGGGCATGAGGGGGATGATACGCAGCGAAGCGTGCCAAAGTAGCCGTTTCCGGACATGTGCCTGCCGCCTACAATCCAGCCCACCCGCCAGAAGGCGGCACTGGCTTTTTCCACAACCTTGCGCTGCATGCACCTGTCCCCCCGAATTTTCAAAGCCTACGACATCCGCGGCACCGTGCCTTCCACGCTGTCGCCGGAGGTGGCGCATGTGCTGGGCCGTGCCTTCGGTGCGCTGGTGCGCGAGCAGGGAGGCGGTGCGGTGGCGGTGGGCCGCGATGGGCGCTTGAGCAGCCCTGCTTTGGCAAAGGCGCTGATTTCTGGCCTGTCAGTGGCAGGCATGCAGGTCATCGACATCGGCCTGAGCACCACGCCCCAGCTGTACTTCGCGACCCACACCCTGTGCCCGCACGGCATCCAGGTGACCGGCAGCCACAACCCCAAAGACGACAACGGCTTCAAGATGGTGCTGCACCGCCAGGCCTTGTATGGCGATGCCGTGCAGGATCTGCGCAAGCGCATGGAGGGGCTTCTGGCGAGCGCGCTGGACAGTGAGACAGCCTTGCCCGCAGAGCCGGTGCAGGTGCAGGTGACCGAGGTGCTGGCCGCGTACCTCGAACGCATTGCCCAAGATGTTCAACTGGCCCGCCCCATGAAGGTGGTGCTGGACAGTGGCAACGGCGTGGCAGGCGCCAGCGCGCCTGCAGTGCTGCGCGCCATCGGCTGCGAGGTGCAGGAACTGCACAGCGCGGTGGACGGGCATTTTCCTCACCACCACCCTGACCCCAGCCGCCCGGAAAACCTGGCGGATCTGGTGCGCGCTTTGCGCGAAGGCGATGCCGAGCTGGGTTTGGCATTCGATGGCGATGGCGACCGCGTGGCCGTGGTCACCCGCGATGGAAAAACCATCCATACCGACCGGCAGCTGATGCTGCTCGCCCCCGATGTGCTGAAGCGCCACCCCGGTGCGGCAGTCGTGTTCGATGCCAAATGCAGCCAAGGCCTGGCGCCTGTGATTGAAGCCGCTGGCGGCGTGCCGGTGATGGACCGCACCGGCCACTCGCTGATCAAAGCCAAGATGCGCACCTTGAATTCGCCCCTGGGCGGCGAAATCAGCGGCCACCTGTTTTTTGGCGACCGCTGGTTCGGCTTTGATGACGGTACTTATGCCGCTTGTCGCTTGCTGGAAATCTTGAGCCGCAGTGCAGACGCCAACGCCGTGCTGCACGCGCTGCCGGACAGCCACATCACCCCCGAGCTGCACATCGCCTGCCAGGAGGGCGAAGCCCATGCGCTGGTGGAGCAGTTACTGGCCACACTCACATTGGATGCAGATGCCCGCCTCAATACCGTGGACGGCCTGCGCGTGGACTGGCCTGACGGTTTCGGCCTGCTGCGCGCGTCCAACACCACCCCGGTGCTGGTGATGCGCTGCGAAGGCCGCACGCCCGAAGCGCTGGCCCGCATTCAAGCCCTGCTGATGGAATGGGTGCGACGCATCCAGCCCCATGCCGCATTGGTGGAGGCTTCGCATTGAAAGCGCCTCAAAAGATTCTGATCGTCAAGCTCTCGTCCCTGGGCGATGTGGTGCACACCATGCCTGCAGTACAAGACTTGCGCGCGGCCTTTCCCCGTGCCCGCATCGACTGGGTGGTGGAGCGCGGCTTTGCGCCGCTGGTGGCGCGCTGCGAAGGCGTGGCGCGTGTGATTCCGTGCGATATCCGCATCTGGAGCAAAAAACCATTTGCCGCTGCGACCCGCGCCGCCTGGCGCAGCTTCAAGGCCGACCTGCAGCAAGACGCCTATGACGCAGTCATTGACCTGCAGGGCCTGAGCAAGTCCGCGCTGGTGGCCTGGCTGGCTCGCACTACGCCGGACGGGCGCCGCTATGCCATGGCCAACCAGACCGAAGGCTCGGGCTACGAGGCGCCTACGCGCTGGGTGGCAGACACGGCCATTGCGCTGGAACCCCATGTACATGCAGTGGAGCGCGGCCGTTTGCTGTGTGCCAAGGCGCTGGGCTACACACCCGCGGATGCACTGCGCTTCGGGCTGGTAGGCCAATCCAAGGCCCTGAGCGCGCCGCTGCCCAAACACCTGGGTCATGCCGACAACCCCTTCGTGCCCCGCAAGCCGCTGGTGGCGCTGGTGCACGGCACCTCGCGGGTTGACAAGGAGTGGCCGCTGGAGCACTGGATTGCGCTGGGCCGCCGATTGAATGATGCCGGCTTTGGCGTGGCCTTGCCCCACGCGGGCGCCCGCGAGTTGGCCACCAGCCAGGCCATTGCAGCCGGGCTCGACGAGGCCTGGGTGCTACCCGCCGTGGGGCTGGATGTGCTGACTGACACCTTGGCCCACTGCGCGGGCGTGGTGGGTGTGGATAGCGGGGTGAGCCATATCGCTGTGGCACTGGACTTGCCCCACGTGCAGATCTACAACTTTGATACCGCCTGGCGTACCGGCCCGGCGGCGCTGGATGCACGCGGCAAGCCCGCGCGGCAATGCAGCGTGTACGCAGAGCCCTGCCCCGACGTGGAGTCCGTGTGGTCGGCCTGGGAGGCGCTGGCGACACCGGTGCTCAGCCGCTGAATCTGGACCCACTCCCCATGATGATGCGCGCCCTCTATTCCCTACTGACCTATGCCGCCCAACCCTGGGTGCGGCGCAAGCTGGCCCGCCGTGCCAAGGTAGAGCCGCTGTATGGCCAATGGGTTGAAGAGCGCTTTGGCTATTACGGCGATGCGGTTCACTTTGCCCCGAAGCCGGCATCCGCTGCGGGTGGTGCACCAGTGGTCTGGCTGCACGCCGTGTCGCTGGGCGAAACTCGCGCCGCTGCCGTGCTGCTGGCTCGCTTGCGCGAAACCTTGCCCGGCATGCGCTTGGTGCTCACCCACGGCACCGCCACAGGCCGCGAGGCCGGCAAGGCTTTGCTGCAGCCGGGCGACGTGCAGGTCTGGCAGCCCTGGGACACGCCTGCGGCGGTAGGTCGTTTTTTGGCGCGGTTCCGGCCCGATATCGGCTTGCTGATGGAGACCGAAGTTTGGCCCAATCTGGTGGCCGGCTGCGCACAGCGCGGCGTGCCCCTGTGTTTGGTCAACGCCCGCATGAGCGACAAAACCTACCAAGAGTCTTTGCGCCTGCGTTGGCTGGCCGGCCCTGCGTATCGTGGCCTGCATGCGGTGTGGGCCCAGAGCGAAGCGGATGCGCAGCGCCTGCTCGACTTGGGTGCGCCGGTGCAGGGGGTGCTGGGCAATTTCAAGTTCGACGCTACGCCCGATGCCGCGCTGCTGGCCCAAGGCCGCGCCTGGCGCGCTGGCGCGGCTCGCCCGGTGCTGATGTTTGCCAGCTCACGGGAAGGCGAAGAGCAGATGCTGCTCGATGCTTTGAAGCAAAAATGGCCCCTGGCGCCCGCAGAATATGCGCGAGCAGCTCCTGAAACCATAGCAAATCAATCGAGCCAAAGAACCGGCTTGCCGTTCCAGCTGCTGGTGGTGCCACGCCATCCGCAGCGTTTCGCAGAAGTTGCGCAGCTGTTTGCCGATGCCGGTTACTCCGTGTCCCGCCGCAGCCAATGGGGCGAAGCGCAAGAGACAGCGGACGTGTGGGTGGGCGACTCGCTGGGCGAAATGGCGCTCTACTTCGGCTTGGCCCATGTGGCTCTGCTGGGCGGCAGCTTTGCACCACTGGGCGGGCAGAACCTGATCGAGGCAGCGGCCTGTGGTGTGCCGGTTTTCATGGGCCCGCACCTTTTCAATTTCACCGAAGCCTCCACGCTGGCGGCAGAGGCAGGCGCCGCGCTGCGGTGCGAAGACATTGCCCATGCGGTGGCTGAAGCGGCTGCAACGGCGGGTGATACCGCCCGCTTGCAAGGCATGCAGGACGCCGCTTTGGGCTTGGGCGCTGCGCACCGGGGCGCAGCATTGAAAACGGCCACCGAAGTGGCCGCTGTGCTTACGCGCACACGGCGCTGAGCTTCTCCGCGAAGTACTTGAAGTCCGGGGTCGCTTTGCCTGGCACCTTGGCCAGGTCGTCATAGCGGCGCAGGCGCACCGCCTCTTCGGCAAAGGGTTGTGCGATAAAGCTTTGCAACTCCGCTTCGCTGAACGGGCCACCCTGGAGTTCCAGGCTGCGCTGGGAACCGTCGGAGAGTGCGGTCCAGTAGCTGGGCTCGGTGGCGCACAGGTAGCGTTTGGCATCCACATGCAAGCGTATGGGCTCCAGCACGGCATCGGGCAACAGCGCACGCAAAAACGGCAGCGCCACGTACTGGTGCAGGTCGTCTTTCTCTTGGGTGTCGTCCATGACGCCGTCACGCTCGGCTGCAATCAGGTGGCCGATGTCGTGCAGTAGCGCTGCGACTACGGTCTCGATGCTCTCGCCAGCCTGCTCCGCCAGCAGGGCGCATTGCAGGGCGTGCTCCATCTGGTTCACGGGCTCGCGGCCGTATTGGCTGCCAGCACGCTTGTCAAACAAGGCGGCGATGTCTTCCATGTCCAATGCCATATCAGTCTCCTCAGACCAGGGCTTTGCGGATGCGGGCGGACACCAGATCGATGATGCTGACCGTCGCCACGATGATGATCATGACGGCGCAGGTTTCTGCGTACTGGAATCCGCGGATGATTTCCCACAGCACCACGCCGATGCCACCGGCCCCGACCATGCCTACCACAGACGCGGAGCGCACATTGCTCTCAAAGCGGTACAGCGTGAAGGAAATCCACAAGGGCATGACTTGCGGAATGACGCCGTAGATGATTTCGTGCAGCGCGGTAGCCCCTGTAGAGCGAATGCCTTCCACCGGTTGGGGGTCTATGGCTTCAACCGCCTCCGAGAACAGCTTGGCCAGCACGCCGCTGGTATGAATCCACAGCGCCAGCACACCGGCAAACGGGCCCAGACCTACTGCAACGACAAACAGCCTCGCAAACACCATCTCATTGATGGCACGGGTGGCATCCATGAGGCGGCGCATGGGTTGGTACACCCACCAGGGCACGAGGTTGGCCGAGGCCAGCAGGGCCATGGGAACCGCGGTGACGACCGCAAGGGCAGTGCCCCAGAGGGCGATCTGCAGCGTGACCAGCATTTCCTGCACGTAGTTGCGCCAGTCACCGAACTTTGGGGGAAAAAAGTCTGCCAGGTAAGTGGCCATGTTGCCGGAGTCGCGGACCAGGTCGGCGGGGCGCATGTCTGCGCCCTTCCATGAGATAGCGAGCAGGGCCAGCAACAAGGCCCAAGAGAGGTGCCACCCCAGACCTTGCTTCGAGGCAGCGGCGCCAACCGTAGCGGGCAGGCGGGGCGTCACAGTGGGGGCCGGGGTGGTGGACATCACTTCAGCTCAGCGAGGTTCTTGTCCAGCTCAGCCAGCTGGCGCTTCTTGTCGTCTTCAGCCAGGGTCGTGTCGGCTTCCAACTTGGTGCGCTTGCTGAACATGTCGAGCTGGCGGATCGGCAGCAACTGGCTGTTGTTGGATTCCTTGAAGGTGGACCAGTTCAACTTGGCCATGATTTCGCGCTCGGCAGGGCTGGTCTTTCCATAGCCGGTGAAGAAGGCCTTGAGCTTGGCCTTGGTGGCGTCGGGCAGGTCCTTGCGCCACACCAAGGGGTCGGAGGCAATCAGTGGAGAAGTCCAGACCACGCGCAATTCCTTGACCTTTTCGGGCATGGTTTTTTCCAGCTTGGCCAGGGTTTCGCTGTTGTTGGTGGCCACGTCCACTTGCTTGTTGGCCACGGCCATGGCGTTGGTTTCGTGGTTGGCAGAGCGGGCGACCTTGAAGGCGCTCTTGGTGTCCACATTGTTCTTGGCGAACACGTAGTAGCCGGGCACCAGGAAGCCGGAGGTGGAGCTCGGGTCACCGTTGCCGAAGTTCAGGTTCTTGGCGTTCTTGAGCACGTCGTCCACCGACTTGAGGGCGCTGTCGCGGTGCACGATCAGGTGGGAGTAGTAGCCTTCGGTGCCGTCGATATTGACGACTTTGGCAAACACTTCACCGTTGGCACGGTCCACAGCTTCCATGGCGGACTTGTTGCCGAACCAGGCGAACTGCACTTTGTTAAAGCGCATGCCTTCGATCACGCCGGCATAGTCCGGGGCAAAAAATGCATTGACCTTGAGGCCGGTTTGCTGGGTCAGGGCGTCCAGCACCGGTTGCCATTGCTGCTTGAGCTGTTGGGACGATTCGGTCGAGATGATGCCGAAGTTCAATTCCTGTGCACCGGTTGCGGGGGCCAGTAGGCCGAGGCTGATGGCGGCGACCGAGGTCGCCCAGATTTTTTTCAACATGGAAAGCTCCTGAAAAGGTTGGCAGGGAAGGTCAAGCGGTCTGCGCCACTGGGCTGCCCCAAGGGGCAGACGGCACGAGTACCGGGGAAGTGGCAGGACGTTGCGCATCCGCCAGAATTTCGTCGGCCTGTACGCCATAGAGTTCGCGCAGCAGGTCGGGGTTGAGGGCACTGGCGGGGCCGTCATAGACCACACAGCCCTGGTTCAGGGCTACCACGCGAGGGCAATACTTGAGTGCCATATCGACCTGATGCAGCGACACGATCACGGTGCAGCGGTCTTCACGGTTAATGCGGGCCAGAATCTCCATCACCTTGCGGGAGGACTCCGGGTCCAGCGAAGCAATCGGCTCGTCCGCAAGCACCACTTTCGCGCCTTGCACCAGCGTGCGGGCAATGGCGGCGCGTTGCTGCTGGCCGCCCGACAAGGTGGAGGCACGCTGGGCGTGGCATTCGGCAATGCCCACACGTTGCAGCGCCTCGATGGCCTGTGCGCGTTCCTGTTCGGTGAACCAGCGCAGCAGCCCGCGCCACAGTGGCATGCGGTGCAGCAAACCCACCAACACATTAACCTGGACCGGCAGTCGGTCCACCAGGTTGAATTGCTGGAACACAAAGCCGATGCGGGCCCGCACCTGGCGGATGTTGCGGTGCACCCGGCCGCCTTGCTGCACGCAGCAGCCATCCACCTCGATCAAGGAGCCCGGACCCGCGTCCGCCGACACCAAGCCGGCCATGTGGCGCATGAGCGTGGATTTGCCGGACCCCGAAGCACCGATCAAAGCCACCATCTCACCCTGTGCCACGGTGAGGTTGATGTTGTTCAGCGCGTGCTTGCCGTTGGCAAAGTGTTTGTTGAGTTGTTCAATACGGAGTGCGTGGTGCATGGCTTCTCCTCAATTTGTCTAGACAGATTCAGTGTCCGGCGGTGGGGTGACGTTTTGATGAAACTTCAGGGAAATTTGTATGACGCAAGGCGCCCTTACAGCACCCGCCGGCCTTCACGCCAGACGGCGCGCACTACGGGGTGTTCCTGCCCGCCCGGCAGGGTCGCCATGCGCACCTGGATCAGGTCGGCACGCAAGCCCGCAGCGATAGCTCCCCGGTCGCTCAGGCCTGTGGCCAGGGCCGGCGTACGGCTGATGATGGCCAC
>JACCDS011487087.1_pt1 | contig 11432 bp, 12 predicted proteins | sample 7446441 | NCBI WGS metagenome assembly JACCDS01 (sample SAMN15323445, study PRJNA562643) | freshwater metagenome | isolation source: river surface water | place: USA:Blue River Watershed | collected 2017-08-17 | reverse complement strand
GCATCGCGCTGGAGGTCGAGGTTCTGATCTTCGGTTGAGACTCGGGCATAGCCGAATCGGCACGCTGCCATACGTTTTCGGGACGTTGAAAAGATGACGGGAATTTTAACACTGGAAGCATCCACAGTGGAGGCTTTTTGGGTGTCAACCTGACCTGTCCAGTTTGGCACCGTTTTCTGAACACGTCACACAACCACGTAGATACGTATTTGCGTAACTTCACCGGCTAGGCATCCGGGTCGATCAGCTCGACATTGGCCGCAGCCATCACCAGCGCACGCACCTCAACGGCATGGACGATCAGCCGCGCCCCGTCGTCGGCCTCGATCTCGGCCATGTCGCGCCCGCTGGCGATGAACTCGGCGCGCAAGGCGCGGCCGATGGCTGTGAGCGCCGCCTGGTGAATCGCGCCCGGCAGGCTGGCCAGCTCGGCACGGGCGTCGCGCTCGGTCGGCAGATACAGCAGCTCCAGCCCGGAACCCGGCATGAGATGGCGCAGGGCGACCACGCCCCTCGACCTGGCCAGGATCGCGTCCAGCGCCCGGAATGTGTCAACCAGCAGGGCAGGGGGAGCATCCGCGCACCGCGCGCTGACCCATTGCGCCGCAGCGTCCAGCTCGTCGGCCGCAAAGCGTTGTGGCCGTTGAGGTGTGAGTGTTTCAGCGTGCGCGGTCATGCCCCCATCCTCGGCCCATCGTGGGCCAGCTCGGCGGCCGGGGCGCGCCCCTCCAGCCGCAGGAACTGGTCGCGGTAGCGCTCCAGACGCGCGGCCGTCAGCGCGCCCTCTGGCCCGAAGGCATAGCGGGCGGTGCGCTGCGCGTAGTCGTGCCAGTTGCGCCCCTCAGTGGTTGGCCGGACGGCCGGTGCGCATGCCTCCAGCGTCGCGGCGATCTCGGCCTGGTCGTGGCCGGTGAGGCGCAGCCGCACCGCCACCATCGCATCGACACGCGAGAGGTCGATGTGGCCTCCCTCCTGCCGGGCGATGATGTCTTGCCGGTGGGCGGCGTACAGCTCGGCCATCGGCGAGCCGCCAGGCGCTGCGGCATAGGCAGGTGAGGGCGCTTGCGCCTTCACAGCCTGGGCCACCTGATCCAGCTCGCGAGCAATCACCGCAGCATCGGTCAGGGCCTTCGGGCACTCGCGCGCCTCGGCGTAGGCCAGGCGCACCTCGGGGAAGCTGCCATCGGCCCGCTGCCGCTCCGGCTTGCGGTTCGTGAAACCCGGCGCTCGGTGCGGGTGGATCGCGCCGGATAGGTTGGGGTCGCCATAGCGCTGATTCAGCACACGGCAAAGCCGGTTGGCCACGTCCTGCTCGTTCGACAGGCCCAGCTTGGGCACGTTGAGCACCGCCTGGTAGTTGCCGGGGCTGCTCTCGATCACCACGGCGGGACGGTAGCCGTCGCCGAGGAAGCGCTGGAGCTTGTCCGCGCTCAGGTCGTCGATGAGGATGTGGTGGCGCTTCTCCGACAACGGGGTGTAGTAGAGGTTTTCACCGCGCCGCTCCAGCCGCTGCATCTCGCCCATGCGCCAGGCGATCTCCCGCGCAGTGAAGCCCACACTGCTGCCGCCGCGCTTGTCGAGAACGAAAGCCGACTTGCTGCCGTTCTCGCGAAGGCGGATAGCCGTGACGCGGTAGCGATCCGCGCCGACTGCCTCGTGGTAGTGCTTGAAGTGGGTGAGCTGCGGGGCCTGCCGTGCTTCCTCGCGTGCTTTCGCACGCCTCGCCCGCTCGGCCGCGAGCATGTCTTGCAGCTCCGGGTTGCTCACCTGGATGCCATGCTCGACGGCCAGCTCGACACACATGCGCTTGTAGTCGTCGTTTCCGGTGAGGCGAACCTTGCCCCACTTCTGCACCCCAAGCTGCATAGCCGCCAGCGCTGCCGCCTGGTCGCGCCACTCGTGCACGTCGATCTGACGCCCTCGGTCAATGAAAGACACCCCCGCCCCCGCCCCGCCTTCGGCGGCGCGGCGGTAGACCACCGCGCCCGCCTGCACCTCGGCCATGAAGGCACGGATGTCGCGCGGCTGCGGCACGTCGTCACCGTCGCCCTCGATGAGCTGCGGATCGTGGCTGCGATAGCGGTAGTCCGCTGCGTCCTCGGCACTGAAATTCCGGGCCAGCCAGTCCTCGTAATCCGGCCAGCTCGGGAACCTCGTCGCCAATGCCTCGCGTTCGCGCCGTTGGCGCTCTCTCAGCTCGGCCTTGGCTTTGGCCTGGTCGGATGCGACGACGCTGCGCATCGCATTCAGCACCTCGCCCTTGCGCTTCCAGTCGCCCTGCAAGACGCTCCGGCGCTGCTCCCGCTGCTGCTCAGTCAATGCCCGGCGCTCTTCGTCGTGGCGCTTGCGTAAGTCGGCCTGCTCACGGGCCTTGCGTGCGTAGTGATCCTTGCGCGCACCGATGTAGTCCTCCCAGCCCTTGGCGTCCGGGCGGATTGGCTCAGGCTTGCGGGCCGTAGTGCTCACCGCCGCATCGGCGGGTTGGAAGTCACCAAGGCGCTTTTTCAGGGCCGCCAGGCTGCACTCGCGTCCGGCGCTGGACGCCTTCACGGTGGCGTCGCCAATGCGGATGACGGCACCGCTGCCTTTCATCTCGAACCGCGCGCCGTGCTCGGCGAGCTTGCTGTGCAACTCGGCCCAGCTCGACGACGCCTTGATGATCTCGGCCAGCTCCTCGGCGGCGATGCGCTGCCCTGAGCGCTCACCCGTGCGCGCCTCCATGTCGCGCGCCTTGCGGGCGGGCTCCTTGGACTTCTTGGCGCGGTCGGCCTTCGCAACCTGGCCGTCCTCCAGCACGCGGAACAAGGCATTCGGCTCAGACTGCCAGCCCTGCCGGTGCTCGATGCGGGCGATAGCCCGGTGGGCGGGCTCGTAGTCAAAACCGCGATTGACCTTGATGACCTTCTCAGTTTCCGGGTGGACGCGACTAACCGCCAGGTGCAAATGGATGTTGTCGGTGTTCTGGTGCAGGGCGTACATCGCCTGGTGCCCAGCCAAGCCCATCTCTTCAAGGAAGATGCTCACCGCTTCTTCGACCTGTTCCGGCGTTGGTTGCTCACCCTCATGCCAGGACATGACCCAGTGCTGCACCGGGAGGTCAGAGCGCACAGCCTCGTGCGCGACGCTCATCATCTCCACCTGCCGGGTGGCGAAGTCATCGGAGTGAAAGCCAACGCCACCCAGCAAAAGCAGCTTCTCGCCCTCATCAGGCGCAGCCATGTAGTCGGTGAGGTCGCGCACGTAGCGAGCGCGGCCGGGCACCTTGCCCTCCACCAGCTTGGGCTTAATTTTCTTGACGATCACCGCCGAGCCTCCTAACCAGCGACCAGATGTCGCTCAAGATGGCCGCCGTCTTGTCGGCGTGCAGCCCGCCCGTCTGGTTGTAGTGATCCTTGAGCAGGCCCGCTGTCTTGCGCAGCTCGGCCGCCGTCTTGAGGTCGGCGTGGTGGACGATGCGGCGGCCAAAGTAGCGGCGTCGAACCAGCTCCGACACTGACAGCCCGGCCAGGTCGGCGTCCTCGCGCAGCTTGGCCTTCTCGGCTGGCGTCAGGCGAACGGCGATCTTCTCGGTGAGCGCTTCCGCGCCTTGCACTGCAAACGGCATCCTCACTGTCTCCACGTCTTGCCCCGCCAGGGGCAGGCGGCGGGTGTCTCATTGGTGCCCCGCGAGAAGCAACGCGCCGAGCTGCACAAGCCTCCCCCGGCGTTGAGGGGGCAGGTTGAGCCGGGACGTGACAAGCGAAGCGCGGAATGTCGTGGCGTCCCTTGGCTGGCATATGACCCTCCGGGGGCATGTGTCAGACAAGGGCTATCCTGTGTAGAGATGGCACCACGCATATTAAGCACCATAGTAAGCAAGCTGCCCGCGCATGCCAACACCAAACCACCAGAAAACACCGCAGAACCGGCAACAGTGACGAGATTGCAACGCTCCGTAGATTATTATGGGAAGAACTTACAATTATGGGAAGCGCCCGGAACGATAAAAGCGCTTAGCACTTGCTCGTGAGCATGCGGTGTGTAATATGGTGAGCATCATTGATAACTGGAGATGCTCATGGCGCGCACCATTGCACAAGCCGAAGCGCTCGCAGAAAAGCTGCGAGCACTTCCGGCCATCGAGAACAAGAACCGGCCCATCAGCAAGGCCGAAGAAATCAAGCTGCTTGCGGACGAGATAGCAGCTCTGCAAGAGCGCAATTACTCGCTCCAGCAGATCGCGGAGTTCCTGACCGGCGAAGGCTTGGAGATCAGCACGGCCACGCTAAAGAACTACCTTCAGCGCAGCAAGGGCAGCAAGGCGACCAGCAAGCGGCCGTCGAAGAAGAAGCCAGCCGTAGCACCCAAGGAAGCACCGAGCGCCACGCCGCAGGCCACCGCTGGGCAGAGCATCGGTGAGCGCGCCGCTGCTGCCCTACCTCCGGCCAAGTCGGATCACCACCAGACAGCACAGGCCGCAATCATGCGCCCTGACAGAGAGCGGATTTAAGGGAGGCCAGCATGAACAAAATAATCATGGTTGGCGGGAGCAAAGGCGGAACCGGAAAAAGCACGGTATGCAGTGCCGTACTGGATTATCTGGAATCGCAGGGGAAAGAGCCGGTATTGATCGAAACAGACACGGCAAACCCCGACGTTTACAAAGCGCACAAGGTGAGCGGATTAACAACCGCCATTGAACTCGACACGAGCGAAGGCTGGATTGATCTGGTCAACTTCGCCGACAAAAACAGAGGTAGACCGCTGGTAATCAATACCGCAGCACGCAACCTGACCGCCGTCACCAAATTCGGCAAGACGCTGGAATCAACGCTCGGGGAGCTTGAGCGGGAGCTGATAACACTCTGGACGATCAATCGTCAGCGTGATTCCCTGGAACTCATGGCCGATTACTTGGAAACCCTGCCGGCGAGCGACCGGCATGTGCTCCACGTAGTCAGGAATTTATATTTCGGTGAGCCCGATAAATTCCAGCTCTACAACGACTCCGACAGCCGAAAGCGGGTCGAATCGGCGGGCGGGAAAACCATCGACTTTCCCGACTTGGCAGACCGTGTTGCGGATGACCTGGTGACGAAGCGCCTCACCATCAAGAGAGCATCGGAAGAGCTGCCGATTGGCAATCGAGCCGAGCTTCTGCGCTGGCGACGGTTGGCACACCAAGCCCTCGGGGAAGTGCTGACATGAAGCCCGGCATCGTTGAAGTCATGGAGAGCATGCGCGGCCGTGAGCTGACGGACACGGAAGCAAACCGACTGCTCCACATGCAGCGCCTGCTGGGCATCGACAACAACGATGCGATCTGGGTGGTGATGCTCGCGCTGGAGCACTACCAACAGCTCTACGAGGCCATGCCGCCGCGCATCGAGGCGGCTGGCGAGGTCGCCGTCAAGCGCGTCAAGGAAACCGCCGACGCGGTGGCCGCCGCTGCTGCTGCCACCGCGCAAAGCGAACTGAGCGGGGAGCTTGCCAGGTCAGTCCGCGAGGTTGCGAATCAGACCGCCCGGAAGCAGCAATGGCAATGGATCGCAGTTGGCCTGGTTGTATCGGCCGTGAGCACCGTCTGCGCAGGCTGGATAGGCTTCGACAAGGGCAAGACGGCAGGCGTCGCCCTCGGGTATCAGGAGGCGCGCACCGAAGCCGCAGCGGCATCGTGGGGAGCAACACCGGACGGCCGCATGGCCTACCGAATGGCCGAGGCAGGGAGCCTCCAGCAAGTGGCTCGTTGCACCCAGCCAGGCTGGCAAGTGAGCAAAGGCGTGTGCTTTCCCAAGCCTGCCGGAGACGGCAACCTCTACGGCTGGCAGTTGCCGCAGTAAGCACCGCGTGAGCGGTGCCCCATCAAGTCACTTGCCCAGCAGGGCAGACCAGTCGCAAACGCTGACCGGCAAGTGCAGATAGCCGTGCATGCGAGCCCACAACAGGCCCATGCCTACAGCACAAATCACCGGGAAGGTGGCCGGATGCGATCTGCGCGCCGATAGGGCCGCGATCTTCCCCTGCGCCCAGGCGCGCACCCTCTCCATTCGCCAGGCCGAGACACGGCCGACAAGCCGCTTTCCCTCGCGCAGCACGCGCGTAGCCAGGCGGGAATTGGCATGCCCGCACGCGGTCAAATGAATACTCTGTTCCATATCCGCAAATCCTATTTTCTAGACAAAAATCCGACCAGCAACCCAAGGCAAAGCACTTATCTACAGAGTGTGTAAACACTGTGTTTACCTATGTGTGAAGCACTGTGCGAAGGGGACTATTGACGCTCAAAAAAATGTTTCTCTGGGCGTAAACGGAATATAGCTTTTATCCGTTTAGTTGTGTAGAGTGAGGTTCAACGCGCGCAAAAAGAACCGGAGTCCATAGATGCCAGCCATGCCCTTTACACCGCCAGCGGACGACGTAAGCGTCGGCATGCTCAAGAAAATCTTTGGGCCGGTGGTCGATGTACTCATCAACGGCGCAGACCCCAATACGGTGTCCGCTGCCAGCAGCCTCATCGCGACGCTGTTTGGCTACTTCAACAGCGGCATCCTGGTGGTGGCTGCGGTGATCGCGGGCTATGTGATGACGATGGGTGTCATCAACACCGCCAACGACGGCGAGGCGATGGGCAAGGCGTGGAGCGCGGTTTGGACACCAGTTCGCTTCGTAGCCGGTGGCGCGGTACTGCTCCCGTCCGCGAGCGGGTACAGCTTCATCCAGATGCTGGTCTTGATGATTTCCTTGTGGAGCGCAGGCTTCGCGAGCAACTTGTACTCGCTGGGCATGTCGATGGGCGTGCTGAGCCCAGCAGGGATCGTCAAAAGCAGCGGCAACGTGGGCGGCGAGCTGTACGGCCTCCGCGAGTTCGCCACCCAGTACGTGGCCGTCGCCTATTGCGCTCGGTCAACGAATCTCACCTTCGCAGACCCTGGCGCTGGCACGACGCCAGCAGTCGCAGCGGACGCGACGATGAGCGGCAGCGCAACCAAGTGGGACAAGCAGTCCACAAGCGGCCTCAGCACTGAGTACACCTTCTACGTGCGGGACCGGAACCCAGTGACAAACCTGGGCGGCGGTGCGCCGTTCTGCGGCACGGTGTCGTTGAAGGTCTATTCGCCTGACCCGGAAGCAGCAAAGGACACAACAGGCACGCAGGCCGCGATTGACAGCATTCGAGCGGCCGTGAGCGCAGCGAAGGTCCAAGCCGCAAGCGACTTGATGGTGGACATCGACAACTGGGTCGCCACCTGGCCAGCCAACATCGCCGCACCCGGTTGGGATCAGGTCAACAGCGCGACCCTGAACACCCTCGTTGACACGCGCAACGCCCAAGTCGTCGCAGCCCTCCAGGCATCAATGACGGGCGGGGAAGCGAACGTCAACAGCTCAGTGCAAGCCTATGCGAATGCGCTGGTGCAGGGCGGATGGGCGATGGCAGGAGGCTGGTATCAGCGAGTCGGAGCAATCCGCCGTCAACTGAATGAGGTTGCCGGTGGCAATCCCGGCACAGTGACAGCACCGAACTTCTATGCGCTGCACAAGGGCGCTCAGGCTGACCTGGTGAGCGCCAGCGTGAACACCATCAGCGAGACGATTCAGGCCAAGTCGGCGGCTGCGTCCGGCTTCGAGTCCAAGAACTTCGCCGAGATCGGAGGAATTGTCCCGACCGACAGCGCCAGTTCATTGAGCGTCGGTGCAATCAAGGAGGATATGAATGCCCGCTTCGACACGGTAGCCAACCGCATTCAGAAGTGGATGGTTGGCATTTTGCTGGGCTCTGACAGCGACGTGGACGCCGTGTCCCGAATGAAGATGAGCGGCGATGTCTTGACACTGATCGACGCCGACATCAACGCAGGGCTCATCGCGATGCGTACCGCATCGACCACTTTGCAGGTAGTCGCGGCCGGGGTTGACTCACTCTCTCCGGTCAACATCAAAACCTACGAAGCTGCAAATGCACTCGATGGCTGGCTTGAAAAAGTGCCGGGCGCATTGCTGACTCGAATGCTGGGCTTCGTCGAGCCTTTGGCTTTCTATTTCGGCGTGTTCCTACCCGCACTGCCGTACTCGATCTTCATGCTAGTGGTAGTGGGCTGGGTGCTTGCGGTGTTCCAGACGATGCTGGCCGCTCCCCTCTGGATGATCATGCACATGCGCCCCAGCCAGACCTTCGTCGGCTCGGAGGCCCAGGGGTATCTCCTGCTGCTGGCCCTCTTCGTGCGTCCTGCCTTGGCCGTGATAGGTTTGTTCGCGGCAATGTTGATTGCCGATCCGGTGGTGGACTACATCGCCAAGGCGTTCTTCACCACGTCGGGCGCGATCAGCAGTGGCACCACGCTCTCTTGGTTCGCTGGCCTGTTCCAGTTCTTCTGGATCCTGAGCATGTTTGGGCTGCTCCTGATGCCAACGCTGTACCTGATCTATTCGTTGCCGCAAGTACTGCCCGACCACGTACTCAAGTGGATCAACGCTGGCGTTCACGATCTGGGCGCAACAGCAGCAGCCAACGAGATGCGCGGTGGCGTGACACAAGCCGCGCCGACGCCTCGCATCATTGGTGGTGGTGGTGGCGGCGGCGGTGGCGGCCGGTCAAACCGCTTGCAAGGTGGCAATCGATCAGGCAGCGGTGATGCAAGCGGAAGCGATTCCCCGCGCGGCGGTGGTCAAGGTAACGCGCCCGTCAACGTCGGCGGCCAAGGGGTTGCACCACCGACCGAGGCCACGGCACTGAGCGGCGGCAGCACGGGCGGGCAAGCGCGATCCAGCGCACCCGACGCGGCAAGCCCAGCTCGGGGGGCCACCAGCAGCGACCAATCACTGACTGGAGGGTCAACACCTCCGACAGGTAGTCAAGCCCCCTCGGCACGCAGCCTATCCGACCGCGTCTCCGACGCCGTAGGTGTTGGCCTCGGCAATGCCGTTCTGGGTGTAGGCCGCACTGCGGCGGGCATGGTTCGAGGCGCAGCCGCCGCTTCGCGCTCGGCCGAATCCGCTCCTGGCGCTGTGCTTGGCCTTGCGACAGGTGCCATCGGTGGCGGGGTCGCCGCAGCAGCAGGCGCAAGCGCCATGACCGCGACCGAAAGCATCGGCGCTTTCCGCGAAGGTGCTGACGCCCGCATCAAGGCCATGCGAGAGCCCAGCGAAAAACCCGTCAACAGCGGCGAGCCTGCCGCCAGCACTCAAACGGAGGACAAGGCATGAGCAACGACTTCTATGCGAGCCCGCAGGGGGCAATGGCAATGCACGGCGCAGGGCGCAACCTCGGTCATGACGAGGGGTGGCGCGTGGGCTATGACGAGGGCTTGGCGGAAGGGCTCGCCCTTGGTCGCCGACAAGCCAATGAGGTGAGCCAGCCTCAACTCAACCAGTTGGCCAACCGTGTCCGCGAACTGGAAGCCCGCACTTGGACTGATCGCGAAAAGTATTTCGCGCTCGCTGTGGTCGCCCTGGCCTCGATTGAGTCGCTGGAGTCGGCCACCCAGGAACAGCAGCTTGCGTTCCTCACGGCGTACAGCCGACTCGTCACGGAAGCCAAAGGCAAGCAGCTTTTGGGCACTGCACCGCACGCAAGCAGCGAGTTCGAGCGAGGCAACCCCGTGGCAGCCAAATTCCTGCACTCGATGCTGGCCCTTGCCATGCAGCCGCAGGCCGACAACTCCCCCAGCCCGTGAGGACTACGCAATGCCAGTTCAACCCCTGACCTTCATGCAAGCGGCTGATATGCGCCGCAAGCTCCCCAGTGCAGTTCGCACCGCCCGCATCGTCTCAGTCGCTGATGGATTCCAGCTCCTGGCGACCCTCGTGAACGAGTCCGGCGACTGGACGCTCACCTCTCCCGGTGGCATCGCCGACACCTTCCCCGACCTGGGTCGCTTGCAGGCATTCGCGACCACCGTCCTCGGTGGCCAGCCTCTGCCGGTGGTGCTTCACCCCGCCAATCAATCTCCCGTGCAACACCTCATCGCTTAACGAAAGGCCCTCTCCCCCATGCGCTCCATCAAGACCGTGCTCTCCCTCGCTCTGACCCTCGCCGCTGGCATCGCCAGCGCGCAGAGCATGCCTGTCGCTCTGCGCGACGCCAACGCTCCGGCACCGGCCGACTGGTCGAAGGCCGCGCCCATCATTAAGGCCGCCATCGAATGCCGTGATCCACTGTTCGCGTCCCCGGCCGTGCTCTCGACTTTCCGCCTCACGAATGCCAGCCTGGACGGCGACCACACCTTCCCGGAGCTGACGGTTTTCGGCTCCATCAAGGTGTCGTCCGTTTCCGTGTTCCAAGGCACCGATGCGGATGGCAGCTCGTACACGGTCAAGCCCCAAGGCATGACCCTGGCCCAAGTCGCCAAGGCCGCCGACCTGAAAAAGGGCGGCGACCGGTACGTGCGCAAGGTTCGCGATGGCGTGATCGAGGCCAGCGAGCCCCGCGCAGGCCAGGTGCAGCTCGCTTGCATCAGGGAGGCTGGCCAGCAATGAACCGCGCCGCTCTGACCAAGCCTGCCCTCGGCATCGTGATGGGCGCAACCCTGGCACTGGCCGCAACCGCAGGCGCGGGTCAGACCAGCTCGTGGTTCTCCGGCGTGTTCTCCACGGGCGGTAGCGGCAGCGCGAGCGCTGACAGCGCTCTTGCGCAGGTGGACGCGGCGATGTCAGCGCAGATCAAGACCGACGCCGAGAACTGCGGCCAGGTGGGCATCGGGGCGAGCATCCAGACGGCCATTGGAGCGCACTCCGAGATGGCGGCAGCCACGCCCAACGTCGAAAGCCTGTTCGACGTGAACGACCAGTGTTTCGCGTCGATCAGCCAGATCGCCGACCTGTCCTTCGCGATCCCGTCGCTGGCCTCGATCTTGTCGGCCGCACAGGATGCCGTGCTCAAGTACGCCCAGAAGAAGGTTTGCACGGCCGTCAACAAGGTGTCGGGCATGGTCGCGGCTCCGATCAACCAGACCATCAACAGCATCAACCAAGTTCAGGGCTTCACCGACATCAACGGGATGGCGAACAGCGCCATCAGCGGTGCAATGAGCGGCATCGACCCTCAGCTTGGCTCTTCGTACAAGCCCGCGTCCACGGGCTCCTACACGGTCAACGCCAACCCGTTTGGCGCGAGCCAAACCACCTTCACAGGCGGCCCGACGGCAACACCGCAGCCCTCGGTAGCACCCGCCACGGCGCAGCCGCAGGCGGCCGCGCAGCCCGCCCCAGCAGCGTCCCAGTCGTTCACGAGCTGGGCGGCGAGCCTTTTCAACTGATTCGACCGGAGGCCCTATGGATGCCCTTGATTCAACCGCCGTCGCCCGCATGGGCCTCATCCTGGGCCACTTGCTGGCCTTCGCCCTGGCCGCCGTGGGCATCGCCTTCGGCGACCTGGCCATCTTCCGCAAGCGCCGCGTGGATACCGACATGCTGGCCACGGCGCAAAGCGTCGTGAAGTGGTCGCTCTATGGCCT
>JACCDS012225647.1_pt1 | contig 11435 bp, 9 predicted proteins | sample 7446441 | NCBI WGS metagenome assembly JACCDS01 (sample SAMN15323445, study PRJNA562643) | freshwater metagenome | isolation source: river surface water | place: USA:Blue River Watershed | collected 2017-08-17 | reverse complement strand
GTCCGCGGGCGCGGCGGCCGGCGCGGCGGTGGCGGCGGAGGCCGGATCGGTCGCCGGGGTGGCGTCGGGGGCGTTCGGGCCGGCGTCGTAGGAACCGTCGTATTGATAATGATGCGGATCTTCGTACGGCGTCGCCGGCTCGGCGGCGGGCGTCGTGGCGGCCGGCGGGGGCAGGAGGGCGGTGTTTTTCTTGCGCTCGTCCTCTTCCATGGCGCGTTTGAATTCTTCTTCCACGCCGGCGGCGGCCTTTTTGAATTCCCGCATCGTCTTGCCGAGACTCCGCGCGAAGTCGGGCAGCTTGTTGCCGCCGAACAGGACCAGCACGATGATAAACACCAGGACCATCTCGGGGCCGCCGATGCCGTCGATGAAGGCCAGGGGTTGGAGCGCAGGGTCCATTGACGCAATGTGACGCATTTCCGGCAAAAAGGTAGTGCTAAATTCGGAGTCAGCGGACCGCGACCGTCACGGCGAAGCGCTGCGTGTCGCCCGGTTGCACCCAATGCAGACCGACCCGGTTTTCCGGGGCATTGGGCGGGCCCATCCACGGTTCGACGCAAAAGAACGGCGACTCCGGGGCGAGGGTCCAAGTGACGAGGGTCGCTTCGGGATGCGGCACTTTCTCGGTGCCGATTTTCATCACGACGTCGCCGGGCCTGCCCTTTTCCCCGAACACGATTTCGTTGCTGCGGAGTCCGAGGTGGAGCGCGTCGAGCAGCGCCGGGTTGTCGAGCGGTTCCTCGAGCCGGAGTTGCGGCCCGGCAACCAAGGCGCCGGTGGCGTCCTGCCGCAGCCGGCGCGAAGCGGGAATGCGGATCAGATAATCGCCGCGCGTGGTGCCTTCGCTCCACGGCAGGGTGAAATAGAAATGGTGGCCCGCGGACCACGGCAGCGGCTCGGTCCCGAGATTGGCCAAAGCGAATTCGCAGCTCAGCCCGAACGCCTCGAACCGGTACGTCACCGTGAATTCGTAGCTGAACGGATAGCAGGCCTGGGCCTCCGCGCCGGGCACGAATTGGGCCACGAAGCCGCGCGCATCGAGGCGCACGATCTTGAAATCTCCCTGCCGGGCGAGGCCGTGCATCGGCATGGGGCGGCGGACGCCGTCGGCGGCCCGCCAGTGGTAGATTTCACCGCGGTCGAAGACCCGGGCGTTGAACGGAAAGAGAATCGGGTTGCCGCCGCGGACCTTGGCGAGAGCGGCGAAGTCCGCCTGCTCGGGCCAATAGAGCACATCGCGGACGCTGCCGTCGCCGAGCGTGAGGTTCCAGTTCATCAGACGGGCGCCGCGTTCCGGCAGGGCCAGAAACGTCGAGGGACCCACGCGCCAGCGGGTGAGGGTTTGGCCGGCGTAGGGAACTTGCTCCATGGTCGCGCGGATTTACGGACCGGGTCCCTTCGGCGCAAAGGATTATTGCGCCGAAACGGGACGGGAAAATTTCCGGCGCTGGAAATGCCCCGGCGGATTCCGAGTCGGCGATGCTTGCACGGTCGACGGACGGACGTAGGGTCCGGTCGTGTCGTCGATGAAATGGATCACTTTTTTGCTGCTGGCCGCCGCCACCGCGATGGCGGGTGACGTCCCGGGGCCCGCTCCGGCCGCCCCGACGCCGGACGGCCCGGCGGCTCCGGCGGCGGAAGCTGCCCGACCAGCCGCCGAAGCGGGCAGCGCCAAGCGGCGCGTGGTGGTGATTCCGGTACGCGAGCAGGTCGATTCGCCGCTGTTGTTCATTATCCGTCGCGGATTGAAGGAAGCGATCGAGGCCAAGGCCGATGCGGTCGTGCTCGATATGAAGACCCCCGGCGGAGCGCTCGATGTGACGTTCGAGATCATGGAGGCGCTCGGCAAATTTCCCGGGGAAACGATCACGTTTGTCGACGACCAGGCGATCTCCGCCGGCGCGTTCATTTCCGCCACCACGAATGAAATTTGGTTTTCACCCCGCGGAAAAATCGGGGCCGCGGCGCCGGTGGCCGCGACGGGGCAGGAAATCGACAAATCGATGCGCCAGAAAGTGGTCAGCTACCTGCGGGCGGAGGTGCGCTCGATTTCCGAAGGCAAGGGTTACCGCGGCCAAGTGATTTCGGCGATGATCGACGAGGACTTTGAGCTCAAAGTCGGCGACACCGTGCTGAAACCGAAAGGGGAATTGCTCACGCTCACGGCGAGCGAGGCGATGAAGACCTACGGCGAGCCGCCGCAGCCGCTGCTCGGCGCCGGCATCGCGGGCAGCGTCGACGAACTGCTCGCGCGCAAATACGGCGCGGGCAATTTTTCGGTCACACGCTTGGAGATCACCTGGTCCGAACACGTGGCGGTTTTCCTGCGCGGCCTCGCCCCGATTTTGCTCGGGCTCGGCCTGCTTGCGATCTACGTCGAGTTCAAGACGCCGGGCTTCGGAGTGTTCGGCATCACCGGAATTGTGTGCCTCGGGGTGGTGTTTCTCAGCAATTACGTCGCGGGAATGTCCGGGCACGAGCCGATGCTGATCTTCGGGCTCGGGCTGCTGCTCGTGCTGGTTGAGCTGTTCTTTTTTCCCGGGGTGGTGGTGGCGGCGCTCGGCGGGCTCGTCCTCATGTTCGGCGCGCTGATCTGGTCGATGGCCGATATTTGGCCCAACGAACCGGTGCGTTTCGACGGCGACCTGCTGCTGAAACCGCTTTCCGACCTTGGTCTCGGCATGTTGGTGGCGGTGGGGCTGGCGCTCGCGTTGGCCAAATTCATTCCGAAAGGCTGGTTTTTCAGCCGGCTGGCGGTCGCGCAACCGATCGCGGGTTCCGCCCAGGTTGCCGGCGGCGCGCCGGAGTCCGAAGTCGGGCTCGGCGCCTTGATCGGAAGGCAGGGCATCGCCGTGACCGGCCTATATCCCAGCGGCCAGATCGAGATCGACGGCCAGCGCCATGAGGCGCGGCTGGAGGTCGGCTCCGTGCCCCCGGGCACGCGCATCGTGGTGCGCCGCCGAACGTCGTTCGGGTTGCTCGTCGAACCGCAGGACTCCGCCCTATGACTCTCGTGGTGATTCTATTCATGGCCGGCGTGCTCCTGCTGGCCTTCGAGGTCATTGTCCCGGGCGCGGTGCTGGGCATCGTCGGCGGTCTGCTCTTTCTCGCCGGCACATTGGTGTCGTTTGCGCGCTTCGGCTTCGACGGCGGGCTGATCGCCGGCGGGATCGCGACCGCCATCCTCGGCCTGGCGCTGTACCTTGAATTTGTGGTTCTGCCGAAATCGCGGCTGGCGAAGGCCTTTTCCATGACCGCGACCGTCCAGGGCACGAGCCAGCCCCCGCTCGCCGCCGCCGCCGATGTGGTCGGCCGCGGTGCGATGGCCGCCACGGCGCTCGTGCCGAGCGGCTACGTCGAGGTCGGCGGCAAGCGCTACGAGGCGTATTCGCGCAGCGGACACGCCGCGGCCGGCGACCGGCTCGAGGTCGTCGGGATCGACACTTTCCGTCTTATCGTATCCAAACCTTCCACACCCAAATCCCTATGAGCATTCCCGTACTCGGCGTCGTTATCGTCGTCGCCATCGTCGGCCTGATCGTTTTCGCCATCGTCTTCAGCCTCGTCGGCGCGTGGGTGAAGGCGATGTTCAACGGCGCTCCCGTGCCGCTGTCCAAGCTGGTGGCCCTCAAGTTCGCCAGCATTCCCTACAACCTGATTGTCGACGCGCGGATCACCGCGGTCCGCGCCGGCATCGCGCTCGACGCCGACCAGATCGCGTCGCACTTCCAGGCCGGCGGCAATGTCGTGCCCACCGTGCAGGCGCTGATCGCCGCGCAGAAGGCCGGCATCGAACTCGGCTGGGACCGCGCCTGCGCGATCGACCTCGCGACCAAGGGCTCCGGCAAGAGCGTCGTCGAAGCGGTGCGCACGTCCGTCGACCCGAAGGTCATCGACTGCCCGAATCCCGAGGGCGGCCGCACGACGATCGACGGCGTGGCCAAGGACGGCATCCAGGTGAAGGTGAAGGCGCGCGTCACCGTGCGCACGAACCTCGACCGCTTCGTCGGCGGCGCCAAGGAAGACACCATCATCGCCCGCGTGGGCGAAGGCATCGTCTCCACGATCGGCTCGGCCGAAACCTACAAGGTGGTGCTCGAGTCGCCGGACAGCATTTCGAAGACGGTGCTGGCGCGCGGCCTCGATGTGGGCTCGGCCTTCGAGATTCTTTCGATCGACATCGCCGACGTCGACGTCGGCGAGAACGTCGGCGCCAAGCTCCAGGAAGCGCAGGCCGAAGCGAACAAGAACATGGCGCAGGCGCAGGCGGAAATCCGCCGCGCCGCGGCGGTCGCGGTGGAGCAGGAAATGAAGGCGCGCGTGCAGGAGATGCAGGCCAAGGTCGTCGAGGCGCAGGCGCAGGTGCCGCTGGCGATGGCCGAGGCATTCCGCTCCGGCCGGCTCGGCGTGATGGACTATTACAAGATGGAGAACGTGCAGGCGGATACGTCGATGCGCAGCTCGATCGCGCACCCCGACGGCAAGAAGTAAGCTCCGGCTGCACTGTCCCGTTAACCCAACGCGTCCGCCCTCCGCCCCATGATCGAGTGGATCCTCGAGAAGCTGCCCGTCATCATCTTCGTGGTGATTTTCATCGGGCAGATGGTGCGCGGCCTGATGAAGGCCAAGGACACCGAGGCCGAACCGCCGGTGCGCCACAACGAGCTCGAGGAGCAGCGCCGCACCGAGGAGATCCAGCGGGAAATCCGCCGGAAGATCGCGGCGCGGCGCGGCGGGGCGATGCCGGCCGAAGACGCCGCGGAGGCTCCGCCGGTGATGCGCCGGGATCCGACGGCGATTCCGTTGCCGGAGCCGCTCGGCGGACCGTTGCGGAAGCTATTCGAGGAGCTCGAGCGCCGGGCCGAGCCGGTCGCGGCCCCCGTTGCCCCGCCGCCGCTGGCGGCCGAACGGCGCAACGAGGAACTGGAACGGCAGCAACGTCTCGCGGACGAGTTGGCGGCGCTGAAAGCGCGGCGGGCCGCGCAGACGGCGGCGGCCAAAGCCGAGGCGGCCGCGCCGGGTCGGCGGACGGCAGCGGCGGGAGGTCGCTCCGCCGTGGAAGAACTCAAAGATCCCGAGCGGCTGCGCCGGGCCTTCCTACAACGGGAAATCCTGGGCCCGCCGGTCAGCCTGCGACCGTAACCGTGGGCCCGAATACGGGCGAGGGAGAGAACCGACGCCTTTACGGCGCGGGCAATTGGCCGCGTTTGTAGCCGGGACCGAACTGGGCGAGCATCTGGCCGAAGTTCATGCGCCGGCCGTTGATTTCCAGTTCGAGGTTTTCCGGGGAGTCGGCCTCGACGTAGAGGGCGCCAGGGCGGGCCACCGAGCGGGTCTCGCCGGCGGCGAGGAAGCCGGAGAAGTAAACTTCGCCTTCGCTTTCGTCCGCGTTGCGCTTGAGGACGGTGACTTTGACCGGGCGCACGGCGTAGAGACCGATGACCGGGCCGCGGGGGGCGGTGGCTGAGGTCGGGGCGGGGCTCGGCGCCGGCGCCGGGGCGGCCGGGCGGTTGCTGCCGATGAGATTCCAGCCGAGAATGAGCACGAGCAACCCCACTGCGCCGCCGCCGCCCCACTTGATGTATTTGAAAACGACGGCGGGGTCGGGACCGGTGGGCAGCGAGGTGGAGCCGCGCGGATAGCGGGGCTGGGGCTGCGCCCCGCTGCCGGAAGCGGAATCCGCCTGGCCGTCGGCCGGCGGGGCGGAGCGATCGCCGGTTTCGCCCGCGGTGGCGACCGTGATATCCATGCGACCGTAGACTTCGCGGTTGGGTTGGCGCGGGCGCACCTCGCCGCGGCCGAGCGCGGCGTAGTCGTTGAGGATCCGGTCGCCGGGGAGCTTGAGAAAATTGGCGTAGGTCCGGAGAAAGCCGCGGGTGTAGATTTCGGTCAGGCCGATATCGAAATGGTTGGTCTCGAATTTCTGCAGGTAGTCGCCGCGGATCTTGGTGGCTTCGGCGGCTTCGCGGATGGAGATGCCCTTTTTCTTGCGCGCTTCCTCGAGGCGTTCGCCGATGGTCTGCATGGGTGGGGATTAGGGAGAAATGCGGGGAGAGGGAAGACCGATCTGCGCGGCGCCGGGCCGCGGGGCTCAGAGCGAATCCAGATCGACGAGGATTTCGCGCGGGCTGGAGCCGTTCTCGGGCCCGACGATGCCTTTTTCCTCCATGATCTCCATGATCCGGGCGGCGCGGTTGTAGCCGATCCGGAGCCGGCGCTGCAGCATCGAGGTGCTGGCGCGTTTCGTGGATTTCAGCACGTCCAAGGCCTGTTGATACAACTCCTCGTCGTCGCCGAGATCTTCGTCGTCGCCGCCGCCGTCCCCGTCCTCGTCGTCCTCGCTCGCGGCGCGGTCGATCTGCTGCTGGACGGACTGCGCGTACTGGGGCGGGCCGTTGCGTTTGAGGAATTCGACCATCTCGTGGACTTCCTCGTCCGAGACGAAGGCGCCCTGGGCGCGGACCAGGCGGGAAGTGCCCGGCGGGGAGAAGAGCATGTCGCCGCGGCCGATGAGGGTGTCGGCGCCCTTGGTGTCGAGGATGGTGCGCGAGTCGACCTGCGAGGCGACCTGGAACGCGATGCGCGAGGGGAGGTTGGCTTTGATGACGCCGGTGATGACGTTCACCGACGGGCGCTGGGTGGCGATGATGAGATGGATGCCGGCGGCGCGGGCGAGTTGGGCGAGGCGGGCGATGCTCGTCTCGATCTCGGCCGGCGCGACCATCATGAGATCGGCAAGTTCGTCGATGATCGCGACGATGTAGGGCAGGCGTTCAGGAATCTCGATTTCGTCGGCTTCCAGCGGATCGACGCCGGCGAGGGCGCCCTGGGCATCGGGGGCCGGGACGGGTTCGGCGCCGGCTTTCTTGCGGCTGTTGAAGCCGACGATGTTGCGGACGTTGCACTTCGCGAAAATCTGGTAGCGCTGCTCCATCTCGCTGAGCAGCCACTTAAGGGCGCCGGGGACTTTTTTCGGCTCGGTCACGACCGGAATCAGCATGTGCGGCAGCGAATTGAAGATCTTCAATTCGACGACCTTGGGGTCGACCATGATGAGGCGGAGGTCCTTCGGGCTTTTCGAATAGAGGATCGAGGCGACGATGGAATTGATGCAGACGGATTTGCCCGAGCCGGTGGCGCCGGCGATGAGCAAGTGGGGCATCTTGGAGAGATCGGAAACGAGCGGCTTGCCGGAAACATCCTTGCCGAGGGCGATCGGGATTTCCGATTTCACCCCGGCCCAATCCTCGCTTTCGAGCAATTCGCGCATGCCGACCGGAGTGGGATGCTGGTTCGGCACCTCGACGCCGACGGCGGCCTTGCCGGGAATCGGGGCGAGGATGCGCACGGACTGGGCGCGCATGCCGAGGGCGATGTTCTTGTCGAGGCCGGCGATTTTCTCGACGCGCACGCCGGGCGCGGGGACGACCTCGTAGCGGGTGATGACGGGGCCGACGTGGATTTCGCCGAGGGTCACCTCGACGCCGAATTCACGGAGAATGCGGAGCAGGTTTTCCGCATTCTGGCGGTGTTCTTCCTCGCTGTTGCCGGCGGCCGGTTTGGCCTGTTCGCGCAAGAGGGAGAGGGGCGGGAACTGGTAGGTGGCGTCGTCGCTCTGCGGCAGGGAAATCTTGGCGGCCTTCTTGGGTTCCTCGGGGCGGACGATGTTGAGTTCGACTTTGCCGGCGGCGACCGCGAGTTGCTTGGGATCGGTGGCGGTGGCGGATTCGGGGGCTCTGGCGACGGGCTTGGGCGCGGGTTTCTCAGGCGGAGGGACAACCGGCTTGGGCGCGGGGGCCGGACTTTCGGACTCCGGCGCGCGGGCGACCGGGACTTTGGCGAGGGGATCTTCCGCGGATTTCGGCACGAAGGTTTTCTTGCCGGAAGGACCGACGGGACCGGCAGGTTGGGCGGCCGAGCTCGCGGCGACGGAGGCGGCCGCGGTTTTCTGTTTCGCGCGGGCTTCCTTGGCTTTGAGCAGGAGATCGCGTTCCTCGGCCTTGCGTTTCGCGCGCTCGGCGCGCCACGCATGCCAGCCGGAGAAAAGTTTCTCGAACTCGCTGCCGATATCGCGGGTGAAGATAAAGAGCAGCGAACCGATGTAGATGGTGCCGAAAATCAGGCCGGAACCGAAGGGCCCGAGGGCATCGGCGAGCAACCGGTAGTAAAGGGTCACGCCGACCAGGCCGCCGTAGCCATGCGGGAAGTAGTCGCTGCCCCACTTGGGTTCGCTGAACATCGCGAGGCCGCCGGCAAAGGAAACGCAGGCGATGAGCATGGCGACGGCGCGCGTCCCGGTGACGTGCTTGGAATTCCGCACCGAGAGATAGAGCAGCCAAAACAGGAAGGGCGGAATCAACCAGGCGCTGACGCCGATCGAGTAGAAGAGAGCCCAGACGGAGTTGGCGCCGATGACGCCGGCGGGATTTTTGCCGACGGTGGTGGTGCCGCGAAACGTGCTTTGGCCCGGATCATACCAAAGAAACGCGACGAGCAGAAACGCGCCGAAAGCAAAACAGAGCAGGGCGGCGGGCCAATTGGGCCGATAGCGAGGAGCCTGAAAAGACGGTCCGGCGTTTGGGTTTGAAGTCTCCGGCTTGGGCATTTGGTGTGGTCCGTCTGCGAAAATTCAGGCGAATTCCACGGTAACGTGCCGGGTGGTCAAATGTAAACACCCCCCGCAGGCTTTTCACGACTTTCTCGACAACTCACATGCAGGACTTGTTGCTCTTCCAGCCTTTGTATCAGGAACGTGTCTGGGGAGGCAAAGCATTGGCCGCGGCGCTCGGGCGGACGTTGCCGTCGGGGGGGCCGATCGGGGAGAGCTGGGAAATCGTGGATCGGCCGGAGGCCCAATCGCAGGTGGTGGGCGGGACTTGGGCGGGGAAGACCTTGCGCGAACTCATCGCCGAGGCAGGCGCGGAGGTGATGGGGCCGGGATGGCCGGCCGGGAAGGCGTTTCCGATATTGGTCAAGTGGCTCGATTGCCGGGAACGCCTCAGCCTGCAGGTGCATCCGCCGGCCGCGGTCGCGGGCGAATTGCGCGGCGAGCCGAAGACCGAGAATTGGTACCTCGCGGAAGCCGCGGCCGGGGCCGAATTGATCGTGGGGCTGCGGCGGGGCGTGACGCGCGACGCTTTCGAAACGGCGATCGCCCGCCAAACCTTGGAAACGTGCGTGCACCGTTTTCCGGTGCAGGCCGGCGATTCCATTTTGGTCCGCAGCGGGCAAGTCCATGCGATCGGTGCGGGCAACCTGATTCTCGAGATCCAGCAGAATTCCGACACGACGTACCGGGTTTACGACTGGGGGCGCGTGGGGCTCGACGGCAAACCGCGGCAGATGCACGTGGCGCAGTCGCTGCGGTCGATCGATTGGCAGGATTTCGAACCCGAGCCCGTGCGCGGGGCGGCTGTTTCCACGATTTTGGCGGATTGCGCGGAGTTCCGCATTCGCCGCGTGGTGCTGAACGCGGGGGAAACGTGGCGGATTGCGCCGCGGCAAGAGGCGCGCCTCGTCAGCGTGGTCGCCGGCGCTGTAGCGGTGCGCAGCGGCGCGGGCGGCAGCGCGGAGCAACGGCTGGCCCGCGGCACGAACGCCCTGGTGCCGTTCGCGGGCGCGTGCGAGTTTGGGGCGGAGCAGGCGACGACCTTGTTGGTGACGGAGGCGTTTTCCCGGATTTGAAGCGCGGGCGGGGTTTTGTGCCGCGGACCGCACACCGCACTTGAAGACGGCGGATGCCGAGGCTACGGTCTTTCTCTTTTTCACTATGTCCGAGCCCGAAACCAAGATCCCTGCGACTCCTTCCGAATCCGCGACCGACGCCTCCGGCGGCGGTTCCGCTGCGTCGCAGAATCCAAGCGCCGGTGGCGCCGACCTGGCCGCCCAATTGGCCGCGGCCAAGGCCGAGGCGGCGGCCAGTCTCGACAAGTTTCTGCGCACCGCGGCCGATCTGGAAAACTTCCGCCGGCGCACGGTGCGGGAAAAGGAAGACCTGCGCACGGCCGCCACGGGCCGCGTGCTCGAGGACATTTTCCCGGTGCTTGATACGCTCGGTCTCGCCATCACCGCGGCGAAGCAGCCCAACGCCGATCTCAAGACGCTGGTCGGCGGGGTCGACATGGTGCTGACGCAGCTGAAGACGGCGTTGGCGAACCACGGGTTGAAGGAAATCAATCCCGCGGGCCAGGCCTTCGATCCGCACCAGCACGAGGCGATCTCGCATGCGCCGAGCGCCGAGGTGAAGGAAGAGCACGTCGTGACCGTCGTGCGTACCGGCTACTCGTTGAACGGCCGGCTCCTGCGCCCGGCCTCCGTGGTGATCTCGAGCGGTCCCGCCAAGTAACACCTTTTCGCACCCTCCGGCGGTTTGCCGGCCGATCCCGGCATCCGCCGAATTATCAACATGGCCAAGGAAGATTACTACGAACTGCTCGGAGTCCAAAAAGGCGTCACCGCCGAGGAACTGAAGAAAGCCTACCGCAAGAAGGCCGTGCAGTTTCATCCGGACAAGAACCCGGGCAACAAGGAGGCGGAGGAGATGTTCAAAAAGGTCTCGCATGCCTACGAGATCCTGAACGATCCGGACAAGCGCGCGGCGTACGACCGCTACGGTGCGGCGGCCTTCGAGGGCGGCGGGGCCGGGCCGGGACCGCGGGGCCCCGCGGGCGGCGGCGGCGGTTTCCACGATCCGTTCGACATCTTCCGCGAAGTGTTCGGCCAGCAGGGCGGCGGGGGCGGCGGCGGAATCTTCGACGAAGTGTTCGGCGGGGGCGGCCGCGGCGGCAGCCGGGACGGCGCGGACCTCCGCTACGATCTCGAGATCACGCTCGAGGAAGCGGCCCGCGGCATCGAAAAGGAGATCACGTTCCGCAAGAACATGGCTTGCGAGCGCTGCGACGGCGCGGGGGCCGAACCCGGTTCGAAACGCGTCGTGTGCCCGACCTGCCGCGGGGCGGGCCAGGTGCGGCGTTCCGGCGGCATCATCACGTTCACGCAAACGTGCCCGACCTGCGGCGGCGCCGGCAACAAGGTCGAGCGCCCGTGCTCCGCGTGCCGCGGCGAGGGCCGGATGCCGAAGACGTCGAAGCTCAACGTGCGCATCCCGCCGGGCGTCGACACGGGTTCGCGCCTGCGTTCCTCGGGGAACGGCGAAGCGGGAATGTCCGGCGGGCAAGCGGGCGATCTCTACATCGTGCTCAGCGTGAAGGAGCACGAGTTGTTCGAGCGGCAGGGCGAAGATCTGTTCTGCGAGATTCCGATCAAGTTCACGCTCGCGACGCTCGGCGGCACGATCGAGGTGCCGACCTTGTCGGGCAAAGCTTCGCTCAAGATTCCGACGGCCACGCAGAGCGGCACGACCTTCCGCCTGCGCGGCAAGGGCATGCCGAGTCTGCGCGGCGGTACGCAGGGCGACCAACTCGTGCGCGTGCACG
>JACCDS011062192.1_pt1 | contig 11437 bp, 11 predicted proteins | sample 7446441 | NCBI WGS metagenome assembly JACCDS01 (sample SAMN15323445, study PRJNA562643) | freshwater metagenome | isolation source: river surface water | place: USA:Blue River Watershed | collected 2017-08-17 | reverse complement strand
CTGCCCCGGCTGGTGCAGGAGCTCGATAAAATCGACCAGCTGCTGGACGAGCTGCTGACCTTCAGCCGGCTGGATGCCGGTCAGTATCAGCTGGCTTTGCAGGAGCTTGATGTGGTCGAACTGCTGGAGGAAATTATCCGCGTCAATCAACTTGAAGCCGCGCAGAAACAACAGCAATTGCAACTGGACGCTCCGGCGCAGCTGCTGTTGCAGGCAGACAGCCGGCTGCTGGCCCGGGCAGTGGAAAATGTGCTGCGTAACGCCATCAAGTACAGCCCGCCACAGAGCCGCATCCGCCTGCAGCTGCAAAGCGACGGTCAAACTGCAGAGCTGCGGGTGCAGGACCAGGGCCCGGGCATCCCTCTTCAGGCGCTGGAACAAATTTTCGAACCCTTCTACCGGGTCTCGGATGCCAGAACCGCCGGCACTGGTGGCACCGGCCTGGGGCTGGCGATTGCGGCGCAGGCAGTCAAGCAGCATCAGGGCCAGATCGGTGCCGCCAATTTAATGCTGGAACAGCAGGTCCAAGGACTGGAGATTTGGCTGCGTCTGCCGCTGCATCTGGAGACAACCGTTTGAAAAAATTAAGTTTTCCCCTGCTACAGCACCAATTGACTGAACAAATGCTGCAAAGTGACGCCGGCGTGCAGCGGCTGGAACAATGCTGGCAACAATTCAGCAGGACTGAACTACGCGGCCGCGACGGCGTGCGCTTTGTGTTGTACAGCCGGACGCAGCTACCGCAATGGCGCAAAGCCAGCGCCGCCTTGCTGATAGTGCCGGGTCGTATTGAAGCGGCACACAAGTATGCTGAACTGGCCGAAGACGCGCTGTGTGCCGGTTATCAGGTGTTTGTGCTGGATCATCGCGGCCAGGGGCTGGCGGAGCGGCATCCGCGGGCGTCACAGGTCGGCTTTGTCGCTGATTTTGACCACTATGTGCAGGACCTCAGCCTGGCCGTGGCGACGCTTCGCAGCCAGACCAGCCTGCCCTTGCTGGCATTGGCCCATTCGATGGGCGGCGCCATTTTGTACCGTTACCTGCAGACCAGTCAGCCATCTTTTATTGATGCAGCGGTCTGCTGCTCACCGATGTTCGGCATTCCGCTGGGCCCTTTGCCGGCGCTGGTGCCACCCCTTGCCACTGTGATGTGGCAACTGAACCGCTGGCTGTCCGACCGCCCCTGGTATGTGCCGGGTCAGGGCCCTTATACCGACAAAGTTTTTGCCGGCAACGATCTGACCTGTTCAGAAGTGCGTTATCAGTGGTTTCGTCAGCTGTACCGCCAGCAACCAGACTATCAGCTGGGGGGCGTCAGCTGGGCCTGGCTGGCCGCCGCGCTGCGCGCCTGTCAGCAAATCAGGCAGCAACCTGCTCCACTACAGCCTTGCCTGCTGCTGCAGGCTGCAGATGAAACGGTGGTCGACAATCAGGCACAGAACTTTGTGGCGAACCGCAGCGGCAACAGCTTAATCAGTATTGCCGGCGCCAGGCATGAACTGTTTGCTGCACCAGATCCACAGCGCCAGCAGGTTTATGCTGCCATTAACCAATGGCTGGACAGCCTGAGCCGCTAGGGCCCACTGTACCCCTTACTACGAGCCCTTCACCGCGAGCCCCTCACAACGAGCCACGCATCGCCAGCCCTTAACCGCAAGCTTCTCCGCAAGACCGCCACACAGGCGGTCGCTTGGATTTAGTGGGAGTCGACATCCAGTTGTGAGTGCGGTTCATCGGCCGGATCCGCATGAATGATCACTTCCGCATCGGCAAATAATGCGGCCAGCCCGCGCTCTGCGTCATCGGTGATCTGATGCGCCGCAGCCAGACTGAGCCCGGCCGGCAGTAACAACCGCAACTGGATAAACACTTTCGGGCCGGCTCTACGGCTGCGCAACTGCCGCACGCCCTGCACTGACGGCAGACTGGCCAGATAATCCAGCAATTGCTGCCGCTCTGCTGCCGGTAACTCTTCGTCCAGCAAATGCACCAGACTCTGGCGAAACAACTGCGCGCCATTAAACAACAGATACAGTGCAATCAGGCAGGAAATCAGGGCGTCGGCCCACAGCAAGGTATTCTGTACCAGCCAGAGCGCCAGCAAGACGGCGGCATTCATCAGCAAATCGCTGCGATAATGCGCCTGATCGGCTGTGACGGCTAAAGAGCCTGTTCTGGCGATCACCCAGCGCTGAAACAACACCAGACTCAGTGTCAGGCCACTGCACACCAGCATCGCCCAGATCCCGGTACTGATGGCCCCCACCGGCGCTGGCACATAAAACCGCACCACGCCCTGATACAGCAGTAGCAACGCAGCCCCGGCCAGAAACGCCGCCTGAAACAGCGCCATCAGCGCTTCTGCTTTGCCATGACCAAAGCGGTGCTCGTCATCAGCCGGTTTCAGCGCATAGCGCAGAGCCAGAAAATTCAGCACTGAGACCACCACATCCAGCAACGCATCCATCAGGGTCGCCAGCATGGACGCGGCATTGGTTTCGATAGCGGCATACAGCTTAATACCCACAATGGTCAGTGCGACCATAATGGTGACCACGCTGGAACGACGCACCCACTTACTGTAGTCAGAATTGCTCATCTGCACTCCCTGCCAACGGAATTAGTTACAAGGCGCCGGCAAACTGCTGTTGCCGCCAGGCTTCATAACAGACAATCGCCACTGAATTGGCCAGATTAAGGCTGCGGGCAGCAGGCATCATCGGGATACGCAGCCGCAGTTCAGCCGGAATATTGTTACGGATCTCATCAGGCAAACCGCTGGTTTCTGATCCAAACAACAGCAAGTCACCCGCTTGATAGCTGAGCTCGGTATGCGGGCGACTACCTTTGGTGGTCAGTGCCAGCACCCGGCCCGGCCGGACAGCTTCGAGCATCGCCGCGTAACTGGCGTGTCGGCTGACATTGGTTAAATCATGATAGTCGAGACCCGCTCGTCTTAACTTTTTCTCTTCAAAATCAAACCCCAGCGGTTCAATCAGATGGAGCTGGCAGCCGGTATTGGCGGCCAGCCGGATAATATTGCCACAATTTGGTGCGATTTTGGGTTCAAACAGCGCGATATGGAACACAGCAACTCCGCTTTGAAAAAACCGCAGTATACCGCAAGCGGAGGCAAGTCTCATGTGGCGATTTTTTAGCCAAGCCCTATAGTTGAACAGACCGATAGTTGAAACAGAGCGTCCGGCGAAACAGCGCTGTCTTCGCGACCAATCATCAAGCGGGAGGTAAGAACAAGTGGGTACAGGGATGTTGATTATGCTGCTCCTGATGCTGTTGGCATTACCCGCCGGCTTCTGGGTGTTCTGGCACCTTGCGCAGCAACCTCAGCACAGTCAAAGCCTGCGGGCCTGCCTGCAGCAGCAACCTTTCGCTGCCTGCCTGACCGACACCGAAGGCCGCTGGTACTGGGGCAATACCCAGGCCCGTCAGTTGCTGCAAACGCCTCAACATGCCATCGCGCTCCATTTTACCGAGCACAGTGACGAGAATTGTCTGACAGATCTGCTACAACTGGTCAGTTTAAGTGGGCGCTGGCAGGGCGAGATCTGGTATGGCCAGCTCAGCCGGCACTGTTATCAGCTGCAAATCAGCCCGCTGCCACAGGGGTTCCTGTTATGGCAATGGCAGCCGCTGCCCACGTCTCCTTCGCAAAACCCGCCCGCACTGACCGACCCGGACAGCAGCCTGCCAAATGAGGCCGCATTACAATTCTGGCTGCATCAACAAATCGCTCTGCATCAGCACAGCCTGCACAGTATGGCGCTTCTGCTGCTGGAAAGTCCGGACTTGTGCCGTTTACGTCAGCACTTTGGCGAACAGTCTGGCGCCCGGTTGTTCACACAATGGATGCAGTCACTGGCCGCAGCACTGCCAGCGCAGGCACTTGTAGCCAGAATCAGCCCGGACCGGCTGGCTATTTTGTTCAGCCAGCCTGGCAGCAGCGCGCATTCGGCCCAGCTTGCCTGTCAACTGGCCCGCGACCTGCTCAGCAGCAGTCATGGTCCTTTTGAAATCGGCGAAGCAGAGGTTCGCCTGCACTGCCATGCGGGCCTTGCTTTGTGGCCGCAGGCCGGCCCCAGCGCGGAAGCCCTGCAGGCGCATGCCAGCCAGGCGTTGCTGCTGGCTGCCCAACGGGGCGACACCTTGCACTTATGGCAACCACAAGGCCAGCAATACAGCTCTGATTTGCAACTGCAGTCTGAACTGGAGCAGGCGCTGCGACAGTATCAGTGTGAGTTGTGGTCCCAGCCCTGTGTTGAACTCGCCAGCGGCCAACAGCAACAACTGGCGGTAGAACTTCGGTGGCATTCACCGTCGCGTGGTCTGATGCACTTCAGCGAACTGAAACCGCTGGCCCGCCAAAATGGTCAACTGCTGGCTTTAGAGCGCTGGGCTTTCGGTCAGTTATGTCAGCAAATGGCGGCCTGGGCTTTGCTCGGCAGCCTGCCTGTGGTCCGTTTTGAGTTGTCGGCCGAAAACTTCCGTCATAGTGGCCTGCTGACCTTTTTGCAAACGATGCTGGCCGATCACGGCCTTTACCCGGAGCAACTGCTGCTGGGCTGCCGCGAAGATGGCTGGTTACAGGACCCGGATGCTTTTTGCAGTCAGGCGACATTGCTGCAACAGGCCGGTTTTCGGCTGCAGCTCATCGAGGTGGGTGACGGTGTATGTCCGCTGCAGCTGCTGCGCCAACCCTTCTGGGCCGCCGCGGAGCTGTCGCCTGGTCTGGTCGCAAATCTGGAAGCGTCAGATACTGAACGCAGCGTCTGCGCCAGCCTGATCCGGTTACTGAACAATCAGCAACTGATGTTAAGCGCAGCCGGCATCGAAGATGAAATGCAGGCTTACCTGCTGCATGTGATGGGCGTTCAGTTCGGCCGTGGCGGTTTTGTTGCTGATATGCAGCAAATCAGACCGACAGAGCCGGCGTTCCCGGCCATGACGCTGAAATGGAGTGAAGCCAGCTGAGATTTATTCGTCGCGCCGTTCGCGGCCCAATAAATCCAGCGCGGCAGCTTTGGCGTCTTTGCCCTGATAAAGCACCTGGTAAATCTGTTCCGTGATCGGCATTTCCACGCCGACCCGGCTCGCCAGGTTATAAACCTCACGGGCGTTTCGGTAACCTTCAACCACCTGACCAATCTGCGCTATCGCTTGCTCGACAGCAACCCCTTCGCCCAGTAACAAGCCGAAACGACGGTTGCGCGACTGGTTATCGGTGCAGGTCAGCACCAAATCACCCAGCCCTGCCATCCCCATGAACGTTTCTTTTTTTGCACCAAGCGCACACCCCAGCCGGCACATCTCGGTCAGGCCACGGGTGATCAGTGCGGTACGGGCATTGGCGCCAAAACCTATGCCATCCGCCATGCCGGCACCAATCGCGATGACGTTCTTCACCGCACCACCCAGCTGGACCCCAATAAAATCAGGATTGGTATAGACACGGAACGTGCGACCGCAATGCAGCAGATCAGACAGCACAGTAATAAATTCAGGGTCAGTCGATGACAGCGAAATAGCGGTCGGCAGCCCCTGCGCCAATTCTTTGGCAAAAGTGGGGCCCGACAACACCGCCAGTGAGACGTCGTCACCAAGAATGTCGCGGGCGACATCCTGCAACAACCGGCCCGTTTCAGGCTCCAGGCCTTTGGTGGCCCAGGCCACACGGGCGTGCGGCAATAAAAAAGGCTTAATCAGATGCAAAGTGTCAGCAAACGCATGGCTTGGGACGACCAGCAGAATATTTTGACTGGCGCCAACGGCACCAGCCAAATCTGCCGTTACGTCCAGCGAATCGGGCAGACGAATGTCTGGCAGATAATGCTGGTTAACCCGCTGAGCTGCCATCGCAGCAATATCGTCGGCATTTCGTCCCCACAACAGGGTTTTATGGCCATTGCGGGCCAGACAAATTGCCAGTGCTGTGCCGTAAGAGCCGGCGCCCAGCACCGTAATTGCCGCTTGCATCGTCATAAATCAGTTAGGCAGCTGCGTCTGAGCGGCTTCTGCTTCCGCTTGTGCCTGACGCTGTTGGACATATTGTGCAAACAGCGCGTCAAAGTTCACCGGCGACAGGTTCAGTTGCGGGAAAGTACCGCGGTTGACCAGGCTTGATACCGTTTCACGGGCATATGGGAACAGAATATTCGGGCAGAACGACGCCAGCATATGCGCCATCTGGACATCCGGCAGTGTTGCGACCGCAAAAATACCCGCTTGCTGAACTTCTCACAGGAAAGCAGTTTCGTCGCCCACTGTCGTGGTCACGGTCAGTGACAACACCACTTCAAAAGTGCTGTCGTCCAGTTTTTCACTACGGGTATCCAGGTCAAGTTTGACTTCTGGTTGCCATTCCTTGCGGAAAATTGCCGGCGCATTTGGCGATTCGAAAGAGATGTCTTTGATATAAATGCGCTGAATAGCGAATGGGATTTGCTGCTCGTCAGCAGCCTGATTCAGTTGTTCGTCGGCCATGATAGTTCCTAACCCGAAATTCTTATTGAAGTTGCAGCAGAGTGTCTAACTTTCCCTGCGCATCTAACGCATAGAGGTCATCACAGCCACCAACATGTTGATTATTAATGAATATTTGCGGCACCGTGCTGCGGCCGCCAGCGCGTTCAATCATTTCCGGCCGCAGCTCAGGTTGTTCGTCAATTTTAATCTCGTTAAAGCTGACGCCTTTCTGATCCAATAATGCCTTAGCGCGGACACAATACGGGCAATAAACTTTGGTGTAAATAGTCACGCTGGCAGTTGTCATCAGAGCTCTCCGGTTATTTTTTTACTACAGGCAGGCTGGCTTCTGACCATTTATTCATGCCGCCGCTCAGCACAGAAACCCGGCTGAAACCAGCCGTCAGTAACTGTTTGGCAGCGCCCTGAGCGGACATGCCCGCCTGACACACCACGATAATGGGGGTATCTTTGCTGTTTTCAAGCTTGCCAAGCTGACTGCTGAGCTGAGCCTGCGGGATATTGCGGGCGCCGGTGATATGGCCGCGCTTGAAATCATCATTGCTGCGGATATCCAGCACCACAGCATCTTCACGATTGACCAGCAAAGTGGCTTCGGTCGGACTGACGAATTTCAGTTTGGAGAACAGTGCCTGCACATAGCTGACGAGAATAGCCAGCAGCAGACCCAGCCAGACCACCGATAAGATCGGGTGATTCCCGGCAAATTCGATGTATTGTTGCATCACATTTCACTCTGTTTGCGAGGGTAAGGCGGGCGAGTATAACGGGTTTGCCTGCCAAATACAGCCCTGTGCCGGCCCGCCAGCCATAGTGTCAGCCGATGATTGCCACCGATCGCACAGAATTCATCCGGCAGTGATTGGAGTCACCCTTGAATTTGGGTAAGATAAAAGCGATATCTGACGATGAAAAATGTTGATCAAGCAACAAGAAAGCGGAGTGTGTATGACAAAGCCTGGTAAACCTCTGGTGTTGATCATTCTCGATGGCTGGGGCTATCGGGAAGATCCAAAGGACAATGCAATTGTTCAGGCGAATACGCCGGTGATGGACCGCCTGTGGCGTGATTATCCGCACAGTCTGATTTCTGGTTCTGGCATGGATGTCGGTCTGCCTGATGGCCAGATGGGCAACTCCGAAGTCGGTCACGTCAATCTGGGCTCAGGCCGGATTGTCTATCAGGATTTCACCCGTATCACCAAAGCAATTCAGGACGGCGACTTTTATACCAATCCGGTATTGACTGGTGCTGTGCAAAAAGCTGTGCAGGCCGGCAAGGCCGTCCACCTGATGGGATTGTTATCACCCGGTGGCGTCCACAGTCATGAAGACCATTTACTGGCGATGATTGAGCTGGCCGCACGTCAGGGCGCCGAGCGCATTTATCTGCATGCATTTTTAGATGGCCGCGACACGCCGCCACGCAGCGCCAAGGCCTCACTGGAAAAAATTCAACAGGCATTCGCAACACTGGGCAAAGGCCAGATCGCCAGCATCGTTGGTCGTTATTTTGCGATGGACCGCGACAAACGCTGGGACCGCGTCGAGCAGGCTTATCACCTAGTCACCGACGGCAGCGCTGCCTACACCGCAACAGACGCCGTCAGCGCACTGGAAGCAGCTTATGAGCGCGGCGAGAACGACGAATTTGTCAAAGCCACTGCGATCCTCAATCCAGCCGGCCAGCCGGTACAGCTTGAAGATGGCGACGCGCTGATTTTTATGAATTTCCGCGCCGATCGGGCCCGTCAGTTCAGCCGCTGCTTCACAGAAGCCAATTTTGCCGATTTCACCCGCCAGCGCGTGGTGCAGCTGGGTGAATTTGTCCAGTTGACTGAGTATGCGGCAGACATCCAGGCGCCAGTCGCTTATCCGCCAGAGAGCCTCAACAATGTGCTCGGCGAGTGGCTGGCCAAACATCAGAAAACCCAGCTGCGTATTTCTGAAACCGAAAAATATGCGCACGTCACCTTTTTCTTCAGCGGCGGCCGGGAAGAATTGTTCGACGGCGAAGAGCGGATCCTGATCCCGTCGCCGGCGGTGGCCACCTACGACCTGCAACCGGAAATGAACTCAGAACTGCTGACCGACAAACTGGTGGAAGCCATTCACAGCGGCAAATTTGACGTCATTATCTGCAACTATCCGAACGGCGATATGGTCGGCCACACTGGCATTCTGTCGGCGGCTATTCAGGCCGTCGAAGCGGTGGACCGCAGCATTGGCCGGGTGGTCGAAGCGCTGGCCGAGGTTGGCGGCGAATGTATTATCACGGCCGACCATGGCAATGCCGAACAGATGGTAGATTATGACTCAGGCCAGGCCCACACAGCCCATACCTCAGATCCGGTGCCACTGATTTATGTCGGCCGCCCGGCCACTGTGGTGGATGGCGGTGTGCTCAGTGATATTGCACCGACAATGCTGACGTTAATGGACATGCCGGTGCCTGCCGACATGACCGGCAAAGTGCTGTTCCACGTCAAGTGATTGCCCGCTGCCGGCTGTTTCTGCTGCTTTTGCTGTGCCAGCCTGCGCTGGCGCAGCAATCTGACACGGCTAAAGCCCGGCAGGAACTCAAATCCGTACAACAGGATATCAGTCGCACCGAGCAGCAACGGAAATCTCAACAGCAGCAACTGGCCGAAGCCGAACAACAGCTGAAAAAAGCCGACCAGCAACTGGCAGAAGCTGCTGCGGCCGTCGCCGTGCAGCAGCAGGAATTAAAACTGCTGAACGACAAACTGCAGGAGTTGCAGCAACGTCAGCAACAATTGGAAGCACAGCGCCTGGAGCAGCAACAACTGCTGGCCGCTCAGGTCAAAGCGGCCTATCAGGTTGGTGGCCACGACTACACACAACTTCTTTTAAATCAGCAAGATGCGTTAAAGCTGGAGCGTCTGCTGACCTATTATCAGTATTTCAATAATGCCCGCATCCGACAGCTCGAAGCGCTGAAACAAACCTACCAGCAACTCAGTGAGCTGACCACGGCCCAGCAACAGGCCCATCATGAACAAAGCCTGCGACTCGATGAGCTGAAAAGCCGGCAACAGGATTTGCAGCAGGCTAAAAGCAGTCAGCAACAGTCGATTCGCAACTTACAGGAATTGCTCGAAGCGCAAAAGCAGCAGCTGGCCTATCTGAAAAGTAATGAAAAAAGCCTGCAAAGCACCATCGCCAAGTTAAAAGCAGAAGCTGCCAACCGGCGCCTGGCCTATACCGGCAAAAAACAGGGCCAGCTACCCTGGCCGGTGCAGGGCAAAATCGCCCAGAAGTTTGGTGCTCAGCAAGGCGGCCAGACCACTGCCAGTGGTATTTTGATCCAGGCCGACAATGGCCAGCCAGTGCGGGCAGTCGCCGACGGTCAGGTGATTTACGCCGACTGGCTGCGCGGTTATGGCTGGGTGATAGTGCTCGATCATGGCAACGGCCTGATGAGCCTGTATGGCCACAACCAGAGCCTGTTGAAATCACCCGGCGATGTCGTGCGCAGCGGCGATCATCTGGCGCTGGTCGGCCAGAGCGGCGGCCGCGATCGCAGCGGGCTTTATTTTGAGATCCGGCAAAAAGGCACAGCAGTAGACCCGCTGCGCTGGTTGCGAAATCCGTAACAACAGGCATAATGCCGCCGTCCTTTTGGCCGGCTCGTGCCCTTTTTTGTGAAACAGTGAACTTGCGTATTTTAGCTCTGTTGTTTGGCCTTTGCGCCGCCAGTCTGCAGGCTCAGTCCCTGCCTCCAGCCGTTGCCATCATTATTGACGATATCGGCTATCAGAAAGTGGACCCGGACATCATCCGGCTGCCTTATGCCCTGACCGTTGCCGTGATGCCATTCACCCCCAAAGGCCATGAAATGGCCTTGCTGGCCCAGCAACACGGCAAAGAAATTATGCTGCATATGCCGATGGAAGCCGTCGCGCAAAATCATTTGCTGGGTAAAGGTGCATTACGCCGCACTATGAATAAACAGCAGGTGCAGCAGGCACTGCGTCAGGCGCTGGACAATGTGCCGCAGGCGAGCGGTATCAATAATCATATGGGCAGCCTGTTTACGGCGCTGCCAGAACCGATGGACTGGGTGATCGAAGTCGCAGCCGAGCGGCAGCTGTATTTCATTGACAGCAAGACCACAGGCCACAGCGTCGTCAGTCAGAAAACCAAAGCGCATGGTGTCAGAAGCCGCAGCCGGGATGTGTTTCTGGACAATGACAAATCTTACAAAGCGCTGGACCGTCAGTTTAATTTGCTGATCCAAATTGCCAGACAGCACGGCCATGCGGTCGCAATTGGCCATCCTTATCCGGAAACCTATCGATATCTGAAGAAAAATCTGCCAAGACTGAGCGCGCTCGGTATCAAAGTCGTGCCGGCCTCGGCCTTACTGGATTTACCGGATCATCAGGCTGGCACAATCTTAAGCGCGACCGGCAAGTCTGCTACCAGCAACAAACAACAATCCACACGCCAGCAGTCCGCTGGCAGCGCAGCAAACAATTCTTCCGAGATTGCAGTCGCGGCCAAACCAACATCAGCCGACACAGCGCCAGCCGCTGAAGCAGCAACAACAGATGCTGTGCTGCAGCAGCCGGCGACCGGCACAGTGCCCGCCACACTGCAGGAACTGCCGCCAGAGCTCCAGGTGCTGCCAGAACTGTTGCCCTGGCATCCGCCTTATCTGCCACATTCGCCCGGCATGGACACTCCGCCACCAAGCGCACCGCCGGAGCCGGCCTGGCGGCGTTTTATCCCGGTTGGGCCAACAGAGGCAACGCCAGCCAGCCATACCGGCCTGCTGTTACTGCGCTGAGGTCACTCAGCGTGCTCTTTGCACAACTGCTGCGGCGAACTGTGGCGGCTAACTGCTGCGGCTAATAGTGGGAGCGACAGCGGCTGCCAGAGCAGCTTTCGCGGCAGCTGGTTTGTGAACAGG
>JACCDS011133334.1_pt1 | contig 11438 bp, 3 predicted proteins | sample 7446441 | NCBI WGS metagenome assembly JACCDS01 (sample SAMN15323445, study PRJNA562643) | freshwater metagenome | isolation source: river surface water | place: USA:Blue River Watershed | collected 2017-08-17 | reverse complement strand
GAGCAGGTGAAGGAGCAGCTGTCGCGCGAACCGCTGCCGCTGCCGAAGCTGGTGCTCAAGCGCAAGCCCGACTCGATCTTCGACTACCGCTATGAGGACATCGAGGTCGTCGGCTACCAGTCGCATCCGGCGATCAAGGCGCCGGTCGCGGTCTGAACATCGGTGCGGGCAGCTGCTGCGGCAGGCTGCCGACCTCGTCGGGCGGCACCGGCCGGCTGAAGTAAAAGCCCTGCGCGATATCGCATCCCAGCGCATCCAGCGCGTTCAGCTGCTCCTCGGTCTCCACGCCCTCGGCGACCACCTCGAGCCCGAGGTTGTGCGCCAGCTGGATGATGGATGTCGCAATCGCCGCGTCCTTGTCCGAGATCGTCAGGTTGCGTATGAAATGGCGATCGATTTTCAACGAGTCCAGCGGAAACTGCTTCAGGTAGGCGAGCGATGAATAGCCGGTGCCGAAGTCATCGACCGACAGCCGCAGCCCCATCGACTTGAGCATGCCCAGCACCGTGGTCGCGCATTCGGTGTTCGTCATCAGCATGCTCTCGGTCAGCTCGAGCTCGATCTGCCGCGCCGGCAGGCCGGTCTGCTCGAGTATCCGCTGTATGGTCTGCACCAGGAACTTGTCGGCGAACTGACGCGCCGACAGGTTCAGCGAGATCGTGCAGTCCGCTGGCAACAGCTCGGCCCAGGCCTTGCGCTGCCGACAGCCGGCCGCGATCACCCATTGGCCGGCGCGGACCATCATGCCGGTATCTTCGAGGATGGGCACGAACACCGACGGCGGGATCGCGCTGCCGCCGTGGTCCCAGCGCAGCAATGCCTCAAGGCCCACCAGGCGTCCCGTGACAAGGTCGAACTGCGGCTGGTAATGCAGCGCCAGCGCTTCCTTCTCGACCGCCGCACGCAAGCCCTGCTCGAGCATCAGCGCGCCGTGGCCGCGCGCATTCATCTCCGGCTGGTAGTGGACATGCATGTTGCGCCCGTCGCGCTTGGCCTGGTACATCGCCACGTCGGCCGTGCGCATCAGCGACTCGATATCCTCGCCACTGCCGGGAAAGGTGCTGATGCCGATGCTGGCGCTGACGACCACATCGATATCCTCGCGCAGCGTGAAGGGCTGCCGCAGCGCATTCAGGATCTTCTTCGCCACCGCGGCCGCATCGTCCGGGAACGCGAGGTCGCCGAGCACGATGGTGAATTCGTCGCCGCCCAGCCGTGCGACGATGTCATAGGTACGCACCTGTTCCTTCAGCCGGCGTGCGACCGTCCGCAGCAGCAGGTCGCCGATTTCATGGCCGAGGTTGTCATTGATGCGCTTGAAATGGTCGAGGTCGATGAACATCAGCGCGACATGGCTGCCGTTGCGGCGCGCATGCTCGATCGCCGCGTGCAAGGCCGCCTTGAACGCATTGCGGTTGCCCAGGCCGGTGAGGAAATCGGTGACGGTCTGCTGCCGCAGCTCTTCTTCCAGCGCGCGGCGCTCGGTGATGTCCTGGAACACGACGACCTCGCCATTCACCTTGCCCGCGAGCGGGGAACGGCAATAGGACGCGAGGAAGGTCGAGCCGTCGGCACGCAGGAAAGTCGCCTCATCCACCACCGGCGTGGTCGCACGCCGCAACTCCGTCCACGGCGAACTCGGCTCGCGCTCGTCGGTCTCGTCCGCCAGTCGCAGGAATTGCGTGAAGCTGCGGCCGATCACCTCGTCCGCCCGGCTCGCCAGCAACATCAGCGCTGCCGGATTGACGAACTTGACGATGCCGGCATCATCGACGCCGATCACGCCTTCGCCGGCCGCGTTCAGCATCGACTCGTAATACGCCTTGGTGTTCTCCAGCCGCAGGTAGGCTTGCTGCAGCCGGCGGCGTGCCATGTCGAGCTCGAGGAACAGCGCGACCTTGCTTTGCAGGACCACGGAATTCACCGGCTTCATGATGTAGTCGATCGCGCCAGCCTGGTAGCCGCGAATCGCCGCCGCTTCGTCACGCTCGATCGCGGTGATGAAAATGATCGGTATGCCGCGCGTCTTGCGGTTGCCGCGCATCAGCCGCGCGACCTCGTAGCCGCTCATTCCCGGCATCTGCACGTCCAGCAAGACCAGCGACACCTCATGCGACAGCAGCAGCTGCAGCGCCTGCTCACCGCTGGTCGCGCTGAGCAGTTCGCGCACGCCGTCATCGAGCAGCGCCTCGAGGCTGGCGAGGTTCTCCGGACGGTCATCCACCAGCAGGATCGTCTGCCGGTACTCCAGCTCGGGAGATCGCTGGACGGAGGAATTCATGGGCTGCGCCTTTCATGTTCCAGCCACTTGTGCAGCATGCGGACAAGGTCGTCCCTGGCCACCGGCTTGGGCAGGTAATCGTCGGCGCCGGCGGCGAGGCACTTCTCGCGATCGCCACGCATCGCATGGGCGGTGACGGCAATCACCGGCGGTACGACCTGCCGTTTCTGTTTCAGTTCGCGCGTTGCCTGAAAGCCGTCCAGCACCGGCATCATCATGTCCATCAGGATCAGGTCGAGCGGCGGCCTCTGGTCGACGACATCGAGCGCCTGCTGCCCGTTCATCGCGACCTCGATCTCGAAACCCAGGTTTTCCAGCAGGCTGGACATCGCGTAGATGTTGCGCACGTCGTCATCGACCAGAAGCAGGCGCTTGCCGGAAAAATGCGGCGTTTCCGGCTCGGGGCCGGCGGGCAGCTCCGCCGCCGCAGTGGCCGGCGCCGGTGCCGTGAGCTGCAGCCGCACCGCCTCGAGCAGGCGGTGCTCGTCATCAGCGGACTTGCTGAGCACCAGCACGCGCCATTGGCGCAGGCGCTGCAAATCCGCTTCGGACAGGCTTCGGGCCGTGTTCAGGATCAGGTTCGCGCTGCCAAGCAATTCCTCGTCGCGCAAGCTGGCGATCAGGTCGATGCCGGAACGGTCAGGCAGCAGCATGTCGACCACGATGCAGGAAAAGCGCCCATGCCGGCAGCAGTCGATCGCCGCCCCGGCATTGCCCGCCACCGTCACCTGATAGCCCAGCTCGCGTATCAGCGCCGCATAGTGGCACGCCTCGACCGGATTGTCCTCGACCACCAGCACCTGCGCGCCGGCGGGTGCGTGGTCCGGCCGCGATGGCAGGCCGTCGGTATCGACTGCCGCGCCGACCGGAAGCCACAGCGTGAAGCTGCTGCCCTCGCCCGGCCGGCTCTCGAGCCTGATCTCGCCGCCGAGCAGTTGCGCGAGCGAGCGGGAAATCGACAGGCCCAGCCCGGTGCCGCCGAAGCGCCGGCTGGTCGAGCCATCTACCTGCCGGAAGGCGTCGAAGATCACATCATGCTTGTCTTCCGGGATGCCGATGCCGGTGTCCGTGACAGCAATACCAGCCATGGCGGCGTCACCGGTGCCCTGCCCGAACACGCGGATGGCTATCCTGCCTTCGCTGGTGAACTTCAGCGCGTTGGAGAACAGGTTGCGGACGATCTGGAAAATCCGCTGGTGGTCGCTGCAGAAGGACGCCGGCGCGCTGTCTTCACGCATCACCTCGAACTGCAGCCGCTTGGCCTCGGCCATCGGGCGGAAGCTGCGCTCCACGCTCAGGCAGAATTCGCGCAGCGAGATGCTCTCCATCATGACGGTCATGCGGCCGGCCTCGATCTTCGACAGGTCAAGGATGTCATTGATCAGCGCCAGCAGGTCGCTGCCCGAGCGATGGATGATGTCTGCATGCGTGACCTGCTTCTGGGTCAGGTTGCCCAGCGGGTTGGCCTTCAGCTGTTCGGACAGGATCAGGATGCTGTTGAGCGGCGTGCGCAGCTCGTGCGACATGTTGGCGAGAAATTCGGACTTGTAGCGGCTGGCTGCTGCGATCTGCTGGGTCTGTTCGCGAAAGCGCTCTTCGGCGGCCTTGCGTTCGCTGATGTCAATGATGGATGACAGCACCAGCGTGCCGTCTTCGGTGTGGATGGGATTGAGGCCGATCTCGATCGGTATCTCCTCGCCGTCCTTGGTATGCGCATACAGGTCGCGCCCGGCGCCCATCGCGCGCGTGCTCGGCTGCGTCATGAAATGCTCGCGCAGGGTCGGGTGGTTCGGGCGAAAGCGCTGCGGAATCAGCATTTCGACCTGCTGCCCCAGCAATTCCTCGCGCGGGTAGCGGAACAGCTTCTCCGCTTCCTTGTTGACCAGTTCGATCTGGCCTCGCGCATTGGTGACGATGATGGCATTCGGCGATGCTTCGACCACGAGGCGGAAGCGGTCCTCGCTCAGCTTGCGGGGCCCGCTGTCGTCTCCGGCACTGCGGCCCGATCGGGGTTTCGAGGACATGAGCCGCCTCCTCAATCGAGGCGACCCATTCTATGCCTGCGTGTTACCCCCTGCAAGGATCCTCGGGCAGCATGCCGGTGCAAAAAAATGGCCGGCATGCCCTGCATGCCGGCCGGAGATCCTCGCTGCGCCGCGGCGCGTGAAGGCGCTAGAGGACGAAGTCGGTGGAAGCCAGTGTCACGATGCCGTTCAGCACGATCACCATGTCGGCTGTCGTGTCGCCGGTGTTATCCATGCGCACGATCGTGTTGCCGCCGCTGCTCGACCAGCTGACGCTGTAGGCCACCGTGGATGCCGTATTGCCGGCCCAGCCGAAGGCTTGGTTGCCCGCGAATTTGCTGCTGGCACGGCCATCGATGGCCGACAGGTCGATGACGTCGGCATTCCGCGCGAAGTCGGTGATGATGTCCGATGCCGATGCCAGGCTGTCGCTGGTCTGCAGGTAGACAAAGAGATCGCCGGTGCTGCCGCCGGTCAGGCGGTCGGCGCCGCTGCCGCCGAGCAGCGTGTCCGAAGCGCCGCCGCCGAGCAGCCAGTCGCCGCCGCTGCCGCCAGTCAGCGAGTCCTTGCCGCCGTCGCCGTACAGGTAGTCGTTGCCGCCATTGCCCTGCAGGTTGTCATTGGTCGCAACGCCGTACAGGAAGTCATGTCCGGCACCGCCCATCCCCGTACCGGAATACACGGCAATCGTCTGCCCGTCCTCATTGGTGATGCCGGCGATCAGGTTGCCGTGCGCTGCCGGGCCACGTCCCTGCAGCGGGTTGATGTTGTCGCTCGCATCCAATGCATTGGCGACGAAGGCCGCCGAGGTGCCCGACATGACCGTGTTTTCCTTGCCGAGGGTCAGCATCGTGGCGCGGCCGTAAGTCCAGTCGCCGGCGTCGTTGTGGTCGACGAACACATCATCGCTGCCGCCGGTCGCCGCCAGATAATGGTCATAGCTGCGCGCGAACACGGTATCGGTCGATGCCGCGAGGCTGGCATTGAACTGCGCATTCTGCGACAGCAGCGCGGCCACGTCGGCCGGCAGCGTCAGGCCGGCGCCGAGCTGCGCACCGCCGAACCACGACGACGACAGGTCCGGCAGGATGAACGGACTGACCGCACCCAGCGCATGCGGCGCGGCTGCCGTCGACACACCGGTCAGCGCAGTCTGGCTGCCCTGCGGATCGACCAGCCCCGACAGCGGCGCGCCGTTCGCGGCGAAGAAGTCGATCGATGCCGCGCCCTCGGCGAGGTTGACCGCCACCGGTGCCGCCACCGAGCTGCCGAGCTGCCATGCGCTGTCCTGATAGGTGCCGGACAGCAGCAGCGCACCGCTGCTGCTGTAGGTCTGCCAGATGCCGATGCCCGAGGAATTCGGCTCGTACAGCACCAGCGAGCCATTCGCCTGTATCGCGGTGCCGGCCAGTGCGCCGCCGGCGGCGCTGCTGGTCAGCCCGGTCAGGCTGCCGAGATCGAGCACCGACAGGCGGCCGCTGCCGTTCGCGACTTCGAGGTTCACGTTCGCGAGGTTGCCGGCCGAGATCGCTGACGGCGAGAAGTTGAACAGCTCGATGCGCGCCACGCCGGTCGTGACCTTGTCCGGCAGCGCGCCGTTGTTGGTGTTGATGGTGACCGTCGCCGCGCCGGCATTCACCGAGATTTCATTGATGAAGAGCTTGTTGCCCAGCACAACGGGCTGCGGCTGCACGGTGATGTTCACCTGCGTCAGCTCGCTCGTCGCGCTGCCGTCGCTGGCGCGGTAGATGAAACTGTCGGCGCCGGTGTAGCCATTCGCGGCGGTATAGCTGAAGCTGCCATCGGCGTTCAGCGTCACCGTGCCATGGGCCGCATTGGTCACCAGCACGGCCGACAGCTCCTCGATGTCGGGGTCGCTGTCATTGTCGAGCACGCCGTGATCCGCGTCGACGTCCAGCACCAGTCCCTGCATGACCGTGTAGCTGTCGGCCAGAGCGAGCGGCGCGTCGTTCTGGCCATCGATGGTGATGGCCAGGCTGGCGGTGTCGATCGCGCCGTGGCTGTCGGCGAGGGTGTAGGTGAACGTATCCAAGCCGACCTCGCCGGCATCGAGTGCGGTGCTGGCAGCGGCGTTTGCCTGGTAGCTCCACGCACCGCTGGCGTCGATGGTCAGCGTGCCATGTTGCCCTGCAATGACGGTGCTGCCGCTTTCCGCCACTGCTTGCGGAGCGCCCGAGAACGCGATCGCGCTTACGCGCAGCGTGTCGGTGTCGGGATCGCTGTCGTTACCGAGCACATTGCTGCCTGCGAGAGTGGCGCCGGCATTCACCGAGGCGGTGTCGTCGGCGGCGTCCGGGCCGTCGTTCTGGCCGGCGATTTCGATCCTGAGCGTGGCCGTCGATGGGAGGCCGTACGGATCCCTGATCTCGTAGCTGAAGGTCTCTTCGCCGGGTTCTCCCTGCGCCAGCGCGATCGCGGCCTGCGTATTTTGCAGGTAGTCGAAGCTGCCGTCACTGCGAAGAGTCAGCGTGCCATAGGTACCTTGCACCACACCGGGCGACCCTGTGGTGATGTTGACGTCAATGCCATCGGTGCCGACTCCGCTGACACGCAGGCTGTCGCCGTCCGGGTCGCTGTCATTGTCGAGCAGGCCGGCGAATGCAGGCACACTCAGCGGCATGCCTTGCACGGTGGCGTAGTCGTCAGCAGCAGCGACCGGCGCGTCGTTGACGCCGGTGACCAGGATCTGGATCAGCCCCGGACTTTCTGCGCCATGGTTGTCCCTGGCGACGTAGGTGAAATAGTCATTGGCGGATTCCGAAGCACCAAGCCCGGCCGCATTGTCCGCGACATAGGACCATGCGCCGTCGGGATGGATGGTCAGCGTGCCGTAGACGCCAGCCAGCATCGTCGGGCCGGTGACGGCCGTATCCGAATCCGGATCAAAGACATCGCCGACTGCTACGGCCGCCACGCTCAGGGTATCGTTGACATCCATGTCGAAGTCCGTCGACAGTACGCCGGTGGCGGCTGTCCTCTCGACCGTCTCGCCGGCGAGCAGCAGGGCGACATCCGGATTCGTCACCGGAGGCTGGTTGGCACCCTCGATCCGGATGGTCAGCGTGGCTGTGTCGGTGCCGCCGTAGCCGTCGCTGATGGTGTAGGTGAATGCATCTTCCTCGAATTCGCCGAGTCCCAGTGTCCACAAGCCGGGATTGACGTTGTAAACATAGCTGCCGTCGGCTTGCATGATCAGCATGCCGTGCTCTCCCATGAGCGGCATGTCGGCCGAGACAGACATTGCGCCGAAACTGACCCCGGTCACGCTGAGCGTATCGCTGATGTCCGGATCGATGTCGTTGGACAGCACACCATTCGCGGCATCGACTGCCACGGGCATGTTTTCGGTGGTGATGTGCAGGTCGTCCGCTGCCTGCGGTCCGTCGTTGGATCCCTCGATGAGCACCAGCCGGGTGATGGGAATGGACGGGGTTTCGCCGTCGCTCACCACGACCGTGTATTCGAGTCGCAGCGCACCGGTCGCCGGCAGGAAATCGAGGTTGGCCGGCAGGGAGTTGAACTGCAGCGTATTGACCAGCGTTCCGCCACCGCCCGACGGCGTGAAACTGGCATTCGAGACGGACAGCGCATTGCCGTAGGCGGCAGTCAGCGCAGCCATCATCTCCGGGTCCGGGGCGATCGGTCCGCCCTGCCCGGGCAGGAACAGCGATGCCTGTGCAAGCGAAATGTTGGTGATCAGGTTGGTCGAGTCCGCGTCGGTGAAGGTCATGGTTCCGCCGGGGACATTGAAGATTTGCGCGGACGCGTCCGCCGCCTCGGCAACGATGACGTTCGGCGGATCGAACGAGGGCACGTACACCGGTGCGTCATTCGTTCCGGCGAATTGCAGCGTCACCGTCGCCGGCATGCTGACGCCGCTGTCAACGCTGATGACCTGATACGCAAAGCTGGTGGTACCACTGAAATCCCCATCCGGCACGAACAGCAGCTTGCCGGCATCGAGGTCGGCAACGCTGATGTTCGTCCCGACCGTCACGGGATTGCCGTTCAGCTTCAGATTGCCATCCGCCGGCAGGCTGTAGATGATGATGGAACTGAACGCCTGCCCTTCGGCCTGGCTGTCGTTGACGGGGCCGGCGCCGTCGGCGCCGAACAGCGCTTCCGGCGTGATCGTGAGGGTCTGCCCTTCGCTGCCGATGATGGTGTCATCGACTACTACCGGCGTGCTGTAGGGCCGGATCAGGTTGAGGGTCACCAGCGTGTCATTGCTGTCCTCGGTGGTGCCGTTGAAGGCGCGGTAGCTGAAGTTCACCGTGAACTCGGTGCCTGGCGCGCTCGCCATCATCGCGTCGGACGCGACGTAGTTGAAGCTGCCGTCGGCATGGAAGTCCAGCGTGCCCTCCGAGGGGCCGACGGTCAGACGGGCGCCATGCGCCTCGCCGGGCGTCTTGATATCGTTGACAAGCACGCTATTGCTGGACCCGCCGAAGTAGCCCAAGCCGACGATGTCATAGGTGTCGGCCACGCCGTCCGGCGCAGCGTTGATCGAGTCGGGAAGCACCCGCACGGTCATCGTGCCATAAGTGTAGGCATCGGTTATCTCTCCCCCACCTCCGTTGATGGTATACCTGAGCGTGTAATTGGCGCTGGCCAGTCCGGTGAAGCCCGCCGTCGGCGTAAACACCAGATTTCCGTGGTCGCCGAAACTGAAGCTACCGCTTGCGGGACCTACCGTCACGCTGTCGATCGTCGTGATCTGCTCCGACCCGGACTCATAGCCTGAGTCCCTCGGATCATTGGCAAACACGTCCAGCGTGACCGCCTGCCCTTGCGGCGTCATGACGAAATCGTTGTGTCCCGTCACCGTCGGCGTACCGCTGGCATTGCCGTTCACCGAAATGAAAACGTTGGCCGTCGTGTAATCCGTTCCGTCCCAGATTTTGTAGGTAAAGACTTCGGTGAGCGTCTGCCCGTCCGGAATGTTCAGATAGCTCGTGTCATAGGTGAACGTGCCATTGGCATTGAAGTCGAAAACATTGCTCGACTGGTCGCTCGAAATGCCGGCGTTGTAGCCGACCGAGGTGACAGAGACCAGCTGGGCTGCCAGCGGTGAATCGTCGGGGTCCGACGCGTACTGCATCAGGTTGATATTGCCACTGGTTTCGCCCTCGTCCAGCAGCAGGAAGATGGTGTTGTTGCTGGTGGTCGGCACATCATTCACCGGATTGACGAGGATGGAGACGTTCGCATGTGTGCTGTAGGTCACGCCATCGACGATGGCGCGATAGCTGAAGCCATCCTGCCCGCTGCCGTTCGGCTGCGGCACGTAAACCAGCTTGTTGGCATGGATGTCGGCGATCGAGATGTCGGTGCCGGCCGCAACGGGCATGCCGTTCAGCCACAGCGAACCGGTGAAGGGCAACGCATCGATGCGAATGCCGGTGAAGCTGCCGGACGGCGTCGTGTCGTTCGACGGGCCCGTGCCATCGGCACCGAACAGGCCGGCGGCGGTAATGGTCAGCGGAGTGTCCTCATCGATGGTGAAGGAATCATTGACTGCGGTAGCCGTGCCGGTGAAGTTCAGCGTGACATTGATGATGTCCGGATCCTGCGTGTACGCATTCGCGACCTGATAGCTGAACTGCGTGCTGGTGACGGGTGCGCCGATGTGCGGCGTGAAAGTGAAGCTGCCGTCGGCGTTGAAATCGAGGGTGCCATTGGTCGGGCCGCTGACCAGTTGCGCCAGCATCGGCAGACCGTTCGGATAATCGTTGAAGAGCACGCCGCTGGCGGCATCGAAGTGGACCTCCGAGCCGCCGACCAGATAGTACCCGTCGTCGTACCCCAACGGCGCCTGCCCGACGCTTTGCGGGACGACGGTGACGGTGGCCGTCTGCGTGTAGTCGCCCGGCACGCCAATGTCGCCGCTGGTTGGGTAGTAGGCGTACGACACGTGGTAGCTGAAACTCGCCGTACCGGAAAAACCTGCCACGGGCGTAAATTCAACGCCATTCGCGCCACTCAGCGAAACCGTGCCGATCAGCTCGACACCGTTCATGATGTTCACGCTGCCGCCTGCCGATATCGACGTGCCATTGATCGCGTCGATCACCGGAGGACTGAACAAAGGGCCGGCGTACATGCTGCTGTCGTTATCAAGCACCGGCAGCACGACAGGGACGCCCGGGGCGGCGACAGCATAGTCAGCCGGCGCAGCGATTGCCGTGCCGGTGCCCTGCACATTCACGGTCACCTGCAGCGGACTCCACGTCATCCCGTCCCACACGCGGAACTCGAAGATATCCGTCGTCGTCTCCCCGACCGCGAGATTCAGCATGTTGGCGGTGTAGTAGAAAACGCCGTCCGCCGTCACGCCCCACGGGTTGTTCGCATAGTTGACCGGCACCGTCACGCCGGTGCCGGCATGCGTGATGCCGACCAGCGAGATTTTCAGCGGATCGCCGTCGGCATCGGTGAACCCGGCCAGCAGGTTGTAGTTGATCTCGACACCTTCATTGACGTTGTAAGTCAGGTTGCTTCCGGTGGGGGCGGAATTTGCGGCAATCGACATGGCGAGCTCCGGGATGAAGAGCCAGCCTCCGCGCACCATGCGCAGCCTGCTGGCATTGAGGATGTCCAGCATGCGGTGCGCAGCGAATAGTTATCAATAAGGCAAATGCACTAAGCTTTCCCCAAGCTGCAACACCGTTGTGGTGATTTCTTCCACAGCCGGAAAGCCTCCGTGCGCGACAGTCATTGCCCGTCAATGGCCCGGCTGCCACGCCCTGCCGCTATCATGCGAAGCTGAACATTCCGCCAGACAGACCCTTTGCATTTGCCCCTACCATGAGCTCTTCGCTGACCCTGATCGTCGCCATCGACCGCAACAACGGCATCGGCATCAACAACACGCTGCCCTGGCGCCTGCCGGAAGACCTCGCATTCTTCAAGAAAACCACGACCGGCCATCCGATCATCATGGGCCGCAAGACCTTCGACTCGATCGGCCGTCCGTTGCCGAATCGCCGCAACATCGTCGTCACCCGCAATGCCGGCTGGGCGCATGAAGGCGTCGAACGTGCCGGCTCGCTGGACGAGGCCGCGCAAATGGCCGGCGACGGCGAAGTGTTTGTGATCGGCGGCGCGCAGGT
>JACCDS011023071.1_pt1 | contig 11438 bp, 13 predicted proteins | sample 7446441 | NCBI WGS metagenome assembly JACCDS01 (sample SAMN15323445, study PRJNA562643) | freshwater metagenome | isolation source: river surface water | place: USA:Blue River Watershed | collected 2017-08-17 | reverse complement strand
CGTCGTCAAGTTCGAAGTCACCAAGATCGGCAGCGACTACAAGGTCGCCGGCGATTTCATGCCCATGGTCGCCAACGACGGCCCGCACTACGGCGACAACGTCAAGCTCTCCGGCCCGGGCAAATACAAGGTGAAGTACACCATCCTGCCGCCGTCGGCCAATCCGCAGGCCCATTTTGGCCGCCACACCGACCGCGCCACCGGCGTTCGCCCGTGGTTCAAGCCGCTCGAAGTCGAATACGAATTCACCTACGTCGGCATCGGCAAGAAGGGCGGGTACTAAGCCATGCAACTCGCCAAACTGACCGCTGCGCTTGTCGCGGCGGGGCTGGCCCTGCCTGCGCTGGCCGGCCCCAAGGAAGCCGATCTGCTCAGGAAACTGACGGAACGGCTTGAGAAACTCGAGGCGCGCAATGCCGAACTCGAGAAAAAGCTGGAAACCCGCAACACTGACCTGGAAAAGCAGGTCAAGACGCTGAAGAGCGAAAGCGACGCCGTCGCTGCCGGCCTCGACAGCCCGCGCCTGTCGCAATACGAACCGGAACTGACCGTCCGCCTCAAGGCCGTCGAAAAAGACGCCCTGGAAATGAAGAAAGCCGCCAGGATCGCCGAGGGACTGGAGGGCATCAAGGTCAGCGCCTCGCTGGCCACCGTCGGCCAGAAGGCTTACGGTCTGCCCGACGGTCTGGAAAACGGCCCGTCGCAGCTGAACTACCGCGCCGACGTTTCCGTCGAACTCCCGCTCAAGCCGGTCGGCGACATCGAACACAAGCTGTTCGCCCACCTGCGCATGGGGCAGGGCCTCGGCCTCAACGCCGCCTTCTCCAACCTCGGCCATTTCGCCAGCGCGCCGAACGCCCTGGCCTTCCGTGCCTCCGGCTCCAGCCCGGACGACTCGGTGACCATCCTCGGCCAGGCCTGGTACCAGGCGGCGATTCCGCTGCCTTTCCTCGGCTTCAAGCCCTACTCGCGCGAAACGCTGGAACTGACCTTCGGCAAGATGGACATCTTCGGCTTCTTAGACCAGAACGCCGGGGCCGGCGACGAAGGCAAGCAGTTCCTCAATTCGGTTTTCGTGCATAACCCGCTGCTCGATGCCGGCGGCGAAGTCGGCGTCGATGCCAACGGCTTCCAGCCCGGTTTCGTCGCCTCCTACCTGAACTGGTTCGACAAGCCGCAACCGTGGCGCGTCTCGGTCGGCCTGTTCGGCGCCGGCGACCGCGGCTCCAACTACCAGCGCAGCCTGTCATCCCCGCTGCTCATGGTGCAAGCCGAGAAGCAGTTGCGCTTCGACGGCCTGCTCGGCAACTACCGCATCTACGGCTGGAACCGCAGCCAGGGCACCGATTTCGACGGCACCCAGGCCAAGCACACCGGCGTCGGCGTCTCCATCGACCAGCGGGTCGGCGACGGCGTGACGCTGTTTGCCCGCTACGGCAAGCTGATCAAGGGCGAGTTGCCGTTCAACCAGGCCTTCACGGCCGGTGCCGAACTCAACGGCAGCTACTGGGGCCGGGCTGGCGACGCCATCGGTATCGCCGGTGCCTGGCTGCAAGCGGGCAATGCCTACCGCAGTCAGCTGCAACAGGCCTACCTGATGGACGAACCCAGCGATACCTCGATCACCCGGCAAACCGCTGGCAACCCCTTCCTCCCCCAAGGGGCCGAGAAGCTCGCCGAAATCTACTATCGCTACCGCGTGTCGCAGCAGTTCCAACTGTCGCCTGACTTCCAGTACGTCACCAACGGCGGCGGCAATGCAGATGCCAAGTCGGTCAAGGTCTTCGCCTTGCGCGCCAACATCGCTTACTGAGGAAACCCATGAAACACGCTCTCCATTCCGTGGCGCTTGCCCTGTTGCTGATGGCCGGCCAAGCCGTCGCCGACGACATGCCGACCATCAAGGTCCTGATGAAGGATGGCCGGATTATTCCCGCCTCCGTGGAAGTTCCGGCCAACACCCGCTTCCGTCTGGAAATCAGGAACGAGGGACCGGGCGCCGCGGAATTCGAGAGCATCGAACTGAAGAAGGAACTGGTGCTGGCGCCCGGCGTCACCCGGAACATGGTTTTCTTCCCGATGAAGCCGGGCACCTACAAGTTCTTCGACGATTTCCACCCGGATACGGGGCAAGCCCAAATCGTCGCCAAATAAACCGGCAGCCAGCCAATTCGCAACACTAGCCAGCAAGCACGGAGTACAGCATGGGTAACGCATTTTTTGTCGTTTGGCGGGAGAGCCTGGAGGCTTTCCTGATCGCCGGGATTCTTTTCGCCTGGCTGCAGGCCAACGACGACACAGGCAAGGGCAAGCGCGCCCTCTTTCTCGGCCTCGGCGCCGGCGTCGGCTTGGCCCTGCTCCTCGGCTGGGCCCTGCTCTCGGTGCAGGATGAGCTGACCGGGGAGGCGCTGGAAATCTTCCAGACCGCCACGCTCTTCGTCGCCGCCGGCCTGATCACCCAGATGGTGCTGTGGATGCGCAAGCACGGACGGACGATCAAGGCCCGCTTGCATGCCGACCTTTCCTCCGCTGCCGAGAAATCCGGCCACCTCGGCGTCGCCGTCGTCGCGGCGCTGGCCGTGGCCCGCGAAGGCGCCGAAACGGTGATCTTCCTCTACGGCCTGGCCCAGGGCGGCGAAATGCAGGCGCTGGCCGTCGGTACCGTCACCGGCCTGGCTGCCGCCGCGCTGACCGCCTGGGTGGCCGCCAAGTCGCTGGCCAAGCTGAACATCGCCCTGCTCCTGCGCCTGTCCTCCATCCTGTTGCTGGTGCTGGCTTCCGCCCTGCTCGTCGCTGCCCTCGACCGCCTGGTCGGCGCCGGCTACCTGCCCGCCTTGCTCGACCCGGTGTGGGACAGCTCGCTGCTGATCGACGACACCACCAAGGGCGGCAAGCTGTTCGCCGACTTCTCCGGCTATCGTGCCCGCCCGGCGCTGTCCGAACTGCTGCTCTGGGCCGGCTACTGGGGCGCCGTGCTGTTCGCCTGGCGGAGAACCGGCCGTGGCTGAACAAGTCCTCACCTTCTACCCGCAGAAGCCGGGTAGCCGGCTGGAACAGCTCGGCCTGTGGCTGCGCCGCCATCGCGGGCCTATCGTTGCCGTGCAATGGCTGGTTGTCGTCGTCTATTCGGTGCTCGTTGTCATCCCCGCCTTCCTGCCGCTGCCGCCGGACCAGGCGCACATCTGGGACAACCTGCGCCTGTTCGCCCAGTTCTGCTTCTGGGGCCTGTGGTGGCCGGGCGTGATGATCGCCACGGTAACGCTGGGCCGCGTCTGGTGCGGCGTGTTCTGCCCGGAAGGCTTCATCTCCGAGCGGATCAGCCGCTATGGCCGCGGCAAGGCCCTGCCGCGCTGGCTGAAGTGGTCGGGCTGGCCCTTCGTCGCCTTCGTGTGCACCACGGTCTACGGCCAGCTGGTCAGCGTTTATGAATACCCGCAGGCCGCGCTGCTGGTGCTCGGCGGCTCGACCGTCGCCGCCATCGTCATCGGCCTGCTCTACGGCCGCGAGAAGCGCATCTGGTGCCGCTACCTGTGCCCGGCCTCCGGCGTCTTCGCCGTGCTGGCCAAGATCGCCCCGATGCACTACAAGGTCGACCGCGCCGCCTGGGATCGCTACGAAGGCGAGTTCGAGCCGGTCAATTGCGCGCCGCTGGTCGATGTGCGACGCATGACCAGCGCTGGCGAATGCCATGCCTGCGGCCGCTGCGCCGGCCAGCGCGACGCCGTCGGCCTGAGCTGGCGCTCGCCCTTCAGCGAAGTGCTCGACCCGCACAACGAGGCCAAGACGGCCGATGCCATCACCCTGCTCTTCGGCGTGCTCGGCGTGGCTACGGCAGCCTTCCAGTGGACGGTCAGCCCTTGGTTCCTGCACATCAAGATCACACTGGCCGAATGGCTGGTCGAACACGACCATTTCACGCTGCTCTCCGACGACGTGCCGTGGTGGCTGCTGACCCATTACCCGGAAGCCAACGACCTGTTCACCTGGCTCGACGGCAGCCTGATCCTCACCTACCTGCTGCTCGGCGGCGCGCTGATCGGCAGCCTGCTGCTGATCGGCCCGGCCATCGCCAGCCGCCTGCTGCGTACGCCGCAACTGACCTGGCAGCGCTTCTCGGTCGCCCTGGCGCCGATGGCCGCAGCCAGCGTCATCCTCGGCCTGACCATGCTCACCGTCACCCATCTCAAGGCGGAACATTTCTGGCTCGGCTGGCTGCCCTACTTCCGCGCCACCTTGCTTGCCCTGGGCTGGCTGGGCAGCGTCAGCCTGGCCGCGCTGCTCGTCACCCGGGCCAGCGCCGGCAAGGCACGCCAGCTGGTGGCAGCCACCGCCATGCTGTGGCCACCCAGCCTGATGTGCGGCATCTGGACCCTGGTCTTCTTCGTCTGGTGATGCACACCGCTACCCTTGGGACCCAGCCAAGGGCCGGCCTGGTCGACCTGCTCGGCCTGCTGCTCACCGTGCTGGCCTTGGTCGTCGCCTACAAACTCGCCCGGCCGCTTCCGCCCATCCCGGTGAGCGAGTTGCCGGCTGCCACCTGCGATCTGCAGCGCGAAACCTGCCGCCTGGACCTGCCGGGTGGCAGGTCGCTGGAATTGCACATCGCCGGCCGGCCGATTCGCCCCAACCAGCCCTTCGTCGTCGAGGCGCGGAGCGACGATGGCTCGCTGCAGCCCCTGGACATCGCCCTGCGCGGCGTCGACATCCAGATGGCCAGCCCGACCCAAGCCTTTCAGCCAGATGGCCGAGGTGGCTACCGGGCTGAAACCGCACTCCCTGTCTGCACCGTCAGCCGCATGACCTGGGAAGCCAGCGTCCAGCTGCAAGTCGGCGGCGAACGTCTGCGCTGGCCCCTGTTTTTTGTGACGGAAGCAGGCTGACATCAAAGCTGGGTTCTACGACTTGGTTTAGAGTGGCGGAATAACATCCTTTCCTGATCTACCTCTTCGCCACGCCATCAGGCGCTCCCATCTTGAGCACCAAACTGTCCACGCTGGCTCTTGTCGGCCACCCCAACATCGGCAAGTCAGTTCTCTTCCATCGCCTGACCGGCGCCTACGTCAACGTTTCCAACTACCCCGGCACGACGGTTGAAGTCACCCGCGCCACGGCCCGTTTCGATGCCAGCGCCGAGCTGCTCGACACGCCCGGCGTTCTAGCCCTGCCCTCGCGCAGTGACGACGAGCGCGCCACCATGCGTGCCCTGCTCACCGAGCCGCTACGCTGCCTGGTGCAGGTTGGCGACGCCAAGAATCTGCGCCGCACGCTGACCTTGAGCGCCCTGCTCGTCGACCTCGGCGTGCCGATGGTGCTCGCCCTGAACATGCACGACGAGGCGGCAGCCCGCGGTGTCACGGTCGATATCGCCGAACTGGCCGAAGAACTGGGTGCCCCGGTACTGACTACGGTCGCGACCGGCGGCGAGGGCATCGCCCAGCTGATTACCGCCATCGCCCAGGCCAGGAAACCGGAAAGCCTGCTCCGCTACGACGACGACTTCGAGCAGCACATCGACGCCGTGGCGGCAGCCATCACCCAGCGCTGCCCGCACCCGCACCTGGCGGCGCGCGGCCTGGCCATCCTCTTCCTCGGCGGTGACAGCGTGGTCGAGGACTGGCTGCGCGAACAGGCCGGCGCGGCCTACCCGGCCATGGAAACACTGCGCCAGCAGGCGGCGACCGGTTGCGAAGGCGACCTGCCGACCCTGCTCGCCCGCGAGCGCACCGAAGCGGCCGATGCGCTCTCCGCCAGCGTCATCTCCCGTGCCGTGAAGAGCAGCCCGCTGCTCTCGCAACGCATCGGCCAGGCCGTCGTCCATCCGCTGTGGGGCCTCCCCATCCTGCTTGGCGTGCTGTTCGCGGTTTATGAATTCGTCGGTGTCTTTGGGGCGACGACACTGGTCGGGCTGATGGAGAAGGGCCTGTTCGAAGGCATCCTCAACCCGGCCTTCACCGATTTCATGGAAGCAACGGTCAGCGTCGACTGGCTGCGCGAACTGCTGGTCGGCCAGTACGGCCTGTGGACCATGGGCATGACCTACGCGCTGGCGCTGATCCTGCCCATCGTCTCCACCTTCTTCATCGCGTTTGGGGTGCTTGAAGACTCCGGCTACCTGCCGCGCCTGACCGTCATCGCCAACCGCCTGTTTGCCGCCATCGGCCTCAACGGCCGCGCCGTGCTGCCCATGGTGCTCGGCCTCGGCTGCGTGACGATGGCGACGCTGACCACGCGCATCCTGCATTCGCCGCGCGAACGGCTGATCACTACCTTCCTGCTCGCCCTGGCCATTCCCTGCTCGGCCCAGCTCGGCGTCGTGCTCGGCATGCTCGGCGGCGTCTCCTTCACCGCCGTGCTGATCTGGGCGCTGGCCATGGTCGGCGTCTTGCTGCTCGCCGGCTTCCTCGCCGCCAAGCTGATCCCCGGCCGGCGCATTCCGCTGGTCACCGAACTGCCGCCAATGCGCCTGCCTATCGTTGGCAATGTGCTCAAGAAGACCGGCGGCCGGCTGAAGTGGTACCTGATCGAGGTCATTCCGCTCTTCCTGCTCGGCACTTTCATCATGTTTGCGCTCGACAAGCTGGGCGCCCTACCAGCCATCATCGAGGCCGGCGAACCGCTGGTCACCGGCTGGCTCGGCCTGCCCAAGGAGGCCTCGGCGGCTTTCGTGATGGGCTTCCTGCGCCGCGATTTCGGCGCCACCGGCCTGTTCGCGATGGCCCATGAGCTGTCACCGATCCAGGCCGTGGTCGGCATGATCACCATCACCCTGTTCATCCCCTGCTTCGCCAGCCTGATGATGATGGTCAAGGAGCAAGGCACGAAGACGGCCATGGCCATGCTCGGCATGATCGTTCCCTTCGCCTTCCTGATTGGCGGCCTGTTCAACCTTGCGCTGCGCGCCCTGTGGTAAGCCCATGAGCCCGAAACACGAAGCCCGCCTCCCCCTCGCCTTCATCCCGGCTGGCAGCGAAGTCCGCCTGGCCGCCTTCGGCGACGAGATCGACCCGCTGCAGCGCGAGCAACTCACTGCCTACGGCCTGGCTGAAAACCGCCCGCTCAAGGTGCTGCAACAGCGGCCGATGACGGTGATCCTGGCCGAAGAAGTCGAGCTCGCCCTGGAGCATGGTGTCGCCCGCCATATCTGGGTGGAGCGCAAGGCGGACGAAGGCAGGGCGTAGCAACCAAGACTTCGATGGCATTCCGTGGCTCAGCCCTGAGTTGTCCGATACGAAGTAGATTCTCCAGCGCCGGTTGGGGCATCCACGTCCAGGATAAGGGACAAGGTCGGCTCTCCTGCTCCCCTGCCTGAACCTCCCTGTGTTTTGGCGCCTCGAACCGCCGCCATACCCGATAATGGCCGTATCGTTCAATTTGGAAAAACAATGCTCGCCAACCTGACCGGCTTTTTCATCCAATGGGGCATTACCGCCCTCTCCCTGTGGGTGGCCAGCCTCGTCTTCAACGGCATCCGCTTTGCCGACAAGTCGTCGCTGGTCGTCTCGGCGCTACTCCTCGGTTTCGCCAACGCGGTACTCTGGCCGCTGCTGGTCGTCCTGACACTACCGCTGACCCTGCTCACCCTGGGTTTCTTCCTGCTCGTGATCAATGCGCTGATGTTGCTGCTGGTCGCCCGACTGGTGCGCGGCTTCACGATTTCCGGGTTCTGGACGGCCTTCTTTGCCAGCCTGTTCATTTCGCTATTCAGCCTGTTCCTGAATGCGCTGCTGCCGGATACGGAACAGACCGTCTATCGCTTGCCGCCAGCGGGCCGGACGATCTCGATGTAAGCGTCGCCAAGCCGAGCTTTCCCCACCTCCCCCCTTCTGCGAAAATCGCCGCTTTCCAGTCTTCCGCCCGACCATGATCCAAGGCCAATTCCGTTCCACCGTCCTGCAAATACCTGCCGAGGTGACCCCGCTCAAGTTCCGTGGCTACCTGCGCAAGGAACTCCAGGCCGTGCAGGCGACCGCCCAGAGCCCGGAGGACATCGTTGTCGTCCGCCTGTTCGTGCTGGAGAAAGTGCTGTTCGGGCTGGGAGCCAGGAAGGTGGACAGCATCCTGCAGGGCGTTGTCGAAAAATGCCCGAATATTCAGCGCGTCGAACTGGAGGCGCTGGCCCGGCCGTTGACGGCCGAGGAAATGCAGGAAGCCGCCGAGGAGGCTCAGGCCATGGTACAGGCGCTCAGCGAGCGGGTGATGGCCTCGGGCGGCAAGTTGGTGGCAGATTCTGGCGCCAATTAAGCGGCAGTAGCGCCGCTGGCCGTCGCCACGCAACGGCCTAGCGCAGGCGCCCGTTCAGTTCATCGATGACCGGCGCCCAGTCGGCATCCTCGATGATTTCCTCCTTCAGGAAGGCCCGTTGCGTCGCATTCCAGAAGGGCGCGCGGTAAAGCGCGATATCGTTGGCCAGCGGGCGGTGGGTGGCGATGAAATTTTCCAGCGCCACCTCGTCGGCGGGCAGCCCGAGTTGGGCAAACAGATTGCTCATGGTGTGCAGTTGGGCTTGCATGGGTGACTCCTTTATTGCGCAGCAGGGTGTCAGTTCGATGGATGTGGAAGGCAACAGTTCCGTTGCTGTCCGCAGTTCATCCGGCCGCGCCGCGAAATGCCCCTTACTGGCTCCCCCCGTACTTCCGCACTCAGCCGGCAACATTCCACTCGGCGAGAAACTGCGCCACGAAGGCCTCCATGAAGCGATGCCGGGGCTCAGCCAGGGCGCGACCGCTCGGCGTGTTCATCCGATCCTTGAGCAGGAACAGCTTCTCGTAGAAGTGGTTGAGGCTGGCACCTTTTGAGGCCTTGTAGGCAGCCGCCGTCTGGTGCAGGACGGGCGCTTCGTCGGGATCGTGCAGCAAGCGGCCGGCGTGGCCACCATAGGCGAAGCAGCGGGCGATGCCGATGGCGCCAATGGCATCGAGACGGTCCGCATCCTGCACGCACTTGCCTTCCAGTGTGCGCATTGCGGTCGTCACCCCGGCTCCCTTGTAGGAGATGGTGGCGACGATATCGACCACCGCCGCAATGACCGCTTCGGTTGCCCCCTCGCGGCGCAGCAGCGCTTCCGCCTCGCGCGGCCCGACACTATCGTCGCCGCCGTGGAATTTCCAGTCGGCAATATCGTGCACCAGCGCACCGAGTTCGGCAATTTGGCTGTCGGCGCCTTCCTGGGTGGCGATCTGGCGGGTCAGTTGCCAGACTCGGTTGATGTGATGCCAGTCATGACCGGAACTTTCGGCCAGAAATCGGGCCTTGATATGGGCGGCAACGCGGTCGACCAAATTTTGCATGGGGGTTTCCTCTGGCCTGTCGCCGGATTGAAAGCCGTGCAGTGTACCGGCCGCCAGCCCAACGCGTATCCTTGCTGCCCGACATCACCTCTCGATCATGACCAACCCACTCCCTCCCCGCGCCGAACGCTTCTTCCTGCTGACGCTGGCCGGCATCCAGTTCAGCCACGTGCTCGATTTCATGATCATGATGCCGCTCGGCCCGATCCTGATGCAGGCCTTCGGCATCGGCACCCACGAATTCGGCCTGCTGGTGGCCTCCTACAGCTTCAGCGCCGCCGTTTCCGGCATCCTGGCCGCCACCTTTGTCGACCTTTTCGAGCGCAAGCGCGTCCTGCTCTGCTGTTTCGCCCTGTTCGGACTGGCGACGCTGGCTTGCGGCCTGGCCCCCGGCTTTTCGACGCTGATCATCGCGCGCGGCCTGGCCGGCGTATTCGGCGGCATCATGGGCGCGCTGATCCACACCATGATCGGCGACGCCATTCCCTTCTCGCGGCGTGCCCGGGCCAGCGGCGTGGTGTCCAGCGCCTTTTCGCTGTCGACGATTGCCGGCGTGCCCCTGTCGCTGTGGCTGGCCAATCACCTCGGCTGGCGGGCACCGTTTGTGTTCATTGCGGCCTTGAGCGTGGTTTTCATCTTCGTCGGCCTGCGCTTCCTGCCCGAACTGCGCCATCACCTGAGCGCCGAAAAACGCGCCCACCTGCTGTCGGCAACGTTCAGCGTCCTCGCCGACGCCAACCACCTGCGCGCCCTGCTCTTCTCGGCACTGATCATCTTTTCCGGCTTCACGGTCATTCCCTACATCACCGTCTATGCGGTGAACAATGTCGGCATCGCCCAGACGGATATTCCCATCATCTACCTGATCGGCGGTTCGGCCACCTTCATCAGCGCCCGCCTGATCGGGCACTGGGCCGACAAGCATGGCAAGATCGAAATCTATCGCTGGGTCGCCCTGCTCGCCACGCTGCCGCTGCTCGTCGTCACCCACGCCGGCCCGCTACCGCTCGGCCTGTGGCTGATCTGCAGCACCAGCTTCTTCGTCCTCACCTCGGGACGCATGATCCCGGCCATGGCCGTCATCGCCTCGTCCGCCCAGCCCAGCTTGCGCGGCACCTTCATGTCGCTGAACGGCACCGTGCAGTCGCTGGCCATGGGCCTGGCGACAACGCTGGCCGGCTTCCTGACCTCGCTCGACAGCAGCGGCCGGATCGTCGGCTACCCGCTGGTCGGCTATGTCGCGGTTGGCGCCAACCTGCTGGCGATCTGGTTCGCGGCCCGCATCGTGATGCATGGGCAGACGCCACGCACGGGTAATGAGAACCGTTCGTAATCAACTGTAATTAAAGAACTTTTCCCAGAACAGCCGTTCAAACACCCAACAAGCCGACCTACAATACGGGCCAGGGCAAGCCAGCCGAGGCCGCCAGCCAGCCCGCTCCTCAACCGAACCTCCGGAGAAAGCCATGAAGGGCGACAAGAAAATCATCGATATCCTCAATGCCTTGCTGGCCGGCGAACTGACGGCCGTCGACCAATACCTGATCCATGGCGAGATGTACGCCGACATGGGCCTCAACCAGCTGGCCGAGAAGAGCATTCACGAATCCGACCACGAGCGCCAGCACGCCCGCGCCATCATCCAGCGCATACTATTCCTCGAAGGCAAGCCAGACCTCTCCAAACGCGAAGGCCTGAAGATCGGCAAGAATGTTCCCGAGATGCTGAAGTCCGACCTGGCCGTCGAATACAAGGTCGATGGCGAGCTGAAGAAGGCCATCGCCGCCTGCGAAAAGGCTCAGGACTACGTCACCCGCGAGATGCTGGTCGTGCAGCTCGACGATACCGAGATGGATCATGCCTATTTCCTGGAAAAGCAGCTCAAGCTGATCGAACTGGTCGGCCTGGAAAACTACCAGCAGAGCCAGATGGGCTCGACCCCGGTTTAAGGAGGCGCGACGATGAAAGGCGACAAGAAGGTTATCGAAGCCCTCAACAAGGTGCTGAAGAACGAGCTGACGGCAATCAACCAGTATTTCCTGCATGCCCGCATGTTCCGCAACTGGGGCCTGGAAAAGCTCAACGACTACCAGTACAAGCAGTCGATCCGCGTCATGAAGGAAGCCGACGAACTGATCGAACGCGTGCTCT
>JACCDS010866797.1_pt1 | contig 11440 bp, 10 predicted proteins | sample 7446441 | NCBI WGS metagenome assembly JACCDS01 (sample SAMN15323445, study PRJNA562643) | freshwater metagenome | isolation source: river surface water | place: USA:Blue River Watershed | collected 2017-08-17 | reverse complement strand
CTGCTTGATGAAGCGGTGCTTGGCCTGCTCGCCCAGACCGATATCACCGACGTTGTTCATGAAACGGCCACCGGAGCCGATCTCTTTCAGCGCGTTCAGTTTCTTGAAGAACTCGATACGCTCGGACGTGCGCCGCGGGTTGGCGTTGGAAACGACGGCCGAGCAGAACTTGCTGCGGGTGCCCACGATGCGGTCGGCCTCGCCCGGCTGTTTGATCAGGTCCTGGGCGGTTGCTTCGCTGCCCCAGACGTAATAGGGAAACCGCAGGTGCCGCGGATCGTCGATGTAGTGGCAGGTCATCGCGTAGTCCGTACGGCTCCAGTCCGGGAACAGCGACTCACCGGTCCAGAAGAGCTTCTTGCAGGTGTAGAGCCGGTTGAGGTGACCACCGTCGTTAAAAATCAGTAGATCCGGCCGGTCCGAGATCTCGATCTGGAAATCACGGCCTAGGATTCGGGTGAACCAGTTGTCGACCTTGTTGAGGCCGTTGAAGTCGGTGAAGTCCAGCTTCAATCGGGGTTTGCTCATGGCGTTTTTCCGGAGTTCGGGATGGGGCGAGTTTAGCTAGCCGCCTGCGCTGTGGATGACCGGGCGGCGACTCGGCAAGGCAACGGGGGGCTCAGATGCGGCCCAGCCTGCGCCGCAGGCGCCGGCCCAGGCGGGACAGCAGCTTGCCGCCCTCACGGGGCCAGTCCAGCTCGCGCTCCCAGGCCGACTGGTGGATCACGCCGCAGTAGAGCTGGGCCAGCTGCGCCTGGCTGACGCCCTTGCGCTGGTCGCGGTCGTACTGCCAGGCGTAGTGGTAGACCTTGAACAGGGCCTGGCAGGGACGCAGGGGCACGGCCTGCCAGGCCAGCAGGGCCTCGCCGTACCAGCGTGATTCGATGGGCGCCTGCTGGATGGCGTCGGCCAGGGTCATGCCGCGCGGCTGCAGGTAACGCTCGTCCAGGCTCTGCCAGACATCCCGGTGCCAGACCAGGGGGAAGGGGCCGAAGCTGTAGCGCCGGCCTTGGCGGCCGAAGAGACCCTGCACCAGGTCGGCCTCGCGCACGAAGGCGTCGATCACACGCTGGCGCTTGTGCTGCAGGGCGTCTTCGAGCAGGTCGTGCGCCTCGTCGAGCATGGTGTAGGGCCCGCCGTCCGCGGCGATGAAGTCGCTCTGGTGGATGGGGCGGATGAAAAAGGCGTCGGAGTCCAGGCAGAGGTAGGCCCGTGCATGGCCCAGGCGCCAGAACTCGGACTTCACGACCTGCTGGGCCAGGTAGCCGGGCAGGCGGGCGACCTGCTCCGCAACGCCAGGGCGCGCAGCTTGCAGAATGTCTTCGTCGGCCAGCAGTTCGGCGAGGCCGGTTCCCAGATGCTCCCGGAACAAGGGCAGGTCTGCGCGCGGCACCGAAACGTAAAAGGGGATCTGCTCAACGTTGTGCAGGCGGATGGATTGCGCCAGGCGCACGACACGTCGCAGGTCGGTGCGGTAGCTTTTGCAATAGAGCGCAAAGGGCCTCATCGGTGCTGTTCCTGCCGCTCAGCTCTGCAGCCGCGTGAGGCTGGCGTAGTAACCACCGCGCGCCAGCAGTTCGGCGTGGGTGCCGCGTTCGACGATACGGCCCTGGTCCAGGGCCAGGATCTGGTCGGCGTGTTCGATGGTGCTGAGACGGTGGGCGATGACCAGGGTGGTGCGGTTTTTCATGAGCGTCGTCAACGCGGCCTGCACCTGTCGCTCGGACTCGGTGTCCAGCGCCGAGGTGGCTTCGTCGAGGATGAGGATGGGCGCGTTCTTGAGCAGGGCGCGCGCAATGGCGATGCGCTGGCGCTGCCCGCCGGAGAGGCGCCCGCCTTTTTCACCGATGACGGTGTCCAGGCCCTCGGGCAGCTGCTGGATGAAGTCCCAGGCGTTGGCCGCGCGGGCCGCGGCGATGACCTCTTCGCGGGTGGTGGTGTCGCGCGAGCCGAAGGCGATATTGGCTTCCACCGTGTCGTTGAAGAGCACCACGTCCTGGCTGACGAGGGCGATGTTGTGGCGCAGGCTGGCCAGGCTGAGGTCCTGGAGGTCGATGCCGTCGATCAGGATGCGGCCCGAGCTCGGGCTGTAGAAACGCGGGATCAGGGCGCTGATGGTGGTCTTGCCGCCGCCGGAGGCCCCCACGAGGGCGATGGTCTGTCCTGCCGCGGCTTGGAAGCTGATGTCCTGCAGGGCTGGCCGCTCGGCGCCGGGGTAGGAGAAACCCACCTGCTGGAATTCGATCACGCCTTGGGCATGACCCAGCTGGCGCTGGCCCGGGTCGGGTTCCGATGGCGTGTCGAGGATGCCGAAGATGCTTTCGCAACCGGCCAGGCCGCGCTGGATGGTCGGGGAGATGGAGGTGAGCTGCTTGATCGGGGAGATCAGCAACAGCATGGCGGTGATGAAGGAGATGAAACCGCCTGCGGAGGCGCCGGCCTGGCCCGTCGTCTGGCTCAGGGCCGAGAAGATGATGATGGCCACGGCAATCGAGGCCGCCAGATGGGTGATAGGCGTGATCGCGGCTGCTGCGATGGCCCAGCGCATCTTGGAGCGGCGGAAGTGGTCGGTGGCCTGGTGGAACTTGCGCGTCTGCTGGGTCTGGCCGCCGAAGATCTTGATCACCTTCTGGGCCTCGACCGTCTCCTCGATGGCATACGACATCTGCCGGTAGGCCTCCATGCCGTCACGGCTGGCGCGGCGCAGCCGGGCGCTGAAGGCCTTGATGATGTAGGCGATGAGAGGTGCCGTGACCAGGGTGAGCAGCGTCAGCTTCCAGTCGAGGTAGAGCAGGTAGGCTAGAAGTGCCACGACGGTGAAGGACTCCCGCAACAGCGACACCAGCATGTTGGTGGCGGCCTCGTTGACGTTGTCCACGTCCATGACGATGCGCGAGATCAGCTTGGCCGACGACTGCTCGTGGAAGTAATGCACAGGCTGGTTCAGGACCTTGGCAAACAGCTCATGCCGCAGGTCGCTGACGAGCCGCACGGAGATCCACGACATCAGATAGTTGGTGCAATAGGAAAAGATGCCCCGCACGACAAACAGCAGCACGATGCCCAGGGGGATGGCCCAGACCAGTCGGGGATCGGCCGTCTGGAAGCCCTTGTCGAGCAGGTACTTCATCAGGGCCGGGAACACCGGTTCGGTGGCGGCCGTCCCGATCATGCCCACGATGGCCAGCGCAAACACCTTCCAGTAGGGCTTGACGTAGCCCAGCAGGCGGAAGTACAGCGCGCGGTTGCTGGCTGGGAGGGACGGGGTTGGTGTCATGGCTTGGCGTTCATGCCGATGGCGGACGGCGCATCTTCGGAGGGTTCGCAGGGTCGGCAAGGGCGCTCTTGCGGGAGCGCTGCGCGCCTGGGAAGTCTAACTGAAACGCCGCCTGTTTCCATACGGGAAGCGGTTGCGTGGCCGTCTCGGGCAACGGGTGTGCGGGTATGATCGCGACCTGTGCATCAGGCAGGGATCACGCGCGCGCCAGGGCGTATCGCGGTCCTCCCTGTCGGTGTCGCACCGCAACCTGCAGACCTGAACTTGTCCCGTCTCTCCGTCATCCTCATCACCAAAAACGAGGCCGCCAATATCGAGGCCTGCCTGCGTTCCGTCGCCTTTGCTGACGAGATCGTGGTGGTGGACTCGGGCAGCACGGATGACACGGTGCAGCGCGCGCGCCAGCTCGGCGCCCGGGTGGAGATCACGCCGGACTGGCCGGGTTTCGGTCCGCAGAAAAATCGTGCCCTGGCCCTGGCCAGCCATCCCTGGGTGCTGTCCCTCGACGCGGACGAGCGTGTGACGCCGGCGCTGCGCGCCGAGATCGAGGCCGTCGTTCAGGGCCAGGGTGATACGCCCGCCTGGGAGATTCCCCGCCTGACCGAGTTCTGTGGCCAGTGGATCCACCATTGCGGCTGGACGCCGGACCACGTGCTGCGCCTTTTCCGTCGCGGCACGGCGCGTTTCAGCGACGACCTCGTGCACGAGCGGGTGCTGGCCAGCGGCGCCGTCGGCCGCCTGGGGCAGTCGCTGCTCCACTACAGCTACCCCACGCCCACCCATTACTGGCGCAAGCTGGAGCAGTACAGCCAGGCCTGGGCGCAGCAGCGCCACGCGGCCGGGCAGCGGACCAGCATGGCCCGTGCTGCGGCCGCAGGGCTGGTGGCCTTCATCCGCAGTTATGTCTTTCGCCTGGGGGTATTGGACGGGGCCATGGGTTTCGCAGTGTGTACCATGCAGGCCCAGGCCGCTTTCGGCAAATATTTCGCCCTCTACTGTCTGAACCGGAAAAATGACGCACCGTCTGAACCCGCTCCGCCGTCTGCTTGAGACCGCCTGTCTGGCCCTGGCCGCCGTATTGGCGCTGGCCCAGCCGGCCCTGGCCCAGTTCCGCGTTGAAGTTGCGGGCGTGGGCCTGACGCAGCTGCCCATCGCCCTGGTCCCTTTCCGGGGTGAAGATGCGGCGCCCCAGAAGCTCAGCGCCATCGTGCGGGCCGACCTCGAACGCAGCGGCCAGTTCCGCAGCGTGGCGACGCGCTCGGGCCCGCTGGACGAAAACGCCAAGCCCGATCTGGTGCCCTGGCGCCAGGCCGGCGCTGATTCCATGCTGGCCGGCAGCATCGCGCGCCTGGCCGACGGCCGTTACGACGTGCGCTTCCGCCTGTGGGACGTGGTCTCGGGCAAGGACCTGGGAGGCGAGAGCTACGCCGTGACCCAGGCCGAGCTGCGCTTGGCCGCGCACCGCATCGCTGACTTCGTCTACGAAAAACTCACGGGCGAAAAAGGTGTGTTTTCCACCCGAATCGCCTATGTGACCAAGGCCGAGCAGCGTTACCACCTCTGGGTGGCCGACGCCGACGGCGAGAGCGCCATTCCCGCGCTGACCAGCCCCGAGCCCATCATCTCGCCGAGCTGGTCGCCCGATGGCCGGCAGCTGGCCTATGTGTCCTTCGAGTCGCGCAAGCCCGTGGTCTACGTGCACGACGTGGCCAGCGGCAAGCGCCGCCTGGTGGCCAATTTCCGCGGCTCCAACAGCGCGCCGGCCTGGTCGCCCGATGGGCGCGCCCTGGCCGTGACGCTGAGCCGTGACGGTGGCTCGCAGCTCTACACCCTGGACGTCAACATGCCCGGCGCCGAGCCGCGTCGCCTGACGCAGTCGTCCAGCATCGACACCGAGCCCACCTACTCGCACGATGGCCGCCAGCTGTATTTCGTGAGCGACCGCGGCGGCAGCCCGCAGATCTACCGCATGCCCGCGGCGGGCGGCAGCCCGGAGCGGGTGACGTTTACCGGCACTTACAACATTTCGCCCGCGCTCAGCGCCGACGGACGCTGGCTGGCTTATATTTCCCGGGTCAACGGCGTATTCAAGCTGCACGTGATGGACTTGGCCTCCGGCGCCGTCACCGCACTGACCGACACGACGGCCGACGAGAACCCCAGTTTTGCACCCAACAGCCGCCTGCTGCTCTACGCAACCAAGCAACAGGACCGCGAAGCCCTGATGACCACCACCCTGGATGGGAAAATCAAGGCCAGGCTGGCCGGACAAGGCGGGGACATCCGCGAGCCGGACTGGGGGCCGTTCCAGAAGACGGTCAACTGATATTCACTAGAAAAACTCTCGTTACACAATCGATTCCACAGGAGTAAAACATGTCGATGAAAAAACTCGCGCTGCTCGGCGCCATGGCCCTGGTCATGGCCGGCTGCTCTTCCGTGAACCTGGACAACCCGCCCGTCGAGGACCGCTCCAGCGGCCGCGGCACCGGCTCCAGCAGCACCGCGGTCGCCCAGACCACGGTGACGCCGGTCGATGACGGCAAGGCAGCGCAGGGCGCGATCGCCAATGTCTCGCGTCTGGTCTACTTCGACTACGACAGCTACGTGATCAAGCCCGAGTTCCAGGCCGTGATCGACGCCCATGCCCGTCACATCCGTGCCGACAAGAGCCGCAAGGTCGTGATCGAGGGCCACACCGACGAGCGCGGTGGCCGCGAGTACAACCTGGCCCTGGGCCAGCGCCGTGCCGAGGCCGTGCGCCGTGCACTGGGCCTGCTGGGCGTGGCCGACAGCCAGGTCGAGGCCGTGAGCTTCGGCAAGGAAAAGCCGGCCGTGCAGGGCAGCACTGAAGCCGCCTGGTCCAAGAACCGTCGCGCCGAGATCAGCTACCGCTGATGCCGAGCCAGGCCTGGACGCCGACTCCGATGAACAAGACCCTCCGCCTCCTGATCCTGCTGCTGGGCGCCTGGAGCGCCTCGGCGGCGCATGCGCTCTTCAACGACGACGAGGCCCGCCGGGCCATCCTGGACCTGCGCCAGCGCGTCGAGACCATGCGCCAGGAGTCGGAGCAGCGTTCGTCCGAGCAGGTCAACCGCCTGACGGAAGACAACACGCAGCTGCGGCGCAGCCTGCTCGACCTGCAGACGCAGATCGAGACGCTGCGCGCCGAGATGGCCCGCCTGGTGGGCCAGAACGAGCAGCTGGCGCGTGATGTGGCCGAACTGCAGCGCCTGCAGAAAGACGTGGTGCTGGGCCTGGACGAGCGCCTGCGCAAGTTCGAGCCCGTCAAGGTCACGGTCGATGGGCGCGAGTTCATGGCCGAACAGGCCGAGAAACGCGACTACGAGGCGGCGCTGGGCGTGTTCCGCAAGGGTGACTTCGCGGCAGCTACCGAGGCCTTTGCCGGTTTCATCCAGCGTTACCCCTCCAGCGGCTACGTGCCCTCGGGTTTCTTCTGGCTGGGCAATGCCCAGTACGCCACGCGTGATTACAAGGAAGCCATCCAGAACTTCCGCAACCTGCTGACCCAGGCCCCGGACCACACCCGGGCGCCTGAGGCGGTGCTGTCCATCGCCAATTGCCAGGTCGAACTCAAGGACACCAAGGCTGCCCGCAAGACCCTGGAAGACCTGATCAAGGCCTATCCGCAGTCGGAAGCGGCGGCCGCGGCCAAGCAGCGTCTCCCGCGTCTCAAATAAGGGCTTGCCGCCGCCGTAAAATCGGCGGATGCAAACCCCTGACATCTCCGCGCTCGGCACCCTGGTGCTGGGCGCTTCCTTTTTTCTGTCCCTGCTTTTTGGTGCTGTGGTCCAGCGCACGCATTTCTGCACCATGGGTGCGGTGAGCGATGTGGTCAACATGGGCGACTGGACACGCATGCGCCAGTGGGGCCTGGCCATCGGCGTGGCCATGGTGGGCTTCGCCCTGCTGGCTTATGGCGGCTACATCGACCCGGCCAAGACCCTGCATGGCGGCAACCGCTGGCTCTGGCTCTCGGCGGCCGTGGGCGGGCTGCTGTTCGGCTTCGGCATGGTCCTGTCCTCGGGCTGTGGCAGCAAGACGCTGGTGCGTGTGGGCAGCGGCAACCTCAAGTCCCTGGTCGTCATGCTGGTCATGGGCTGGGCCGGTTTCGCGACCATGAAGGGCCTGACCGCCGTGCTGCGCGTGGAGACGGTGGACCGCGTGGCGGTGGACTTCCCCGCCACGGCCAGCCTGCCGCAGCTGCTGGCGGGGCCGCTGGGCTTGTCCCCGGCGTTGGCCCTGCTGCTGCTGGGCCTGCTCATCGGCGGTGCGCTGGTCGTGTGGGCGCTGATGGGGCGCGAGTTTCGCAGCGCCGACAACCTGCTCGCGGGTTTAGGCGTGGGCGCCATCGTGGTGGCGATGTGGTGGGTCAGCGGCCATCTGGGCCATCTGGCAGAACACCCCGAGACGCTGGAGGAGGTCTACCTGGCCACCAACTCCGGGCGTGCCGAGGCCCTGAGTTTCGTGGCACCGGTGTCCTACACCCTGGACTGGATCATGTTCTACAGCGACAAGAGCAAGGTGTTGACGCTGGGCATTGTCTCGGTCTTCGGGGTGATCCTCGGTTCGCTGCTCATGGCGCTGTGGACCCGCAGTTTCCGCTGGGAGGGTTTTGGCGGCACCGAGGATGTGGCCAACCATCTGGTGGGCGCGGTGCTCATGGGCGTGGGGGGCGTGACGGCCATGGGTTGCACCATCGGCCAGGGCCTGACCGGGCTGTCCACCCTGGGCCTGAACAGCCTGGTGGCCTTTGCGGCCATCGTGGCGGGCTCGGTGCTGGGCTTCAAGTACCAGATGTGGCGCCTCGAGCGCGTGGCCTGAGGCCCATGGCGGCCGTGGACGATAGCGCCGAACGCCGCTTCGGCGGCCTGGCCCGGCTCTATGGCGTGGCCGGTGCCCGGCGCATCCGTGCGGCGCACGTGGCCGTGGTGGGTGTGGGGGGCGTCGGGTCCTGGGCCGTCGAAGGCCTGGCGCGCAGCGGCGTGGGCCGGCTCACGCTGATTGACCTGGACCACGTGGCCGAGTCCAACATCAACCGCCAGATCCAGGCGACCGAGGCGACGCTGGGGCAGGCCAAGGTGCTGGCCCTGCGCGATCGCATCGCGCAGATCCATCCTGAGTGCCAGGTGAACTGCATCGAGGCCTTCGTCGAGCCGGGCAACTGGCCGGGCCTGCTGCCGGCGGACGTGGATGCCGTCATCGACGCCTGTGACCAGGTGCAGGCCAAGACGGCCATGGCGGCCTGGGCCCGCGAGCACAAGGCCCTGTTCATCGCAGCGGGAGCGGCGGGCGGCAAGCGCCACGCCCACAAGGTCGACATCGAGGATCTCTCGCGTGTCACGCACGATCCCTTGCTGGCCCAACTGCGTTACCGCCTGCGCAAGCAGCATGGCGCTCCCCGTGAGGGGCGCAAGATCGGCGTCGCCTGCGTCTACAGCCGCGAGGCCGTGCAGGGTCCGGATGCTTCCTGTGCCGTCGAGGGCGATGGCAGTCTCAACTGCAGCGGTTACGGCTCGCTGGTTTCCGTCACGGCGACCTTCGGTTTGTGTGCGACGGGCTGGGTTCTGAACGAACTTGCAGCGCGCGTGTGAAACGCGCGCAAAAAAGACGCTATAATTTAAGGCTTGTCGGGGCATGCAAGAAATTGCGACAACGTCCCGCTGAGTGGGACGTTAGCTCAGTTGGTAGAGCAGCGGACTTTTAATCCGTTGGTCGCAGGTTCGAATCCTGCACGTCCTACCAAGTACAATTCGTGGTACCGAATATTCCTCGATAGCTCAGTCGGTAGAGCGCCGGACTGTTAATCCGTAGGTCCCTGGTTCGAGCCCAGGTCGAGGAGCCATAACAAAAACCCGCTACAGATTCTGTAGCGGGTTTTTTATTGCCTGCGCCGTCCACAAACCCGTGGTCAAGCCGCGGAAATTCCTGTAGTCTGGTGGCAGTTGTCGCACGGGCACGCCATCGGACGGGAGCATGAAACATCTGGGTTGGGCCATCGGGCTTTTTGTCGCGCTCGATCTGGCGACGTTTTCCATCGGTTTCTCAATCTCGCGCCAAGTAGGAGAGGCGGCGGTGGCCATCAATCTTGCCGGTCGCCAACGCATGCTGTCGCAGCGGATCACGAAGTCGGCCCTGGTTGCGGCTGACGCGAGGATGGACGCCGCATCGCGTATCGCGGCCCGTGAGGAGGCCGCCGAGGCCTACCGGCTGTTCCAGGCCACCCTGCTGGCTTTTGCCGAGGGCGGACGCACGCTCGGTGGCGATGGGCAGCCCGTACAGCTCAAGGCGGCGCCGCCCCAGGCCGCGGGTCTGGTGTCTGGTGTGCGTGCCTCGCTCCAGCCCTGGCCCGCAGTGCCAGCCGTTGGGCCGGACATGGAGCGTTTTGCCGCTTTCATGCGCGCGCGCAATCTGGAGTACCTGGAGGTCATGAATCAGCTGACTACCGAGCTTGAGCGCCAGTCGGTAACCGCGGTCAGCCGGCTGCAGATCGCCCAGGCCGTGGCCTTTGTCCTCTCCATCGTCAATTTCTTCGCGATCCTGCACGGTTTGCAGCGCGCCCGCCGACGTGTCGAGGAGGAGGCGGTGCGCGATCACCTGACCGGCCTGATGAACCGGGCCGGGCTCTACCGTTCACTCGAAGGTTTGCTCGCCTCCGCATCCCGGTCCGGGGCGACGGTGGGGGTCATGCTGTTCGACCTGGACAATTTCAAGGCGATCAATGACAGCTACGGCCATGCCGTCGGCGACCAGGTCCTGGTCGAGGTGGCGCGGCGTGTGAACAGCTGGAAATCGGACGAGTGGCTGTGCGGCCGGCTCGGTGGTGATGAGTTCGTGATGCTGGTCCCGGCCACGGGCCCCGAGCGGCTGGCCCAGCTCGCGCAGGATGTCGAGAAGCTGCTGGCCGGTGTGCCTGCGGGCGACATCGTGGCGTCGGCCAGTGTGGGCTGGGCACTGTCTGCCGCGGGCAGTACCTCCGACCAGCTGATTTCGGCGGCCGATACGATGATGTACGTGCGCAAGGCCGAGCGACGGGTGCATCGGAGCTACCGGTCCGCGCCTCGCACCGTGTCCTGACACCAGGGGGCGCGTCAGGGCGGGGGCCACACAAGGAAAAACGGCCCGCACAGGCGGGCCGTTTTCTGTCTTGTGGGTCCTGTAGGATTCGAACCTACGACCTACGGATTAAGAGTCCGCTGCTCTACCAACTGAGCTAAGAACCCGAAGCGCGAATTATGGCATAAAAACCAGCGCATTCCGGGGCTGACAGAGGGCAGCTTGCTGTTTTCCGCCGGTCGTTTCATGCAGGAGATACGCCCATGTCCAGACCGCTCTTGATCATCTTCGCAGCCCTGGTGCTGAGCGCCTGTGGCGCCGAGACGGCCACCACGGCCGCGACCGTCGGCGCCGCGAAGAAGCAGGAAATCGAGCAGGGCAAGCAAACCCTGGAGCAGGTGCAGCAGCGGGTGGGCGAGTCGATGCAGCAGATGCAGCAAGCGCCGGCGCGCGCCGCCGACTGAGGTCACGCCAGGTCTCTGACAGGCCCTAGTTACCCAGGGTGCTGCTCAGTTCCAGCCAGCGCTCCTCGAGGCGGTCCAGTTCGTCCTGCAGGGTGCCCAGTCGCTGGCTGAGTTGGGTGATCTCGTCCAGGCCACTCTGCCCAGCGAGTTTTTCCTCGAGGGTGGTCTTCTCCCGTCCCAGCTCGGCCATGCGCTGCTCGGCCTGCTCCAGCTCCTTGCGCATCTGCCGGGTTTTGTTGTCCTCGCGTTTGGCCGGTGCCGGCGCGGACGGCGGCGGTGGTGCCGTGTTGACCACGCTGGCCCGTGCCTGCGCTTCCTTGAGGGCTTCGCGCTGGCGTTTGGCCTCGTCCAGCAGGTAGCGCTGGTAATCGTCGAGGTCCCCGTCGAAGGGCCCCACGCCGCCGCGCGAGACCAGCCAGAACTCGTCGCAGACGGCGCGCAGCAGGGCGCGATCGTGGCTGACCAGCATGACCGTGCCTTCGAATTCGTTGAGCGCGACCGACAGCGCCTCGCGGGTGGCCAGGTCCAGGTGGTTGGTGGGCTCGTCCAGCAGCAGCAGGTTGGGGCGCTGCCAGACCAGCATGCACAGCACCAGGCGGGCCTTCTCGCCGCCGCTCATGGT
>JACCDS011400681.1_pt1 | contig 11442 bp, 12 predicted proteins | sample 7446441 | NCBI WGS metagenome assembly JACCDS01 (sample SAMN15323445, study PRJNA562643) | freshwater metagenome | isolation source: river surface water | place: USA:Blue River Watershed | collected 2017-08-17 | reverse complement strand
GCGCTGCTGCAGAAATACCCGGATCGTTTCCTGATCGGCTCGGACACCTGGGTCAACCAGCGCTGGATGTATTACGACGAACTGATGTTGGGCTACCGCCGCTGGCTGGGCGATCTCCCGGCCGAGGTGGCGCGTCGTATCGCCTGGGACAACGGCGCGGGCCTGTTCCAGTTGAGCCGACCCTGAGATGAGCGCCACCTTCCCCTTGCCACTGTTCCCCCTGCAGACCGTGCTGTTTCCCGGCGGTGTGTTGCCCCTGCGCATCTTCGAGGTGCGCTACCTGGACCTGATCCAGCGCTGCCAGAAGGAGGGCGCCCCCTTCGGCGTGGTCTGCCTGAGCCAGGGCAGCGAGGTGCGTCAGCCGCCGCGTCCCGGCGAGGCCGGTGAGCCAGCTTTCGGGCCTGAAGTTTTTCATCTCGTGGGCACGATGGCGCACATCACCTCTTTCGAGCGGCCGCAGCCGGGGTTGATGCTGGTCCGCTGCCGCGGCGGCCGGCGTTTTCGCCTGCTGCGCAGCGAGCAGCTGAAACACGGCTTGTGGACCGGCGAGGCCGAGTACCTGGAGGAGGACACGCCGGTGCCGGTGCCGGCCGATCTCGTCCATGTCCGCGTCGGCCTGGAGCGCCTGTTGCAGCACATGCAGGCGCAGGCCAGGTCCGGCGACGAGCTGCCGATCCAGCCGCCGCTGCAGTGGGACGACTGCGGCTGGCTGGCGAACCGCTGGTGTGACATCCTGCCGGTGAGCCCACAGCTCAAGCAGCAGTTCCTGGCAGTGGACAGCCCCCTGGTCAGGCTGGAACTGGTGGCCGACCTGCTGGTGCACCTGAAGATCGGCACCGGACCGGAGGCCGGGGCCGGCCCCGGGCCGAACTAGGGCCTGTTCACACTCATTTCTCAAGATGCGTTGCGGATCAAAAAGGTCATGCGGCAGGCGCGTGGACGCCGCCGGGGTAGGCCCCGGCAAGTCCGCGCAACACCCCGCATGGCCTTTTTGGCCGCAACCCGAAGGGAACGGGGTGCCAACGGCGCCACTCCTTGTTGCACTCCTCACCCAGACGGCCAGTCTGGGCTTCGTCGTGCGCCTAGATTGGCGCCGTTGGCACCCCGTTCGCACTTGAGAAATGAGTGTGAACAGGCCCTAGCTAGCGCCCGCTGCGTTCGAGGTAGCGCTTGCGCCAGAACAGCAGGACCAGGGCCACGGCGGTCAAGCCCATCGACCCCATGGCCCACCAGAAACCTTCGTCGTTGTGGATCAGCGGTATGAACTCGAAGTTCATGCCGAAGATGCCGGCAATCAGGTTCAGCGGCAGGAAGATGGCGGTCAGCACGGTGAGCGTACGCATGATGTCGTTGGTACGGTTGCTCTGGGCGTTGAAGTGGATTTGCACGGCGGTCTCCACGCTCTGCTCCAGCCGACGCACATGGTGCACCACGCGCTCGATATGCTCCAGCAGGTCGCGGCTGCGCACCAGCAGCAGGTCGCGGTCGCGCTGGGCCGCGGGCGTGTCGGCCTCGGGCCAGGTCTTGACGGATTCGATCCAGTCCTGCACGGCCGAGCGCTGGTCTTCGCAGATTTCGTCGAGCTGGTGCAGGGCCAGCCGTGTGTTCAGCAGGGCGGTCCAGTTGTTGAAACGCGTGCGCGGGTTGAGCAGTTCGGTCTGCCAGTGATCGAGCTGGCGCGTGAGTTCGCGCCGCAGTTCGAGAAAGCCGTCGACCATCTGGTTGACGATGCGCAGCATCAGGTCGGCCGGGGAGGCGGGCAGGCGGCTGTTGGCGGTGCGCACGTCGTTGGAGACGACCTGCAGCAGCCGTGAGGCATAGGCGTCGCGCGCGGCGCAATCGGCCGGGTGGACCGTGAGCAGCACCCGCTCGAAGACCGCAAAGCCCACAGGGCTGGTGTCGATGTGCCGCAGGATGGGCGGGCCGCCGCGCCGGGTGGCGGTCGGGTCCCCGTGCGTGGTCCCCGGATGACCGGCCCCGGTGGCCAGGCGGCGAAAGACCAGCAGATCGTATTGCGAGGTGTAGTCGAAATGCGAAGGCAGTTGCGCGTTGAGCAGGTCCGAGACGTGCAGGTCGACCAGTTGCAGGCCACACAGGGTCTGCAGCGTAGCCTGCAGCTGTGGCCAGCCGGTCTCGAATTCCTGGCGGGTGCAGGCGATCCAGACGTGGCCGAGCGGGGGCAGCTGCTGGGACGGCGCGCTGCTTTCGCTGACGCCGCCGGGGCTGATGCTGAAGACGCGCATGGCGGCCTGTGACGGCTCTATTTGCGCAGCAGGCGCGCTGCCGCGATGGCGAAGTAGGTCAGCACGCCATCGGCGCCGGCACGCTTGAAGCCCAGCAGGCTTTCCATCATGACGGCATCGTGGTCGAGCCAGCCGTTCTGGGCCGCGGCCTTGAGCATGGCGTATTCGCCGGAGACCTGGTAGGCGAAGGTCGGCACGCGGAACTCGTCCTTCACACGGCGCACCACGTCCAGGTAGGGCATGCCGGGTTTGACCATCACCATGTCGGCGCCTTCGGCGATGTCCAGGGCCACCTCACGCAGTGCCTCGTCGGTGTTGCCCGGATCCATCTGGGAGACCTTCTTGTTGCCCTTGCCCAGGTTGGCCGACGAACCCGCCGCATCGCGGAAGGGGCCATAGAAGGCGCTGGCGTACTTGGCGCTGTAGGCCATGATGCGGGTGTGCACATGGCCGGCCGCCTCCAGCGCCTGGCGGATGGCGCCGATGCGCCCGTCCATCATGTCGCTGGGCGCCACGATGTCCACGCCCGCCGCCGCCTGGGTCAGGGCCTGTTGCACCAGCACCGCCACGGTGGGATCGTTCAGGATGTAGTTGTGGTCGTCGAGCAGGCCGTCCTGGCCGTGGCTGGTGTAGGGGTCCAGCGCCACATCGGTCATGACGCCGAGCTGCGGGAAGCGGCGCTTGAGTTCGCGCACCACCCGGGGCACCAGACCGTCCGGGTTGGTGGCCTCGATGCCGTCGGGCGTCTTGAGCGAGGCGTCGACCACCGGGAACAGCGCCATCACCGGAATGCCCAGCTGCACGCATTCCTCGGCCACCGGCAGCAGCAGGTCGAGGCTGAGCCGCTCCACACCGGGCATCGAACCCACCGCTTCGCGGCGCCCCTGGCCGTCCAGCACGAACACCGGGTAGATCAGGTCGGACGGGTGCAGCCGGTTCTCGCGCACCAGTTCGCGGGTGAAGGGGTCGCGGCGCAGGCGCCGGGGGCGGTTGGCGGGGTAGGGGGCGGGTGTGTGCATGGCCTATTGTGGCAAACCCGGCCGGCGTTCCGGCTGCGGGTTCCCGCCGCCCCGGCATACCCACGGGAGTGGCGGGCGAGTGTGCCGAAACACACGCGAATGGACGCATTTGTCCAAAAAAGTACTGGCGCGCACCCCCCCAAAGGTGTTAACTTCGGATGTAACAAATTATTGCGATTTATACCGGTACCGGTTAACCCCAGACGCAACGGTGTCATCATGTCCACCCTCAAGCAAGTCGTGTCGAACCCCATGCCCCAGTCCACCCAGGACGATTCGGAAGAATGGTCGATCGATGCCCATTGGCCCACGCTGGTCCACGGGCTCGCCGATCAGATCACCCAGAGCCTGAGCGCACTCCAGAACAACCTGGACCAGCTGCTGCTCAAGGAACGCATCACCCGCCTGGAGCACCGGGCGCTGAGCATTCCGGCCGAGCGCATCAAGCAGGCCGGTCTGGTGGCGCAGCAGATCCACCGCTTCCATGCCGGTCGCATCCGCCAGTCCCATGAGCGGATCAACATGGCCGAACTGGTCGAGAACCTGCTGCAGGAGCGGCGCAAGGAATTCGCCGTGGTGGGCGTCGAGCTGCGCCGCAAGCTCAAGCCGGTCGATGTGCTGACCGACCCGACCGTCGCTTATGCGTTCGTCAATGCGGTGCTGGACTGGGCCATGCCGTTCGGTCAGCGCGTCGACGTGCGCCTGGACATCAACAGCTGGCCGCCCCATGCGCGCCTGCAGATCCGCGCCAACAACGACGGCGTGCCCGCCTCCAGCCACGCACAGCTCGACGGCATGGCCTGGCTGCTGGTGCGCCAGATTGCCCAGGCCGCCGGCGGCATCGAACTCAAGCGCGAGGTCAGCGAGGACAACGTGTCGGTCACCGCCATGTTCACCCGCACGGTGCAGGCGGTCGACGGCATCGCGGCGGTGGACCTGTCGGACGACCAGTCCTCCATGTTCAAGTCGCTGCAGGGTGTCTATGCCCTGACCATCTCGCCGAGCCTGCAGGTCCGTGCCGATGTCCGGGACGCCCTGCGCGAGATCGGCATCATGTCCGACAGCGTGGTCGACATCGAGCAGGCCCGCGACGCGCTGCGCCGCCGCATGCCCAGCCTGATCGTCATCGACTCCGACCTCAAGGGGCCCGACTTCGACGCCTTCCGCAAGGAAGTGCTGCGCGATGTCATGGAGTTTCCGTTCGTCGAGATCTCGGCCGACAACAACTCCTTCGACATGTCCGGCTTCGACGAGATGTCCATGGCCAAGGTGGGTCGCGGCAACGTCCGCGAGGCACTGGGCACGGCCGTCATGTTCGAGCTGGCCAAAATGATGTGACGCATCGCACGCTACGGCGTGCGGCGTTGCCGCTATCACGGAATCGATGCGCAAAACAACGTCAGTTCTGACAGGTTGCGTTGGATTTCAGCACCTGCTGGGGTAACATTTCGACGGGTTTGCGGAAGCAGGCCCCCCGCTTTTCCTCCCTGAGCGGGTGCCTTGGTGTGTGACAGCAAAAAGGCTTCCCAACCCGGTCCTGGCGATCGGGTTTTTTTTCGCCCGGGCTAAACTGGCCGGATGCTCTGGGTCAAATCCTTCCACATCGTCTTCGTGGCCAGCTGGTTCGCCGGGCTGTTCTACCTGCCGCGGATATTCGTCAACCTGGCCATGGTGCCGCCCGAGAGCGTGGCTGAGCGTGAGCGCTTGCTCCTGATGGCGCGCAAGCTGATGCGCTTCACCACCCTGCTGGCGGTGCCGGCACTGGTGCTGGGCCTCTGGCTGTGGCTGGGTTACGGTATCGGCCGCGGGCCGGGCAACGGCTGGATGCACGCCAAGCTGGCCGTGGTGGTCCTGGCGCTGGGCTATCACCACATCTGCGGTCGCATGGTCCGGCAGTTCGAAGCGGGTGCCAGCAGGCGCAGCCATGTCTGGTACCGCTGGTTCAACGAAGCCCCGGTGCTGATGCTGGTGGTGGCCGTGGTGCTGGTGGTCGTCAAGCCCTTCTGACGCCTTGGCCCGAACCAGCTCCGCCCTGCCACTGGGCCTGCTGTTCGCCGGGCTGGTGGTCTATGCCAGCCTCTACCCGTTCGATGGTTGGCGTGTGCAGGGGGTCGCTCCGCTGGCGTACCTGTTCGCGCCCCTGCCGCAGTACTGGACCGGCTTCGACGTGCTGTCGAACCTGGTCGGTTATGCCCCGCTGGGGTTCCTGCTGGCCGTGGCGCTGTTGCGCGCCGGCCTGCACCTGCGTGCCGCCGTCTGGGCCACGCTGGCCTGCGCGGCGTTGTCGCTGTCGGTCGAGACGCTCCAGAACTTCCTGCCGGCGCGGGTTCCCTCAAATGTGGATTGGGCGCTCAACACGGCGGGCGGTGCGCTGGGCGCTGCGGTGGCCAATGTGTTCCAGCGCCTGGGCTGGCTGGATGCCTGGTCCCGGTTCCGGGCCGACTGGTTTGCTCCCCACGCGCAGGGCGGTCTGGTGTTGCTGGCGCTGTGGCCGTTCGCCTTGCTGTACCCGGCGCAGGTGCCTTTTGGACTGGGCCAGGTCGGCGGCCGTGCCCTGGCCTGGCTGGAGGAGTCGGTCGAGGGCACCCCGTTCGCCCTGTGGCTGCCGGTGGAGCAGCTCGCCACCGCGCCGCTGAGTCCGCTGTCGGTCGCCTGCTGCATTGCACTCGGCCTGCTCGCGCCGCTGCTGCTGGGGTTTTCGGACCTGCGCACCCTGCGCGGCCGGCTGGCGTTCGTTCCGGTGCTGTTCGGACTCGCGCTGACGGTGGCCGCCTTGTCGGCGGCGCTCACCTACGGCCCGTCCCACGCATGGGCCTGGATCCATCCCCCGGTGGTCGCCGGGTTCGCGCTGGCAGGCGCGGTCGCGCTGGTGGCGCTCTGGCTGCCGAGGCGCCTGTGCAATGTCCTGATGCTGCTGGTGCTGGCGGTGCTGCTCACCGTGCTCAACCAGTCGGCCGATACGCCGTATTTCGCCCAGTCGCTGGAAGCCTGGGAGCAGGGCCGGTTCATCCGCTTCCACGGACTCTCGCAGTGGCTGGGCTGGCTCTGGCCGTTCGCGGCGCTCATGTACGGTCTGCGGGCGGTGGTGGCGCCGCCCCGGCCCTAAAATCGCCGGATGGCTGACCACACCTCCTATTACCAGCGGCACATCTTTTTCTGCCTGAACCAGCGAGACGGGGAAGCCTGTTGCGCAGACCACAAGGCCCAGGCGGCTTTCGAGCGCTGCAAGTCGCAGGCCAAAGCCATGGGTCTGCTCGGGCAGGGCAAGGTGCGGGTCAACAAGGCCGGCTGCCTCGACCGTTGCGCCGGCGGACCCATCGCCGTCGTCTACCCGGAAGCGGTCTGGTATTCCTACGTCGATCAGGCCGACATCGACGAAATCGTCGAATCGCACCTGCGCGACGGCGTCGTGGTGGAGCGGCTGGTCACCCCCCCGGACGTCGGCCGTTGACCCGGTCGTCCGCGCCGTGAACGCCCAGACCGAGTTGCTGCAGATCGAGGGCCCGGCCGGTGTGCTGGAGGCCGCCATCGACCGCTGCCCCGGCACCGCCACCGGCACCGCCGTCATTGCCCATCCGCACCCGCTGTTCGGCGGCACCATGACCAACAAGGTGGTCCAGACGCTGGCCCGTGCCGCCGTGCTGGCCGGCTTCGATGCGGTCCGTTTCAACTTCCGCGGCGTCGGTGCCAGTGCCGGCGCCTGGGACGAGGGGCGGGGCGAGCGGGACGACATGCTGGCCGTCATTCACCGTCTGGCCCCTGCCGGTCCGCTGGTGCTGGCCGGATTCTCCTTCGGCGCCTTCGTCACCACCCATGTGCTGGCGGCCGTGCAGGCGCAGCGCGACGTGCGTCATGTCGTGCTGGTCGGAACCGCCGCGAGCCGGTTTCAGGTCGCAACGATTGTGCCGGAACTCCACGCCCGAACCCTGGTCGTTCACGGCGAAGCCGACGACACCGTCCCGCTGTCATCGGTGATGGACTGGGCCCGCCCCCAGTCGCTGCCGGTGCTGGTGGTGCCCGATGGCGGACACTTTTTTCATGGTCAGCTTCCGCTGCTGCGGGATCTGGTCTGGCGGCATCTGCGGGCCTGAGCCCTTGACGCCTTTTCTCCCGAGGACCTTCACGTGTTGAGTTTTTTCCGTTCCGCTGCCGTGGCCGTCATGGCCGCGTGTGCATTCCACCTGCCCGCCCAGGCCCAGATGCCCCAGCCACCCGAGGTGGCCGCCCGCGCCTACCTGCTGATGGATGTCACCACCGGCCAGGTGCTGGCCGCCAAGGACCCGGATGCCCCGGTGGAGCCGGCGTCGCTGACCAAGCTCATGACCGCCTACATCGTGTTCGATGCCCTCAAGGCCGGCAAGATCAGCCTGACCCAGACCTTCGGCGTGAGCGAGCGGGCCTGGAAGATGCCGGGGTCGCGCATGTTCATCGACCCCAAGATGCAGGTGCCGGTCGAAGACCTCATCAAGGGCATGATCGTGCAGTCGGGCAATGACGCCACCGTGGCCCTGGCCGAAGGGGTGGCCGGATCGGTCGAGCGCTTCGTGCAGCTCATGAACGACCAGGCCAAGGCCCTGGGCATGACGGCCACCGGCTACCGCAACCCCGAGGGCCTGACCGAGCCGGGCCACACCACCACGGCGCGCGATCTGGCCCGCCTGGCCACCCGGCTCATGAACGACTTCCCGCAGTACGTGAGCTACTACGCCATCCAGCGGTACCGCTACCCGGGCACGCCCACCACCAACGACACCAACCGCAACACCCTGCTGTTCCGCGACCCGACCGTCGATGGCCTCAAGACCGGCCACACCGCCGCGGCCGGTTACTGCCTGATCGCCACCGCCCGCCGCCCGGTGCCGGGCCTTGGCGACGGCCCCGCCGGCCAGCGCCGCCTGGTGAGCGTGCTGCTGGGTGCATCGAGCGAAAACGCCCGGGCGGCCGAGAGCCAGAAGCTGCTCAACTGGGGCTACACCGCATTCGACACCGTGCGCCTGCTGGCGGCCGCCCAGCCGGCGGCCACCCCGAAGATCTGGAAGGGCAAGGCCGATGTGGTCCAGCTCGGCCGGCCCGAAGGCGTGGTGGTGTCGGTGCCGGCGGGGGAGGGTGCCCGTCTGAAGTCCGAAGTGATCCGGACCGAGCCGATCGTGGCGCCTGTTCAGAAGGGGCAGGCCCTGGGCACCCTGAAAGTGACCACTGCTGCTGGTGTCACTGTTGCGGAGGTCCCGCTTACAGTGCTGGAAACCGTTGAGGAATCAGGTGTGCTGGGCCGGGCCTGGGACTCCATCCGCCTCTGGATCCATTGACATCCTCCCTGCCCTAGAGGGCCGGGATTCCTCCTGCGAGACGCTCATGTCCGAGCGCAAGAATGTTCCTTGCAGCGTTCACATCACGGTCATGGACCGATCCGCAGACACTGCAAGTCCACTCTCTTATTCCAAGGCCTGCTCTACCCTTCGGACTGCTGTGGGGCAACGCCCCGCAGCACGAGCAAGTCTGGGTCGTATTGGCCTCTGAGACCTCTTCAAAGACGATACCGGCCTCACGGCTCTTGTATTCCAACATCGTCCTCAGCATCGACCATCCCGCATCCAGCGTGGACTTGGCCATCTTCGTCTTCACCAGCTTCGCGCCGGCAACATCTCCCACGAAGATCGCAGCGTGTTGCCTCACGATCTCCGTGCTGAACTTGTGCAGTAAATCCTTGCGCTGGTTGGCAATCCTGGCGTGGATTGCGCGCACGCGTTGCTTCCTGCGGGCACGCTGCGCGATGCCCAGCTTGTTCTCCAGCGCTCGGTAGAAGCGGCCCTCGATCTTCTGACCGTTCGATGCCGTGGCACAAGTCTTCAAGCCTAGGTCGATGCCGACCGAGCTCGTAGGCTGCAGCCGCGGCCCGACAAGCTCTGGCACCTTGACCTGGACGTTGAGGTACCAGCGACCCCGCGAATCTTCGCTGATCGAGCCGGCGCGCAGCTCGTAGAGGCTCATGCCGTAGCTGTCCCACAAACTGAGCTTCAAGCCGGCGAAGTGGACCTGCCCAGCCTTGTAGCGCGCAGCGCGGGCCTTGAAGGGAATCCAGCCCAGGGAATACTTGGATGACCTCGGGTTGCTCACCCGCCAGTTAAGCTGGGCTCGCTTGAACTGGCGGCGTCTGGTCGCGTACTCCTCGCAGACCTGCTGGGTTGTCGCACTCCCGATCTGCACGCCATCGCACTTGCTGAAGCCATCCGTCAGCTTCTGGAGATCAAAGCCGCTGAGGAACTTGCCTCTTTCGCGCACAGCGCGAGCGCTGGTCTCGTTGCAGAAATTCCAGACCGTATTGACCTCACGCGCCATCGAGCGAAGCGCGCTGGTGTGCTTGTCCTTGATGCGCAGCTTGAGGGTCTTGATCGTCGACACATTAAAAGAATATCGACACGCTCTGGAATCGACAACACCGCTGACGGAAGACAGGCGGTCAATGCCCGCTTCCCCGTGGGACTGTTGTCGCGACGGGGTGCGGCGCATGATGTGCACTACCTGCCTTCCGCCAGTTACCGTGTTTTCCTCTCGTTCACGGACGCGGCATGACAGCAGTTGGCGGAGATCGACCCCCGTGCTACAGTAGAGGGCTTTTCGGAATTTTCCGAGGAGCTTTCGTTTTCGCTTTTTTCAAACGTTTAGGGACGTTTTTCAATGCCAACCATCAACCAACTCGTGCGCCACGGCCGGGAGGTCGAAAAGACCAAATCCAAGAGCCCGGCCATGGAAAACTCGCCGCAGCGTCGTGGCGTGTGCACCCGTGTGTACACCACGACCCCCAAGAAGCCCAACTCCGCTCTGCGTAAGGTCGCCAAGGTGCGCCTGACCAACGGTTTTGAGGTCATCTCCTACATCGGCGGTGAAGGCCACAACCTGCAGGAACACAGCGTCGTGCTGGTTCGCGGCGGTCGTGTCAAGGACTTGCCTGGTGTGCGTTACCACATCGTGCGCGGTTCGCTGGACCTGCAAGGCGTGAAAGACCGCAAGCAGTCGCGCTCCAAGTACGGCGCGAAGAAGCCCAAGGCCAAGTAATTCTGGTTTTTCGGTGTTTGGCTGGCCGGCAAGCCGTGCCAAACGAAGTGACCCCAAAACGCCATGTCGGCGTCGGGTCGAGTAAGTGAGAGCCTGGCTGGGTTCTCGCGGTGTCTGAAAAGGCGCCAACTGAAGCAAATTTGAGGTGAAACATGCCACGTCGTCGCGAAGTCCCTAAACGTGAAATCCTGCCGGATCCCAAGTTCGGCAACGTCGAAGTCGCCAAGTTCATGAACGTGATCATGCAGGGCGGCAAAAAGGCGGTCGCCGAGCGCATCATCTACGGTGCGTTCGAGCAGATCGAGAAGAAGTCTGGCAAAGATCCGCTAGAAATCTTCACGACCGCCATCAACAACGTCAAGCCCATGGTGGAAGTCAAGTCCCGCCGTGTCGGTGGCGCCAACTACCAGGTGCCCGTCGAAGTGCGCCCGGTTCGCCGTCTGGCCCTGTCGATGCGCTGGATCAAGGAAGCCGCCAAGAAGCGCAGCGAGAAATCCATGGCCCAGCGCCTGGCCAACGAGCTGATCGAGGCCACCGAAGGCCGCGGCGGCGCCATGAAGAAGCGCGACGAAGTGCACCGCATGGCCGAGGCCAACAAGGCCTTCAGCCACTTCCGCTTCTGATTCACGCGGGCGTCACGCGCGCCCGCCAGTCTGTCGGAAGCGAGCCCGCGGGCCTTATGAGGGTCGCGGGCTTTAGTACATCATCATTGGAGAGTTTTCATGGCACGTACCACGCCCCTTGAGCGTTACCGCAACATCGGTATTTCGGCCCACATCGACGCCGGCAAGACCACCACCACCGAGCGCATCCTGTTCTACACCGGTGTGAACCACAAGATCGGTGAAGTGCACGACGGCGCCGCCACCATGGACTGGATGGAGCAGGAGCAGGAGCGTGGCATCACGATCACCTCCGCCGCCACCACCTGCTTCTGGAAGGGCATGGATCTGTCCTACCCCGAGCACCGCTTCAACATCATCGACACCCCCGGCCACGTGGACTTCACCATCGAGGTGGAGCGTTCCATGCGCGTGCTCGACGGCGCCTGCATGGTGTACTGCGCCGTGGGTGGCGTGCAGCCCCAGTCGGAAACCGTCTGGCGCCAGGCCAACAAGTACAAGGTG
>JACCDS011007169.1_pt1 | contig 11446 bp, 8 predicted proteins | sample 7446441 | NCBI WGS metagenome assembly JACCDS01 (sample SAMN15323445, study PRJNA562643) | freshwater metagenome | isolation source: river surface water | place: USA:Blue River Watershed | collected 2017-08-17 | reverse complement strand
CGCACATCCATTTCCACAAGTGGCCAACAAATCGCTCAACTTCATCGTGCGTTTGTCGGGCAAAGATGCGTTTGGTCGTGACAACGAAATTGCGATTGTCAAAGTGCCACGCAGTTTGCCGCGCCTCATTCCGTTGCCAGAAAAACTCTCGGGTAAACGCCAGCTGTTTGTGTCTATCTCCAGCGTCATTCGCGCCCATTTGAAAGACCTGTTTCCAGGCCGTGATGTGGGACAGTTCTCGCAATTTCGCGTGACCCGCCATTCGGACCTGTCGGTAGACGAAGAGGATGTGAAGAATCTGCGTACCGCTTTACGCAAAGGTTTGGTGCATCGCAATTACGGTCAGGCTGTGCGCCTCGAGGTGTCTTCAGGTTGCTCAGAGTATTTGTCTGAATTCTTGTTGCACCAGTTTGAATTGCCGCACTCAGCGCTTTACCGCGTGCATGGCCCTGTGAACTTGGTGCGTTTGAACCAGTTGATTGATTTGGTGGACAACCCCAAGTGGCTGTTTCCGCGCTACACCGCCAGCTATCCGCAGCAGATGGTGACCAATGGGTCTATCTTTGACCGCTTGCAAAGTGGCGACGTGATGATTCACCAGCCCTATGAGAGCTTTGATGGCGTGCTGGCATTTTTGCGTGAGGCTGTACGCGACCCCGATGTGCTGGCCATCAAGCAAACCATTTACCGCACAGGCGCTGATTCGGTGTTGATGGAGTTGCTGCGTGAGGCGGTGCAACGCGGCAAAGAAGTGACGGTGGTGGTCGAGCTCAAAGCTCGCTTCGATGAAGAGGCCAACATCAATTGGGCTGAAAAGCTGGAATACATTGGCGCCCAAGTGGTGTATGGCGTTGTGGGGTTGAAGACGCATGCCAAGATGTTGTTGGTCACGCGCCACGAAGGACGCAGCATTCGCCGTTACGCACATTTGTCAACCGGCAACTACAACCCCCGCACGGCCAAGCTCTACACCGATTTGAGTCACATCACCTGTGACCCCAAACTCACGCAAGACGTGGAGAGTGTGTTTAATTTGCTGGCCAACCAAAGCAAGATTCCACGCTTGAACAAGCTGATGATTGCACCGTTCCAACTGCAACGCAGCTTGATCGACAAGGTTGAAAAAACTGCACGAGCTGCTGCGCAGGGCGTGGCCAGTCGCATCATCTTGAAGATGAACACACTCACCGATGAAAAGCTGATGGAGGCTCTGGTGCATGCGGGCAAAGCCGGTGTGCAAATTGATTTGATCATTCGCGGTGCATGCATGTTGCCGGCACTTCGTCCGGGTGTGACTGACAACATCCGTGTGCGCTCCATCATTGGGCGGTTCTTAGAGCATTCGCGCGTGTTTTATTTCCGTACGGGCAATGACGAGTCTTTGTATTTGTCCAGCGCAGATTGGATGAACCGCAACATGCTTCGCCGCGTTGAGTTGGCATGGCCTGTGGAAGATGCCGTCTTGCGGCAACGTGTGATTGACGAATGTTTGGTGGCTTATTTGCACGACAACGTAGACGCATGGACTTTGAATGCCGATGGCCACTACACACGCGTGCAAGCGGCCAAGCCCAAACGCACATCAACCAAAACAACGCCAATCACCACGGCTGCACCCTTGCACGGTGCGCAAGCCGCGTTGATGGCGCTGCATGGTGCCAAACTGTGATGTGGTGAACTGAGAGGACAGCATGGATTTGATTTTGTGGCGTCACGCAGAAGCAGAGGTTGCCTGCGAAGGTGGTGACGATTTATCGCGATCGCTGACCAAAAAAGGTGAACGTCAAGCCATGCGCATGGCCGCTTGGCTAGACCGGCATTTGCCTGAAGGCACACGGGTGTTGGTGAGTCCATCCAGACGCACGCAACAAACGGTGGCGCCTTTGGGGCGTAAATTTAAACTGCGCGACGAGTTGGTGGCCGAAACATCCGTAGAGGATGTGTTGAACTTGCTGAAGTGGAATGCTGAAACGGGACCTCAATTAAAGGGACCCGTGTTGCTGGTGGGGCATCAGCCTTATTTGGGTGAATTGGTGGCCAAATTGCTGGGTATGCAAGAGCACACATGCCCTGTGCGCAAGGGCGGCGTGTGGTGGCTGCGTACACGCCTACGCGACGGCCAGCCCCAAACGGTGTTGCTGACCGTCGCCTGTCCTGAACTTACTTCGTCTTCGTGGGACGACCGGTCTTGATGGTGGGCACGTTGCTCAATGCTGCTTTGAACTGAATGTCGCTCATGGCGGCCAAGGCTTTGACGCCAGCGCGCAGCAATTCGCTTTTCTTCACCGCTTGACCGAGTTTGCCTGCGCGAACTTTCAAGCTGTCGATGACCACGTATTCGTCTTTGGGAATGGTGAAGCTGTCACGCACCAGTTTGGGTTTTTTGACTTTGGCGGGCTTCACTGCTTTGACGGGCTTGGCCGTTTGTGGTGCGGCCACTTTGACAGGGGCTTTCTTCACCGCTGTTTTGCGCACAGCCTTGGCCGCCACTTTTTTCACCACGGGATTTTTGGCCGCATGCGTTTTTGTCGCTGGTTTTTTTGCAGCAGGCGTTTTTGCTGCGCGTGACTTGACGGCAGCTTGAACGATGGTTTTTTGTGCGGTGGTGCTCACTGTTGATTCCTTGAAAATTTAAAAGAATAAACAGTTTATACCGTTTAAATTAAAAAACCTAGTGTCATATGTGTCACGATTTCGTCACAAAATCAAAGGCCCATGGGGCTTTGATCCAAGATGCACTTTCTTGCTTAAGCAGATGCACTGATTGCGGAAATTTTTGTTCCCATGATGAGGGCGCGATCAAGGTGATTCGATGTTTATGGTCATCGCAACTCAAGCGCAGGGCTAGATCGTCTGGGTCTTTGCGGGCGTGGCACAAAATCAGGCTGACGCGCAGGGCCATCAGCATTTTGGTGAACTCGTCTTCTTGCAATTCGTTTTCGAGTTTTTTCAACTTGCCGCGTTGCCCAAGCACTAACAAACCCAAGCGGTGCAGCTCGGGCATGCCAAAACCAAGCAGGTCGGCATTGTCCAAGATGTAAGCGCCATGTTTGTGGTAATCGCTGTGCGAGATGGCCACACCCACTTCGTGCAGCTGGGCGGCCCAACTCAGTTTTCTACACAAACGATCGATGGTGTCGGCATCGCTGTCTTTGGGCTTGACATACATCTGTTGCAGCAGGTGCACAGCCACGCGGCCTACACGCTGGCCTTGTACAGTGTCTACCGCAAATTTGACAGCCAATCGCTGAACAGAGACGTCACGCGTGTCTGTGTCGTGATCTTCGCGTTCCACCATGTCAAACAACACGCCATGTCGCAACGCGCCTTGTGCCACATACAAGGTGTTGACTTGGAGCAAGGTCATCAAGGCGCGCAGCACACTGACGCCACCACCAATGACGGCTCGTCGATCGTCTTTGAGCCCTTCAAGTTGTACCTTGCTGGCCAGACCAGCACGCACCAAGCATTTCACCAGCCAGTCCAATCCGTCTAGGCTGATTTCACCTTCAGGAAAACCTGCCAGAGCCAAAATGTCAGCCACCGCACCCACGGTGCCCGAGGCGCCATAGGCTTTGTGCCACTGGTGTCGGGGGTAGGTGGAGAGGGCTTCTTCTAGCACGGCTTGCGCGGCGATCTCTGCCTTGTCAAAGGCATGTTGCGTGAACTCACCCGTTGGAAAATACGTCATCGACCAAGCGACACTCCCCACGCGAAATGAGGCTGTTTCCGTGGCATCTAAACCTTGGCCCAACACCAACTCGGTCGACCGACCGCCAATGTCTATGACCAAGCGGCGTTCATTGCTGCTGGGCAGCATGTGGGAGACGCCTTGGTAAATCAAGCGAGCTTCTTCCGTGCCTGCAATCACCTCGATGGGGAAGCCCAATATTTCGCAACCACGTTTTAAAAACGTTTCACGGTTTTTGGCTTCGCGCAGTGTTTGAGTGGCCACAGCGCGCACTTGTGTTTTTTTGAAACCCGACAAGCGTTCGGCAAACCGGGCCAAACAGTCCCAGCCACGCTGCATGGCTTCATCGGTGAGATTGCGATCTTCGTCTAAGCCATTGCCTTGTCGAACTGTCTCTTTGAGGTAGGCCACACGTTGAATTTGTCCGTGGTCGTAGCGACCGATTTCAAGGCGAAAGCTGTTAGAGCCCAAATCAATCGCTGCGAGGAGTGTGCCGTGCTTCATAAAAACAATATTACCGTTTATTTGTGACGAAAATATGTCACAGCTTTGTCATGAACGGGGCTTAAAGTTCGCGTCACTTCTTCCACTGAGGCTGTTATGAATACCTTTGACGAAAACGACCTGCGCAACCATCCACGTCCTGATGAGACAGATTTCAATCGCATGGTGAACACGCTGCTCAGTCGTCGCCAGCTGTTGGGTGCGGCAGGGGCGAGCATGGGCTTGTTCTTGGGTGGTCAGGGTCTGGCACAAGCTGCGACCTCTTTGGGCAGGGCCTCTCAGAAGGTAGGCCCGCGCATCGGCTTCATGCCCCTTGCTGCCAATTCTTTAGACACCATCACGGTACCCGCAGGCTACCAATGGCGCGTGTTGGCTTCGTGGGGCGATGCCATTTTGCCGGGCGGCACACCGTTTGCCCCCGCCACGCGTGGCACAGCCATCAGCCAAAGCTTGTCCATCGGCGACAACAATGATGGCATGAGCTTTTTCAGCTTAGGCGCAGATCACGGCGTGATTGCGGTGAACAACGAATACGCCAACTATGAATACCTGTTTGCCAACGGCCGCTGCAACAGCATCGAAGACACACGCAAAGCCCAAGCCGCACACGGTGTGAGCGTGTTTGAAGTGCGCCGCATTGGCGGTGTGTGGAAGCTCCAGCCCCAAGCGCGCTTGAACCGTCGTATCACGGCCACCACTGAAATGCGTTTGAGCGGCCCTGCCGCAGGCAGCGCTTTGCTCCAAACACAGGCCGACCCCACAGGCACGGTGGCCTTGGGTACCTTCAACAACTGCGCCAATGGCCGCACACCGTGGGGTACCTATCTGACGTGCGAAGAAAACTTCAACGGTTACTTTGGCACCGCCGAGAACTTGCCCGACAACGCAGCGTTTAAGCGCTATGGCATCAGTGCCAAAGGTGCCGGCCTGAACTGGCATCCTTTTGATGGTCGCTTTGATTTGGCCAAGAACCCCAACGAACCCAACCGTTTTGGCTGGGTGGTCGAAATTGACCCGATGGACCCTACCAGCACCCCCATCAAGCGCACTGCGCTGGGCCGTGTCAAACACGAAAACGCCGAAGTGGTGGTGAATGCCGATGGGCATGTGGTGGTTTACATGGGCGACGACGAGAAGGGCGAGCACATTTATAAATTTGTGTCTGCGAAGAAGTTTGATGCCAAGAATCCGAAGGCCAACCGCGACTTGTTAGACGAGGGCACTCTGTACGTGGCACGTTTCGCCACGGTGGATGGCAAAGCGCAAGGCGAGGGTGAATGGTTGGAACTCACCCACGGCAAAAATGGCTTGACGGCAGAGGCGGGCTTCAAAGACCAAGCCGAGGTGTTGGTCCACACACGGTTGGCCGCCACAGTGGTGGGCGCCACCACCATGGACCGTCCCGAGTGGATTGCAGCGCACCCTACACAAGCGCAGGTGTATGTGACCCTCACCAACAACAGCGACCGCGGCGTGAAGGCCAACCAAGCATTGAATGGTCCCAACCCACGCGCTAAAAACGTGTACGGTCAAATCGTGCGTTGGACGCCCAAGGACAACGACCACACCTCGAACCAATTCACATGGGACATCTTTGCCTTGGCAGGCAACCCCACGCTGCACAAAGACGCGTATGCGGGCTCTGCCAACATCACGCCCGACAACATGTTCAACAGCCCCGATGGTTTGGCGTTTGACCGCGATGGCCGCTTGTGGATTCAAACCGATGGCGACTACAGCAATGCCAAAGAATTTGCAGGTATGGGCAACAACCAAATGTTGTGCGCCAATCCTGTGACGGGTGACATCAAACGTTTCTTGGTGGGTCCCATCGCTTGCGAAATCACGGGCATGACCTTTACGCCCGACCAAAAGACGATGTTTGTGGGCATTCAGCATCCAGGTGAAAAGTTGGCGCCTTCGCATTTCCCGCATGGCGGTGATTCGGTACCGCGTTCATCCATCATTGCCATTTCACGCCGTGATGGTGGCGTGGTGGGGGCGTAAAGGTTTAAGCGCCTAACCCACTCAATGCGTTGAGCTTGGCGCATATGTTTGCCAAGCTCGGGCGCTTCGCAGGTGTCTCGTGCAAGCACTCTTGTGCGAGTTGGGCCAAGGCGTGAAGCTGGCGGAGCTGTGAGGTGGTGTCACACTGCTTCGCCAGCTCTTCTAGCAAACACCCCAAAGCCCGCACTTCGAGTTTTTCTAAGCCTTGCGCGATTGCTGCATCGTTCACATCAAAGAATGCGGCAGCGCCAAAGTCGCTCAGCAGCGCATCGCCATCCACCGTGTGCAAGATGTTGTGCGCGTACAAGTCGCCATGCAAGATGCCGCGTGCGTGCAAATGCTGCGTGGCCGTTGCAATGCCACGCGCCATGCGCAACGCAGCGGGCCAACTGAAGCGTTGGCTGGGGGCATATACATCGCGCGTGCAGCTCTCAAGGCTCGGTGGTCCCGCGAGGTTGCCGAACTCAGGCGCAATCAGGGGCATGACCAACGCTTGTTGGCCTTCCGGGTGCTCGGTCACGCGGGCCATGGCCGACACCAAATGCGGATGTTCGCCCGCGTGCATGCACGCCGCCATTTCGCAGTCGGGCAGTCCATCGCTGGTCACCGCGCCTTTGAAGAGTTTGACGGCCACGGCTTGTTCGCCTTCATCTGTGCGCAACACGGCTTGATGAATCACACCTGATGCACCTTCGCCTAGCTGGTGTTGCAGTGCCAACTGATGCCATGCAATGTGTGGCGTCGGCGCAAGAGTCAAAGCTTGTGCTTCCAGTGCATGTGTTAATGGGTTGCCTGCAAACGCCAACCATGTGAGGCGCGGTAGTTGTAGCAGCCAATCGGGCAGTTCGGTCAGCTGATTGGCTGAAATGCGCAGCAGTTCCAAGCGTGTGCATTGAGACAGCTCAGGCGGCAAGCTGCGCAGCTGATTGCCCGCCAGCATGAGCTTTTGCATGTGCGTGCATTGGCCAAGCTCTGCGGGCAGTTCAGTGAGCGCGTTGTCCGTCAAGATGAGCCACCGCAACAGCGGCGGCAAAGCCTTGGGCGAGACATGCGCAATGCGGTTGGCCTTGAAGCCCACCATGCTGAGTTGCGTGCATTGGCCTAGCACTTCGGGCAGTTCGGTGAATAGGTTGTCCGAGCAAAAAATCACACGCAGCTTGTGTAAGCGTGGCAAGTCGTCGGGCAAGGTGCTGAGTTGGTTGCCGGATAAATCTAAGATTTCTAAGGAATCAGCCAGCGCATAAATTTCGGTTGGAAACTCAGTCAAGTCGCAGCGCAATTGCAGGCGTTGAATGCCTGCCAGTGCGCCGCTTCTCAGTTGTTCAAGTGTGTGCATGGTTCAGTCGCAGGCGTTAGCGCAGCATGTCAAAGCGCAAGGAGTTTGACAGCCAAACCCACCAACGCGCACAGGCCAATCACTTCCATCACGCTGCGTTTGAATTGAAACAGCATGCATGCCGCGCCGACGGCAATGAGTGCTGAGCGCACATCAAACGCGCCTGCAAAACCTTCGGGCCACAACAGGTGATAGCCAAAGAACAAAGCCAGGTTGAGCACCACGCCCACCACCGCAGCGGTGATGGCAGTGAGGGGTGCTGTGAACTTGATATGGCGATGTGTGCTCTCGACCAAGGGGCCACCTGCCAAGATAAAGATGAACGAGGGCAAAAACGTGAACCATGTCACCAAGCAAGCTGCCAGTGCACCTGCGACAAACAGGCTTTCTGGTCCTAGCAGTGCCTTCACATAACCGCCGATGAACGCCACAAATGCCACCACCATGATGAGCGGACCGGGCGTGGTTTCACCCAAGGCCAAGCCGTCCATCATTTGGACAGGGGTGACCCAAGCAAACTGGCCAACCGCACCTTGGTACACATAGGGCAGCACGGCATACGCACCACCAAAGGTGAGTAATGCCGCTTTGGTGAAGAACCAACCCATTTGCGTGAAGCTGTGCTGCCAGCCAAACACCGCGCACAACACACCCATGGGGACCGCCCACAACACCGCACCAGCCAACAGCACTTGCGCCAAGCCTGCCAAGCTGAAATGTGCGTGCGCGGGTGTGGGCGTGTGGTCGTCAATCAAGGCAGGGCCATACGTGGCCTGAGACGCACCGTGCCCACCCCCTGTTTGAAAGGTGTGTGGTGACACACGGCCACCCACATAACCCACCGCAGCAGCCAAGCCCACGATGATCGGGAAGGGCACATCCAACGCAAAGATGGCCACAAACGATGCAGCGGCGATGGCCCACAACACGTTGTTCTTCAAGGCTCGCGAACCGATGCGATGCGTCGCTTGCACCACGATGGCCGTCACCGCAGGCTTGATGCCAAAGAACAAACCTGCAATCCAAGGCACATCGCCATAAGCGATGTAGACCCACGACAGCGCGATGAGGATGAACAGCGACGGCAGCACAAACAATGCGCCCGCCACCACACCGCCCCAACGCTTGTGCATGAGCCAGCCGATGTACGTCACCAACTGTTGCGCTTCTGGGCCGGGCAGCACCATGCAGTAATTGAGCGCATGCAAAAAGCGTCGCTCAGACAACCAACGTCGGCGCTCCACCAGCTCTTGATGCAAGATGGCAATTTGCCCCGCAGGCCCACCAAAGCTGATGAAGCCGAGCTTGAGCCAAAACCAAAAGGCTTCTGTCATGGTCACGGGGGCTGGGGCTTGTCTCTCTGCCGCGTCAGTGCTTGTGTGTTGGTGTGAGGCGTGTGTCATTTTGTGAATCGCGTGGCATCTAAAAACTTAGCCAGTCGTGCCTCAATGGGCAATGGCTCGCCATGCCATTGTGCGGCGAGTAATTCACCGCACAACAAGGCCAGCGTCAAACCACGCGAGCCCATGGCCGCATTCATATACAAGCCTTGAGGTGCGTGAGGCACGCGCCCCGTCATCGGCAAGCGGTCATGCACGCCGCAGCGCACACCGGCCCAGCCGTGTACGCGTGGTGCGTTTGTGCCCACGGTGGCAAACAAAGGTGCAAGTGCATTCGCTGTGCTTGGCTCTAAGGCCTTCAAACGCTCTAAGTTTTCAGTGTGGTCGGCGTCGAGTAAGCGGGCATCGCCGTGGATGCGGTCATACGTGGCGCCGGTGTACCAAGCGGGGCCATCGGGTGACGTGATGTTGTGCACAAAGCTGCCATTGCCATTCACAGGCGTGGCTGGCATGGGGGAGCCCGCAGGCACATCGGCCATCAAGCCCCAAGAAATTTGTCCGCGCAGCGGGTTGATGCGCGGTGCGCTGCCATCACTTGTGGCTGTGGCGATGAGTGCCGCAGAGCCAGGGCCTGCCGCCAACACCACGCGCGAAGATTCGGCCAGCACCTTGCCATCCTGAAGTACTTGCCATTTCAAAGCGTTGGTACTTTCAAGCTGAGCGTTTGGTGATTTCAAAGCATCCACTTTCGCATGGCCTTGCCAGCGAATGTTGGGATGATCAAGCAACGCTTGCACCAATGGCGCAGGCCTTAGCCACGCACCGCGTGGGTGCCAATACGCATCGTCAGGAGCGGGTGGCGGTGCTTTGTGCGTCCAGTCGTTGGCCGTGTGGGCGTGTTCATGCAGCCAGCTCAACGGCACGCCGCCGCGTCGCGTTTTGCCTGGTAAGCGACGTTCGCGTACGCCTGTGCAACCCCAGTCCACACCTTCTGTCAACAGCAGACGCATGGTTTGTTCCATGTAACGCAAGCCCGCGCGTGAGAGGCGCGACACACCGCTGTCGTCGTGCGAGGTGTGCGTCGCCACCACGCCCACAGGTAGGCCCGAGGCTGCGGCGGCAGGCGCTGAGCCTGCGTCTAAAACGGTGACTTGCCATCCGCGCTCGGCCAGTGCGCGTGCCGTGCCGGCACCTGCAATGCCTGAACCGATGATGGTGACGCTGCGCTCATGCAACTCAGGCGCATCATCAGGCGGGACACACGGACCTGTGGGGTGTGCGTGCAGTACATCGGCAAATTCGGGCCAAGCGTCATGTGCCCCCACGCAGAGGGTGAGCGCTAAGCGGGCATCGCCAAGCGCAAACCGCAAGCGGTGTAGGCCAGGCAACAAGCCCCAGCATTGCTCGGCCAGTTGTTGGGCGAGGGGTAACAGCTCGGGATGTAATGCCGTGGCACTCAGCAGCGCATCTACTTGCAAAGGCTCAGCGGTGTGTGCCACCACATGCAGGTGCGTGGGGCGTGCGGCATCACAAGCCCAGTCGTACCACAGACGTAGAAAAGCCAGCTCGTCAAAGCTGGCTTGGGTGTGGCACCAGCGGGTGTGGCCGTGCCAAGTTGGCGCTGATGGCGTCAGGGCCACGCAGCTTAGGGGCTGGGTGGCACGTAGCCTTGCACGGCGTCTGCGCCGTCACCAAAGAAATGTTTTTCCATTTGGCGCTTCAGGTATTCACGGGCGCGCAGGTCGGCCAAGTTCAAACGGTTTTCGTTGACCAACATGGTTTGTTGCTTGATCCAATCAGCCCATGCTTGTTTGCTGACGCTCTCCCAAATGCGCTTGCCCAGCTCGCCTGGGTACGGTGGCAAATCGAGGCCCTCTGCTTCGGTGCCGAGTTTGATGCATTGAACGGTGCGTGACATGTGATGTGCTTCTCTGTGATGGGGGTTGAATACTTAGGGCAAGACTGTAGCAATATTTAAATTACCTTGAAATGGTGTGTGCCATCGCGGGCCAGTTGTTCGACCAAACCAAACTCCCAGTCGAGGTAGCCCTGCATGGCTTCCACGGGGTTGTTGGTGCCCTCATAGGGGCGGCGGTAGCGGTCCACGCGCTCCACAGCCATTTGGTGGTCGCCGCTTTGCAGCTTGCCGCCTGCAGCCAGCCAAGCGGCATTGCCGCCTTCGAGCCAGACCACCTCAATGCCTGCTTTCACAGCGGCTTGCACCTCGGCCACGGCAAAGCGCGACACGCTGCCGTTTTGGCAGGTGAGCACATAGCGATGGCCTTTGTGGGCGGCGGTGAGTGAATCTTTGAGCTGCGTGCGCAGCACCCACCATGCGCTGTGGATGTGGCCTTGGATGTATTGGGCGCTGGTGCTGAAGTCCAGCACCACGGTGTGGCTGTTGCGGTCGGCCAGCCACGCTTTGACTTGGGCCACATCGACGGCGGTGACTTTGCTTTGCGGCTCGGGCAAGCGCAAAGGTGGCACGTCGGTGTGGGTGAAGTCTTCGGCGCTGAGACCGGTCAACACATACACCTCCCAGCCCATTTGGGCCAGCCACGAAGCGCT
>JACCDS010115481.1_pt1 | contig 11446 bp, 10 predicted proteins | sample 7446441 | NCBI WGS metagenome assembly JACCDS01 (sample SAMN15323445, study PRJNA562643) | freshwater metagenome | isolation source: river surface water | place: USA:Blue River Watershed | collected 2017-08-17 | reverse complement strand
GTCAAAATTAATAAATTGTCATAACTTAACAACCCTGCCATTTGTAGGGGTCAAATACTCAATATTTTTTACTTTCCCATCATCTGAAAAGTTTTGTCGTGCTACTTCGGTTGCCTCTTTTTGTTAATAATGGTTTGTGTAGTTCATGCTGACACCGCATGAACTAATTATATTTTTTTCTCTATCATGCTCTTTTGAATAGAAAGTTGGGTAAACAGGTTTCCCTATAAGGTAAACCAACCGAATATCAAAATTGTAATTAACTGTATCTTTTTGTTTAACTTTTTGAATAATTTCTTGTGGGTTTACCAGTTTTATTTCGCTTTTAATAGGATGAACATGAGCTTTTTGATGGTCTCAATGAATTTCATCCATGCCAGTAGAACCCAAATATAAGTATCCAATCGTCCAAAATAGAAATTGTATACTAAGAATTACTCAAAACCAATGATTAGACCTACCTATTTTACGATGAAACTCTGCTTTAAAATGAACAGTAATTTGTTAATATCATCTTCTGTTTATAAAACCTATTAGTAATTCTTTGTCTGTTTCATTTAGTATTTCATTGTGATAAAGCATTGTTAGGACTATAATGGTATTTCATTTGTTTTAATTTGCTTTATTATTCTATTTAATTGAGTTTGTTGCTTACGGCTACTATATTTGCCTCATTCGCTAAAGTTTAATTCTTTCTTTGCATTGTTAATATGATTTTCCACTATTGTTCTTGCTGGTTGAATTAGTCATACCAATGATAGTTTGTGTTATTATTATGGCAATCGTAGCAAGAGGTTCGCAAAATAAATGCAATGTTTGTTCTCTTATTATAGTATAGGTCTTTTCAAAATGAATGGGTAAAACCTGCCCATTATCAATGTTACGAGCAGGTTGATAAAACTGTATCAAGACAATTACCAAAAGTAAAAAAGAAATTATTCTATTTGTTTTTTTATTATGCATTTAAATAAAGGAATATTTTCAAAAGACAATTTACATTTTCATGCCAGCCATAGGGTCAGCACCATTTTTAAAAATAAATTCACTATTTAGTAAATAAGCACCAGAGGTTACGACTACATCTTTTATATTCAAACCACTTTTTATTTCAATCTTATTTTCACTCTCTATACCAATCTCTACCATTTTACTTTTAAATGTGTTTTTGCCTGTTTGTATCCAAACAGTTACCCCCTTATCATCACGAATAACAGCATCTGTTGGAAGTGTAATTGAATGTATGCTTGGATTTTCGATTATCACATAAACCGCCATTCCTGGTTTAAGTTTTTGGGCGTTATTCGCTACTGTAAATCGAACAGTATTTATTCTTGAGTTACTGTTTAATTCCGGATTAATGAACTCTACTTTTGCATTCATTTCAAGGTTATCTAAATCTGGGATAAGAATTTTAGACGAACTGTTTTTTTGTATCAGTGATAATTGAGATGAATATGCCTGTGTTTCTACCCACAATGTTGAGAGATTAGCTATATCTAAAATATTTCCACCTTCCATTACATAACTGCCTTCCTGAGTAACTATAGAAGTAATGTAGCCTGAAGATGAACTATAAAACGTAGTGGTATTCGATAAAGTTTTATTTGACTCTAAATCTTTTATTTGATTTTTTGAAAGCCCCCACAAAAGCAATTTATTTGCGGAAGCGGCAATTATATCATCGACATTAACAATTGCTTTATTGAAACTATTTTTTTGTTTTATAGCCAAAATATATTCTTGTTTGGCGTTATTAAGCTCTTCACTATAAATTTCGTATAATGGTGAACCTGCCACAACATAATCTCCTATACTTTTAAAATATAGTTTATCTATTCGTCCCATTATTCTTGAACTTATGGATTGCCTTTCATTTTGGTTATAATTGAGAACACCAGTTAAAACCATCTTTTCATTTAAATTTCCAATTGAAAGTGTATCAGTTTTAATATTACCTAAACGTAATTGGTCATCGTTTAAATAGATTTCTCCTGGATTTAAGCTATTATGTTTTTTTACCATTACCAAATCCATATGACAAATTGGACAAGTCCCCATTCTATCTGAAACTACTTGTGGATGCATTGAGCAAGTGTAGTAAGTATTATGGTCAGTGTGTACCATCTTTTTGTCTTTACAAGACATAAAGAATATCAAAATTGTTAAAAATATTATTACAGGTTTCATTTTTCATTTTTTTATTTTAATAAAACTCTCACTGTCCATTAAAAACTGAGCATTAATGGCTATGCTATCATTTTGAGTTAGTCCATTCGTAATTTCAATTAGGTTATTGTACTTAATACCTGTTTTAACTTTAACTGGCACTAAACCTTGTTGATATTTCTTTAACACTACATTTTCTAAGCCAATATCCAGTACAGATGTGCTTGCTACCCAATTTGAATGTTTGGGTTCTGTCATAATAGCTGCTTTAACTTGCGATCCAATAGGCAATTGCAATGATTTGTTATTAAAATATACCCTTACAGTCTGGTTTTTATTTTCATTCCTATAAAATGGTTCTATAACATCTATTTTTCCATAAATTTTTCTTCCTGCATTTGATTCGGGTGTTAATTCAACAGAAATCCCTTTTTGAATAAGAGATACATCATCATTATAGATACTTAGTAAAGCATAAACCTTGTCTTGATTAAAAATTGTAAATACTGTTTGTCCTTTTTGAACATACATTCCCTCCTTGATTTTTAATTCCGTATTATTTGCAGAAGCACCTGTACTATTCATTGATGAATTACTGTAAGCGTTACTGATTTGCATTTCGGCACTGGCATCTTGTAGATGACCTGTATAATTGGCGTAAACATTTATGTATGGATTCGATTTTAATGTTTTAATTACATTTTGAATATCTTTATCATCTACTCCTAATAAGTGCAAACGCTGTTTTGATGCATCAATTAGTGTGATATTGGTTTTATCGTTCTTTAATAAGAATATTAAGTTTTGTTGTTCTGTTAATAATTCTGGGCTATATATTTCCATAATTTTTTGTCCCTTATTAACCTTTTGATATTGGTATCTTATCAATAATTTCTCAATTCTTCCAGCAATTCTCGATGAAATACTTCCAACATAATTTTTATCGTAGCTTACAATCCCAAGAGCTTTTGTTAAAACATTAACAGTGGAATCCTGCAAAGTGATTAATGGTATGGAACTAATAGCAAACTCATCCGTTGGTTTAAGCAAAAAATCAAACGCTGCGTCTTCATCAGTTTTATTATTGTCTGAATGCTCCTCAAATTTAATAAGTTTCATCCCACATTTAGGACACTTACCTGGCTTATCACTAAAAACAGAATCAGAGGGCATCGGACAGGTATAGGATACTACCTGCGTTTTATTGTTGTTTATTGTATTGCAACCAATCAAAGCCAGTAATATGAAGAATATGATATTTAAACTTTTCATTTTTTTTCAATTAATTTATCTATTGAAACTTGTATTTCAAGAGCTTTATTAAAAATATCAAAGTATTCGAGTTGAGTCATATTTAATTTTTCCCAAGCATCAAACAACATAAAAAGCTCTTCGGTATTTTGCTCATATGCCAATTGCATTGTTTTGTAATTGTTTTTTAATGAAGGAATAATGTGCTCATCATATAAACTTAATTGTTGTTTTTTTAATTGAAACTCATTTAGCATACTATAACCCATACCACTATATTCAAGAATCATCATTTGTTTTTGTGATTGTAGTGCATTGTTTTTCCAATTTATACTTTTTATGTTAGCTGTATTCATTTTAGATGCCCAACTTACAATAGGTAATTTGACCATAGCCATAAGATTATATTGTAAAGGCTGCCCACCAAAGCCAAGCATATTTTCATATCTCACACCAAACTGTGGCTTTAGGCCTGCCTTTTCAGTTTCTATCTTTAAAACATTTAAGTTAATTTGTTTATCAATCACTTTCAAATCACTCCTATTACTATAAAATAGCGAGCTATCAAAACTGAATGAGGTGTAATCATTCCATTTAATGAGTGTGTCAATTTGAATATTTGAAAGTGGGTTTATATTCATTAATGCATTCAATTTTATTCTTCGGTCTCTTATTTCACTTTCATACATCAATTGCATATTTTTGGTATAGCCCAATGCGGCTTTTGCTTTGTAATAGGCACTTATTTTACTTAGACCATTTTTATATCTTAGTTCTGCATTTTTAATCATAAAATCTAAAAGTTCTTCATTGTTTTTCGCTAAGTTTAACCTTTTTTGAAGAATTAGCCAATCATAGTAAAATATTTTAGCTTGTTGAATAAGTTCATTTAGGTCAGCATTTTTCTTTTCCTTCTCAACTGACGACATAGCTTTCATATAAGCTTCATCTGCGTTCAATTTCTTTTTGTTTGGAAACATCTGTTCTGCAGATAACATAACCGAACCCATACCTAACATATCACCATTTCTTTTCCAAAGGTTTACATTATAGGGAGTCATAAATTGCCCGATACCTGCGGTTGGTGGCATCCAACTTTTAGCCCCTAAAGCTGCTTCATCCATCGAGCGTATCTCATTTTTGTACATTTCCACTACGGGATGATTTTTTTCAACACTATCAATAATGGCTTTTAATGAAAGTGTTTGTCCATAGCCATATTCTGAAAAGAATATCAAAAGGCTAAATATAAAACTTCTATTCTTTAACATCTATTAGTTCAATTTTACCTTTACGTAATAATTCTCTTTCCTTTATTATTTCAAACACTACTGGTGTGATAAGTAACACATAGATAGTAGAGGTAATCGTGCCACCAATTAATGGGATTGAGATGGGTCGCATCATATCACTACCTACGCCCGTGGCCCATAATATTGGAATCAGACCAAATAATCCTACACTGACTGTCATTAGCTTCGGGCGAAGTCTTTTGGTGGAGCCATCCATTACAAATTTTCTTATTATTGATGGATTAAGTGTCTCTTTTGAATTGCCATGTTCTTTAACCATTTCTATCATTGAAGCATTTAGATAGATTGTCATTAACATAGCTGTCTCAATTGCCATTCCAAAAAGAGCAATAAAACCAACCGCTACTGCAACGGATAAATTAATGTTATAAAAATAAACCATAAAAACACCTCCAACTAACGCAAATGGCACGGTAATCATAGTAATTAATGATTCTTTAAAAGAATGATAGGTAAAATATAAAACCATAAAAATGATTAATATCACAATAGGCATTATCAATTTTAAAGTACGGTTTGCCCGAATTTGATTTTCCCATTGACCACTCCATTCTATGAAATACCCTTTTGGTAACTTGGTAAGAAGTGCATTAAGTTTTTTCTGTGTTTCAGTTACAGTACTGCCTAAATCTCTTTCTCGGACATTAAATAAAACAGTACCTCGCAACATTGCATTTTCAGAATTTATCATAGGAGGCCCATCACTTAAAGAAATATCTGCAATGGATTCTAATGGAATTGTCCCATATTGCATTGTTTGTACTTGCAACCTTTTCAATGCGACAAGGCTGTTTCTAAAGTCTTGTCCGTATCTGGCATTCACAGAAAACCTTTGCCTTCCTTCTATTGTGGTGGTAAGTTTCATACCACCTAATGCACTTTCAACTACTACATTTACATCGTCAATAGATAGTCCATATCTTCCAATTTCATCTCTTTTTATGGTAATATCAATATACTTTCCCCCTGTAATAGGCTCAACATATAAATCTTTCACACCATCTATTCCTTGTAATTCTTTTTTTATTTTTTGAGAAAACGCATAAATAGTATCTAAATTCTGACCATATACCTTTACTCCTACATCGGTACGAATACCAGTTGAAAGCATATTTATGCGATTAATGATTGGCATTGTCCAGCCATTGGTTGTGCCAGGTATTTGAATTTTTGCATTCAGTTCATTTATAATATCATTTTTAGTAATCCCTTTACGCCACTCATTTTGTGGTTTTAGTAAAATAATTGTTTCAATCATACTGATAGGTGAATTATCTGTTGCGGTGTTTGCTCTTCCTGCTTTTCCTAAAACGTGAACTACTTCGGGTACAGACCTTATGATTTTATCCTGCACTTGCAATATTCTTTTAGTTTCAGAATTTGAAACATCAGGTAACGTTACTGGCATAAATAGTAGCGAACCTTCATCTAAAGGAGGCATAAATTCAGAACCTAATTTGGTCATCATTATCCCCCCAATTACTAAAGCCACTACATTTAATAAAATTGTAGTTTTTCTCCATGTTAGGCAAACCCTTAATATTGGAGTATATATTTTCTCTAAAAAACGAGTAATGGGGTTCGCCTCTTCAGGTTTTAGTTTACCTTTTAAAAGCAAAGAGATTAATACTGGAGTAAGTGTAATTGCCAAAAAAGCATCAATGAGTAAGATAAAAGTTTTTGTCCAAGCTAATGGATGAAACAGTTTTCCTTCCATACCCGTTAGCATAAAAACAGGAAGAAAAGAAGTAACCACAATAATAGTTGAATAAAAAACGCCTGGCCCCACCTGTTTAGAAGAGGATTCAATAATTTGCATTTTTTCATCCGCACTCAATGGGTCTATTTGTTTGGCAAATATTTTTTTTTTATTTAAGTTCATTGCTTTATTTTTTTAATTCTTGAGCGTGACTTATATGTCTGTACGCATTTTCAACCATTACGATTCCGTCATCAACTACTACGCCTATAGCCAAAGCAATCCCTGTTAATGACATTATATTTGAGGAGATACCAAACATTTCAAGGAAAATAAAGCCAGCGGCAACCGATATTGGCAATTGTATAAGAATTATTAATGCACTACGCCAATGAAACAGAAAAATGAATACTACAATAGATACCGTTATCATTTCTTCAATCAAAGTGCCTTTTACTGATTCAATAGCCGCTTTTATGAGCGTACTTCTATCGTAAGACGTTTTAAATAAAACACCTTCTGGTAAGCCTTTTTGAACTTCTTTCATTTTTTCTTTTACCCCTGTAATTACTTTATCGGCATTTTCTCCATATCTCATAACTACAATTCCTCCTACAACCTCACCCTTACCATCCATATCAAAAATGCCCAAACGTAAATCACCACCCATTTGCACCGAACCAATATCTTTTACTCTGACAGGAATGCCATTATTATTACTAATAGCCGTATTTTCTATATCCTCTAAATTTTTAATATACCCAAGTCCCCTAATAATATATGCCATATTGCTCATTTCAAACTTTCTCCCACCCACATCATTATTGTTTGCCTTTATTTTATTCATCACATCCATCAAAGTGATATTGTAATATTGAAGTTTGACAGGGTCTATTATTATTTGATACTGTTTTTCAAAGCCGCCAAATGATGCTACCTCAGCCACCCCAGGCACTGTTTGCAAGGCAAGTTTTACATACCAATCTTGTAAAGCCCTTTGTTCGCCCAAATCCATTTTGGGTGCATCAATATGATACCAAAAGATATGACCAACTCCCGTGCCGTCGGGACCTAAGGATGGAGTAACACCTTGCGGTAAAAGTCTTTGGGCGTAATTCAACCTTTCTAATACTCTTGTTCTTGCCCAATAAATATCAACATCGTCTTCAAAAATGATATAAACAAAACTCATTCCAAACATTGACGTACCACGTACATTTTTAATTTTTGGAATACCTTGTAAATTACTAACCAAAGGATATGTCACTTGATCTTCTATCACTTGAGGACTTCGACCCATCCATTCAGTAAAAACAATCACCTGATTTTCACTTAAATCAGGGATAGCATCTATTGGATTTTTTTGAATGGAATAAACACCATAGGAAAATAGTGCCATTGATAAAAGCATCACTATTGCCCTATTTTTTAGAGATAATGATATTAATTTTTCAACCATTATTATTTTATTTTAATATTCTTTTTTTAAAGTACCACACCTTAGCATTTCTGTACCATAAAATGGATTTTCTATTTCTTTTGTTTCGCTCAGCCAATTAGCTCCTTTATTGTCATCATACATTGGACAAAAATTCAGATAGAGTTTTTTCAAGGTACCAGTTTGGTTTATTAAATCAATAAAATCTTTGCTAATCAAAGCAAAATGTTCTCGTTGATGGTCTATTTTACCTACATTATCTCTGATATGTTCAGCATTTTCTTTGATACTATCTAGTATTTCTGATATTTCTTTATAGTCACTTTTACTTACCTTTTCGAGTGAAGCCAATAACGTCTTACCAGCCTCGCTTGCATTTTTGCTATTATCATCAACTAAGGCATCTTTTAAGTTAGTATAATCATTTAATAAGATATCAAAACTCCCCTTTTCAGAAATATTCAAATGTTCCTGATGATTACTCTCCATTGCAGACACAGCAGTTCCCACTTCAGCTTTGACAGAATCAGTATTATGAGAATGAGATCCATGTGAGTTAGAATTTGAATTACAGGATCAAAAGATACTTGAAATGATTATTAATGTGATTGTTTTACCATTTTTGATAATTTTTACACTTATTTAGCAATCTTTTCCATGATTTGATGATTATGACCAAACCGACAAAGAGCTTCGCAATGTTGGCGAAGTTCTGAGAATAAAATATATTTAATGGGCGTTTTGATTTGTTTGATGGATGGGCGTGAAAGTTGTACAATCACATCTTTTTCTCGACTATTGGGTATAATTAGATAGAAAACTTCATCACCATCAGCAATCGAGTAAGAGAGGTCTGTTAATCGTAGAATGCCTGAATAAATACTGGTACTTTTCTCTACTTCAAAAGCACAAATCACGTTGTTAGTTCCTTTTTCAAACCATAAAACATCAATCAATTTAATGGTATTAGCCGTTTCTCTGTCGCAATTAATGATTGGAAATTTATCTGGGCTTATAAATGAAAAACTTTTCCCTTCATAAGACCTTGAACGGTCATTAGATGCCACAAAAGCATCATATCCCAAGCTTTGTCCAATTTTTAAGAGGTGAAATTGCATTTCTGTGTGTTGATTATCTTCTTGCTTTTCCTCCTGTATTTCCTTTTGGCGTTTTTCGACACTTTTCTCTAATTTCTTTCTTTCTTCTTCACTCAAATATTCATCCTTTCCTATCAACATTTTTTGCGTTCCAATCTCAAAACAAAGCCCAGTTATTGCTCCTAAATCATTAGAAAGTTGGGTTTTGTATTTGCTATTGGTCTCCAATAGTACTTCTCTGATTTTTAGGTATTCAGACCAAGAACCCAACTTCTTTTTATCATTGAATAACACATTAAATCCATTCACGATCGCAGTATTGAATGGCGGAAATAAAGTGGGATGCAGAAAATACAAAATACTCCCAACCGCTGGACCTAAACCTTTTATTTTCAAAGCATCTAATCGGACAATCTCTTTAATAATTTGTTCTTCCGATTTAGCATTGATACAGTTTTCCAAAAATTGTCCAAAAGCCATTTTATTCGCTTGGTGCTCGTAAATATCAGGAATTCTCAGTTTGGGTTTCCAGTAAAAAGGGTGTGAAATACCCACAAATATTTGTTTCTGCTCAGCTATACAACTCAACACAAACTCGAGAGAACTACCTTTAAAATCATTTGGAAAGGTTTTATTTTTTATGTCTTCTACCACCTGTAAAACACCTCTTCTAATAGTCCGAAAAGCTTTTAGACGCTGGTTATTATCAATGAACCACGTATTAAAGACACTTTGATTATCGCTTTTATATTGAGTAATAATGTGGTTTAAATCTGTATTCATAGTTGATGCGGTTCAATAGATAAATACTTTGTTTTGTAGGTGGTATTTTACTTTCTGTTCGGGGTTCCTACTTAAGGGAATATCAACCGAAAAAGTATTTTTAACATCAATCCATAACCTGCCTATCCAAAGGGATAGGCAGGTTATGGAGTTTTATTATTTTTAACAAAAACTCTTTATTATAAAAAAGACAATTTCATTTTATTTTTTGTTAAAACTTTGTTGTGGTATTTTGTGAATTTATTCAACATGTATATTATATATATTATAGAAATTGTAGAAAAGAATATTGCATCAAATAGCCATGATTTCAAAAAATAGTATAAATAATTAATTGAAAATTTCATTTCTAACTTGCTTTCAATTCTCCATCTCAAATAACCTACTTCTCTGATTTTTTTACCTTCTTCCGTTAATATAAAATTACATTGATTGAGTCTATAAATTATATTTTCAGACTCTAATCTATTAATCAGATTATCTATCTCAGAAATTGGAATATTCAATTTTTGGGAGATTTGGTTAATTGAAGTTATATAGAATTGTCTATCGAATATCATTATTAGTTTATCTATTATCATTTCAATTTTATATTTTAGGGTAACAATTACATGAAAATTGCAAATAAGGCAGAAAGAAAAGCTTACTATTTTATTTATATTAAGCACCACTTGTAAACTCTTCTTTCTGAGTTCCAAAAGACTTTTAAGAGTTGGTCCTTATCAATAAACCAAGGGTTGGATGTGCTTTGAGTATCGGCTGTGTATTTATTAGCTCACATTAAAATAGGAAACAAGAAACCCTATCGGTTATGTTTCCTATCTTTATTCTAAAAATCAATGTTTATGTTCTTTCATTTCATCTTCGGGCATACAATGGTTTTCGTGTAAACAGTGAATTACACAGGCAGCTTGTTGTTTATAATTATTGTGTAAGAGCATCACTGTTTCACCTTTAGCATTTGTCACCTTACACATTCCCGTATGGTTCGCTTTTCCTATGGTATATTTCTCTTCATTACCCTTAAAATAGTAGACAAATGTGTTACCATTTTTAGGAGCTTTACCGATTACTTTACCCGTTAAATCCACCACATTTCCATTACCATCAATTCGGGTCATTGATTTACCTGATGGGTCAAAACTGCCTTCTGGGGTCATTTTACCAATAATCGAATTGTGGTTCATAATATGCCCTTTATAATCAACCATTGGTCTTGATTTTTGAGCAAATCCACTTAATGAAGCAATAAAAAAGAGGGCGATAATTACGATTATTTTTTTCATTTTTTTTGCGGTACGTCGCCACGTTTGGTTAAATGGCACTTCTCAACTTTTTAATCTTTAAAGAATATATTAAATTAATTTTGGGCATGCTATGCAAGGACAAAGGGAATAAAAATTAACAGCCTTTAATTATTTTAACGTCGCTGATACCTTTCCACAAGTAAGCATACTTTTTCCGTAGTACGGGTTTTTCACCGCAGCGTTATCACTCAGCCAATAGGCTTTTGCCATTGGGCAGTATTGTTGATAGATGGGGCTTTCATTAGCATTTAAGCCTTTTAGTAGGGCAAAAACATTATTCGATAAATCATTAAAATGCTCTCTTTGGTGCTTTACATCCTTCGTTTCATTAATATGGCTAGCATCAAATTTAATTTTTTCGGATAATCCCATGAAAAAAGTATGTTGCTGAG
>JACCDS012193283.1_pt1 | contig 11447 bp, 10 predicted proteins | sample 7446441 | NCBI WGS metagenome assembly JACCDS01 (sample SAMN15323445, study PRJNA562643) | freshwater metagenome | isolation source: river surface water | place: USA:Blue River Watershed | collected 2017-08-17 | reverse complement strand
TACATCGCCGACCCCGGGCGCATGGACATCCCGCGCCTGGAAGAGGTGGGTTTTCCGCTGGCCGAGGTGCAGGCCGACGGCCAGGCCGTCATCACCAAGCTGGCCGGGAGCGGCAGGCGCGTGGACCGCCTGACCTGCAACGCACAGCTGCTCTACGAGCTGGAAGACCCGCAGCGTTACCTGCAGCCCGATGTGGTGGCCGACTTCTCGCGCGTGCAGCTGCAGGACCTGGGCGCCGACCGCGTGCGCGTGCTGGGTGGCAGCGGCAGCGCCCGGCCCGAACAGCTGAAGGTGACGCTGGGTTACCGCGACGGTTTCATCGGCGAGGGGCAGATTTCCTATGCCGGGCCCGGCGCGCGGGCGCGCGGCGAGCTGGCCCTGGCGGTGCTCAAGCACCGGCTGCCGCGCATCGGCCTGGGCGGGCTGGAGCAGCGCGCCGAGCTGATCGGCGTCAACGCCATGCACGGCCCCAGCCTGGGCGCCGACCGCGAGCCCTACGAGGTGCGCCTGCGCCTGGCCCTGCGCACGACCACGCGCGCCCAGGCCGAGCGCGTGGGCCAGGAGGTGGAGGCGCTGTACCTCAACGGGCCGGCCGGCGGCGGCGGCGTGACGCAGTCGGTGCGCGAGGTGGTGGCCGCGGCCTCGGCCCTGATGCCGCGCAGCGCGGTGACAACCACCTGCCAGGTGCTGGAGCTTTGACATGAAAAAGATCGGCGACATTGCCTTCGCGCGTTCGGGTGACAAGGGCAACCGCGCCACGCTCAGCGTGATCGCGCGCAACCCGGCGGACTACCCCGCGCTGGAGCGCGCGCTGAGCGCCGAGCGCGTGCGCGCCTGCTACCGCGACCACCTGCACGGCGCGCTGGACCGCTACCCCCTGCCGCAGCTGGGCGCGGTGCATTTCGTCATGCACGATGCGCTGGGCGGCGGTGTCACGCGCTCGCTGGCGCTGGACGCGCACGGCAAGAGCCTGAGCGGCGCCATCCTGGACCTGCCGCTGGCGGCGGACGCTGCCTGAATTCGACCACCACCCCAAGAGGAGACTTCCATGCGCACCCTTCCCCGTATCCTGGCCCTGTGCGGCGCCACCCTGCTGGGCGTCAGCGCGGCGCTGGCCCAGCCCTATCCGAACAAACCCATCAAGGGCATCGTGCCCTTCGCCGCGGGCAGCGCCACCGACCAGATCGGCCGCGCCTTTGCGGCCAAGATGTCCGAGGTGCTGGGCCAGCCCATCGTGATCGAGAACAAGGCCGGCGTGAACGGCATGCTGGGCGCCGACGCGGTGGCCAAGGCCGCGCCGGACGGCTACACCGTGCTGTTCGGCACCAACAGCACCAACGCCGCGCTCAAGAGCCTGATGAAAAAGCTGCCCTACGACCAGGACACGGCCTTCGTGCCGGTGGGATACCAGGGCTCGGTGCCGCTGATCGTGGCGGTGAACAACGACGTACCGGCCAAGACCCTGCGTGAGTTCGTCGACCTGGCCAAGGCCAAGCCCGGTCACGTGACCTTCGCCAGCGCCAGCACCTCGCAGCTGGTGTCGTCGGAGATGCTGGCCAGCATGGCCGGTGTGCAGATGACCAACGTGCCCTACAAGAGCGGGCCCGCCGCCATGACCGACCTGATCGGTGGCCAGGTGATGATGTTCAGCGCCGATTTCGCCGTGACCCTGCCCCAGGTCAAGGCCGGCAAGATCCGCGGCCTGGCCGTGACCTCGAGCAAGCGCTCGGCCGCCATCCCCGAACTGCCCACGGTGAACGAAGCCCTGGGCCTGAAGGACTACGAGCTGATCGCCTACTTCGCGGTCTTCGCGCCGGCCGGCACGCCGCCCGAGATGGTGGCCAGGCTGAACCAGGCCATCAACCACGCGGCGCAGAGCCCGGACATCCTGGAGCGCTTCGCCGCCATCGGTTTTGCCACCGAGCCCGGCACGCCGGAGGCCCTGGCCCAGCGCAGCCAGCGCGAAAGCGCCAAGTGGGCCAAGGCCATCCGCGACGCGAAGATCGACCCGCAGTGAAGCGGCCCTGAGCGCGGGGGCGCGCCGCGGGCGGGCACAATCCGCCCATGAGCCGGGACCGCGCCCCTGAACAAGAAGCCGACAGGCCCCTGTCGGCGCCGCAGAAGGCCTTGCGCAAGCTGGGCCTCTTGCGCGACATCGACCTGGCCCTGCACCTGCCCCTGCGCTACGAGGACGAGACCCGCATCACCCGGCTGGCCGAGGCGCGCGAGGGCGACACGGTGCAGATCGAGGCCGAGGTCACCGCCTGCGAAGTGAGCTACCGCCCGCGCCGCCAGCTGATCGTCACCGTGAACGACGGCAGCGACAGCTGCGTGCTGCGCTTCTTCAATGTCTACCCCTCGCAGCAGAAGGCCCTGGCCGTGGGCACCCGTATCCGCGCGCGCGGCGAGCTGCGCGGCGGCTTCCTGGGCTGGACCATGATGCACCCGCACACGCGCGCCGCCAGCTGTGACTTGCCTACCGCGCTCACGCCCGTCTACCCCACGGTGGCCGGCCTGCCCCAGCCCTATCTGCGCAAGGCCGTGCTGGGCGGCCTGGCGCGCGCCGAACTCTCCGACACCTTCCCGCCCGAGTTGGCCGCAGGGCTCAAGTTCAAGCCCTTGTGGGACCTGCGCCAGACGCTGAATTTTCTGCACCACCCCACGCCCGATGTCTCGCTGGCCCAGCTGGAAGACCACACGCACCCGGCCTGGTTGCGCCTGAAGGCCGAGGAGCTGCTGGCCCAGCAGCTCTCGCAGCTGCAGTCGCGCCGCGAGCGCGAGCACCTGCGCGCGCCGGTGCTGCGCTCTGAACCGGTATCCGTTCGCCCTGAGCTTGTCGAAGGACTTCGACTGGCTCAGCGCGAACGGAACTTGCCGCTGCACGAGCGCCTGCTGGCCGCTCTGCCCTTCCAGCTGACCGGGGCGCAGCGCAAGGTCTGCGAGGAAATCGCGCAGGACCTGGCCCGGCAGCAGCCCATGCACCGCCTGCTGCAGGGCGACGTGGGTTCGGGCAAGACGGTGGTGGCGGCGCTGGCCGCGACGATCTGCATCGACGCGGGCTGGCAGTGCGCGCTGATGGCGCCCACCGAGATCCTGGCCGACCAGCATTTTCGCAAGCTGGTGGGCTGGCTGGAGCCCCTGGGCGTGCGCGTGGCCTGGCTCACCGGCAGCCAGAAGAAAAAAGAGCGCAGCGAGATGCTGGGCCTGATCGAACGCGGCGAGGCCGGCCTGGTGGTGGGCACGCACGCGGTGATCCAGGAGCAGGTGCAGTTCAGGAACCTGGCCCTGGCCATCATCGACGAGCAGCACCGTTTCGGTGTGGCACAGAGATTGGCTTTGCGGAGCAAAGCCAACTCTGCGCTGGGCGCGGATCATGTGCTCGCCCCCACCCCGGCCCTCCCCCGCGCGGGGGAGGGGGACTTGGAGCTCGAACCTCATCTGCTAATGATGACCGCGACGCCGATCCCGCGCACGCTGGCCATGAGCTACTACGCCGACCTCGATGTGTCGACCATCGACGAGCTGCCCCCCGGGCGCAGCCCCATCGTGACCAAGGTGGTGTCCGAGCAGCGGCGCGACGAGGTGATCCAGCGCATCCGCGGCCAGCTGGAACAGGGGCGGCAGGTCTACTGGGTCTGTCCGCTGATCGAGGAAAGCGAGATGCTGGACCTCAGCAATGCGACGGAAACGCACGCGGAGCTGAGTGCCGCTTTGAACGACCCCCACGCTCCGCCGCTGCGCGGGTCGCTGCCCCCCGAGGGGGCTGCCCCTGCCTTGGGGCGGCCCGGCGGCAGTGGCGCCGGCGTGCTGGTGGGTCTGCTGCATTCGCGCATGCCCGTGGCCGAGAAGAAGGCGGTGATGTCGCTGTTCACGGGCGGGCAGATGGGCGTGCTGGTGAGCACCACGGTGATCGAGGTGGGGGTGGACGTGCCCAATGCCACGTTGATGGTGATCGAGCATGCCGAGCGCTTCGGCCTGTCGCAGCTGCACCAGTTGCGCGGGCGGGTGGGGCGCGGGGCGGCGGCCTCGGCCTGCGTGCTGCTGTACTCCACGGGCGATGCGCCGCGCCTGGGCGAGACGGCGCGCGAGCGCCTCAAGGCCATGGCCGAGACCAGCGACGGTTTCGAGATCGCGCGGCGCGACCTGGACATCCGCGGGCCCGGCGAATTCCTCGGTGCGCGCCAGTCGGGCGCGGCCCTGCTGCGTTTTGCCGACCTGGCGGAAGACAGCCACCTGCTGGCCTGGGCGCGCGAGGCGGCGCCCGTCATGCTGGACCGCCACCCCTTGCTGGCCGAGCGCCATGTGGCGCGCTGGCTGGGCAGCCGCACCCACTACCTCAAGGCCTGAGGCGCGCAGCGCCTGTGGTTGCAAATTTGTAGCAAGCCCCGCAGAAAGCACGTGGCATGGCGGCCCAACTGAATTAGACTCGGCACATCGTCGAGAACCTTCCCGATGGCCACCTCCGCTGCCAACCCGCTCGCGTCCGGCGACACCGCCTACCTCTATCGCGCCACCATCGGCACGCGCGGGCAGGACTATTACCTGCGCCATTTCGCCCGCTTCGACGGCGAAGGCCGGGCCGGCACCAGCTGGAACTGGGCGGCCTACTGGGCCACCTTCAACTGGCTGGCCTATCGCAGGATGTGGGGCTGGGCCCTGGCCTATGTGGGGGCCGTGCTGGGCTCGGCGCTGCTGATCTTCGGCGTGGGCAAGCTGCTGTTCAGCTATTCCGACACCAGTGCCCTCTTGCTCTTCCTGCTGTTGCTGACGGTCGCCTTCGTCGTGCCGGGCCTGTATGCCAACGCCTGGTACTACACGCATTGCAACGACAAGATCTCGGCCGTGTTGCGCAAGACGCCCGAGGTGCGGGCCGCTGCCACGGTGCTGGCTGGTCTGGCGCCGGACAACCGGCGTTTGCTGCTGCTGGGGCTGGCGAACGCGGCGTTGCTGGCGCTGCTGCTGTCCGTGCCGAGCTGGTTCCAGGGGGCCGACAGCGCCTTGCCCCAGATGGCCACGCGCGAGGAGCGCCTGGGGGCCGGCGGCCAGTCCGGCCAGGTCCGTGAACTGGCCACCCTTCCGGTGACCGGCGCGACGGCGCCTGTGGTCCGTGCCCCGGACGTGGCCGCGACGGCATCTGCGCCAACTGCTGTGGCCCGTGCCCCTGCCGCCTCAGTGGCCGTGACGCCTGAGGCGCCACGTGTGGCCCCGGCGGCCAGTGCGCCCGCTGCGCCCGTGACCGCGCGAGCGGCCGTGGCCGGCGCGCCGACCCTGCTGAATGCTGCCGATCGCAGCGTGGCGCCGCCCGAGCGGGAACCCGCCGTGCCACCAGCCCGCGCCCCGCGTCCGGCGGCCCCGGTGGCCGTGGCGGAGTCCGCGCCCCCCGTGGCGACCGCCCCGCGTCCTGCCCGTGTCGCTGGTGCCGGCAGTGCGCCGCGTCAAATTTATGTGTGGGTGATCCAGGTGGGCGCCTATGCACAGGAGGCCAATGCGCAAAAGGCCCTGGAACAGGTGCAGGGCCTGGGGCTGGACGCGGGGGCCGAGTCCTTCGAGAGCGACAAGGGCAAGCTCATGCGCGTGCGCGTCGGCCCCTTTGCGCGCCAGGCCGAGGCCGATCAGGCCGCGCTGCGCATCAAGTCCCTGGACCTGCCCGTGCTGGTGATACGTCAGCGGCCTTGAAACTTCCGAATCAATCTACTGCGCTTGCCCGTCGCGGCGTTGGGCGGTGCTCGCCATCCTCACGCACAGGAAGTACGTTCCGGTGGCTGTGCTCCGTCCGCCTTGCGCTCGGGCCGCTCGCTACGATTGCTTCGCAAGTTTCGCGCTGGCGATGACACACGGTTTGGGTGGCGCTCAGCGCATCCCGATGTGCACGTTGCCGAAGATGCCCTGCGCCTCGCGCGGCAGGCAACGCCAATAGGGCGCGCTGGCCTGTACCTGCCCGCCCAGGGCGACGGCGGCTTCCCAGGGCCAGCGCGGCTTGTAGAGCAGGGCGCGTGCGATGGCGATCAGGTCGGCGTCGCCGGCCTGCAGGATGTCTTCGGCCTGCTTCGGGTCCGTGATCAGGCCCACGGCCGTGGTCGGCAGGCCGCAGGCCTGGCGCACTTCACGCGCATAAGGCACCTGGTAGCCGGGGCCCAGAGTGATCTTCTGCAGGGGCGAAATGCCGGCCGTGGACACGTGCATGAAATTGCAACCCAGGGCCTTGAGGCGGCGCGCGAACTCGGCGGTCTGCGCCACATCCCAGCCGCCCTCGATCCAGTCGGTGGCCGAGACACGCACCCCCAGCGGGCCGTCGAAGACGGCACGCACGGCGGTTAACACTTCCAGCGGAAAGCGCATGCGATTTTCCAGGCTGCCGCCGTAGTCGTCCGTGCGCTGGTTGGCCACGGGGGAGAGGAACTGGTGCAGCAGATAACCGTGCGCGCCGTGCAGTTCGATGGCGTCGATGCCGATGCGTCGTGCCCGCTGCGCGGCGGCCACGAAGGCCTCGCGCACCTGCACCAGCTGGTCGGCCGACAGCGCGGCGGGCGGCGCCTCGTCGGGCAGCTGCGGCAGGGCCGAAGGCCCCGATGGCAACCAGCCGCCCTGCGCGGGAGACAGCAGCTGCCCGCCATGCCAGGGGGCGGCGCTGGAAGCCTTGCGCCCGGCGTGCGAGAGCTGGATGCAGACCGGCAGGGGTGGCGCCAGCTTACGCGCGCGCTGCAGCCTGTCGCCCAGGGCCTGTTCGGTGCGCGCATCCCACAGGCCCAGGCAGTCGGGGGTGATGCGGCCCTCGGCCGTGACGGCGGTGGCTTCGATGGTCATCAGGCCGGCGCCGCTGTTGAGCAGGCTGGTCCAGTGCGCGAGATGCCAGTCCGTCGCCTCGCCGTTGACGGCCGAGTACTGGCACATGGGCGCGATGACGATGCGGTTGGCCAGGGGGAGGGCGCCGCGCGGCGCGGACAGTTCGAAAGGGGTGAACAGCAGGCTCATGGTGTGGAGAGTTGGTGTGGCGTGCAAGTGGCGGCACGAAACCGGCGAGGCTGCGAATTCTGGCATGGGCCTGCGCGCGGGCCGCTTTGGCACAATGAAGTCCGTTCCTTCTGGAGGAGATTCAGCCATGCGCATGCCCTTCCTGCTCCTCTTGCTCTGGCTGGCCTGGCCGGCGGCTGCGCAACTGCCCGAGCGCGATCTCGTGCTCGAACTGCGCCAGATCGAGGAGGGTGGCAGCGCTTATGTGGTGGGCACACGTCCCCAGGAAGCGCTGATGCCGCCGCAACAGCTGCAGGTGCGCAACGGCAGTGAGGCGCGGCTGAGTTTTGCCCAGACCACGCCGCTGCAGTGGGTGCAGTCCGTGCAGGCGCAGGGCGCGCTGACGGGCGCGGGCGTGAAGCAGGGCCTGATCTGGTTGCAGGCCGGGCAGAGCCTGCAGCTGCGGCCGCGCTGGCCCGGCGGCCGCCAAGCCGTCACGGTGGACGTCCAGGTGCGGACCACGAACGTGCAGCAGCAGCCCGGCCGGGACCTGCCCACGCAGGAGCGCGGTGAACTGGCCACCACGGTGCAGGCGCCGCTGGGGCAGTGGGTCACACTGGCGCGCAGCGGCAGCGGCACGCCGCCCGGCAGCTACCGCAGCGACGCGGCCGCGCAGCGTCCGCGCCTGCTGCAACTGCGGGTGACCGCCCCCTGATACGCACTATCGGAGTTCGGCACAGGATGTCACAATCAGTGTGAACAGACCCTCATCATGACGCTCACCGAACTCAAATACATCGTTGCCGTCGCCCGTGAGAAGCATTTCGGTCGTGCGGCCGAGGCCTGCTTCGTCTCGCAGCCCACGCTGTCGGTGGCGGTGAAGAAGATCGAGGAGGAGCTGGAAGTCAAGCTCTTCGAGCGCAGCGCCAACGAGGTCACGGTCACGCCCCTGGGCGAGGAGATCGTGCGCCAGGCCCAGGCCGTGCTGGAGCAGGCCGCCAGCATCAAGGAGATCGCCAAGCGCGGCAAGGACCCGCTGTCGGGCCCGCTCAAGCTCGGTGTGATCTACACCATCGGCCCCTACCTGCTGCCGGATCTGGTGCGCCAGATGATCACGCACACGCCGCAGATGCCGCTGATGCTGCAGGAGAACTTCACGGTCAAGCTGCTGGAGATGCTGCGCACCGGTGAGATCGACTGCGCCATCCTGGCCGAGCCTTTTCCGGACGCCGGCCTGGCGGTGGCGCCGCTGTACGACGAACCCTTTTACGCCGCCGTGCCGGCCAACCACCCCCTGGCCAGGAACGACAGCGTCAGCAACGAGGAGCTCAAGGCCGAGACCATGCTGCTGCTGGGCACGGGCCATTGCTTCCGCGACCACGTGCTGGAGGTCTGCCCCGAGTTCGCGCGTTTCTCCAGCAATGCCGAGGGCATACGCAAGAGTTTCGAGGGGTCTTCGCTGGAGACCATCAAGCACATGGTGGCTGCCGGCATGGGCGTGACCCTGGTGCCGCGTCTGAGCATCCCGAAGTCGGCCCTCGTGTCCAAGGGCAAGACCCGGGGCGGCGGGCAGGAGGACAGTTTCATCAAGTACCTGCCCTTCGGTGGCGAGGCGCCGACGCGCCGCGTGGTGCTGGTGTGGCGGCGCAGCTTCACGCGCTACGAGGCCATTGCCTCGCTGCGCAATGCCATCTATGCCTGCGAACTGCCGGGCCTCAAGCGCCTGTCGGAATAAGTTTTTTCTCAAGGAGTAACCATGGCCAAGAACGCCGCCCCTGCCATCAACATCGGCATCAGCGAGAAGGACCGTGCCGCCATCGCCAAGGGCCTGAGCCACCTGCTCGCCGACACCTACACCCTGTACCTGACCACGCACAATTTCCACTGGAACGTGACGGGCCCCATGTTCAACACCCTGCACACCATGTTCATGGCGCAGTACACCGAGTTGTGGAACGCGGTGGACCCGATCGCCGAGCGCATCCGTTCCCTGGGCCATCCGGCGCCCGGCTCCTACGCCCAGTTCGGCAAGCTGGCCTCGGTGCCCGACGCGCCGGCCAAGCCGCCCAAGGCGCTGGAGATGGTGCGGGTGCTGGTGCAGGGCCACGAGGCCGTGGCGCGCACGGCGCGCAGTCTTTTTCCCCTTGCCGACAAGGCCGGCGACGAGCCCACGGCCGACCTGCTGACGCAGCGCCTCACGGTGCACGAGCAGACGGCCTGGATGCTGCGCTCCTTGCTTGAAGACTGAGCGCAGCCGCAGTGGCTGAGAAATTCCGTCTGTACCTCGACCTGATCCGCTGGGACCGCCCGGCGGGCTGGCTGCTGCTGCTCTGGCCTTCGCTGAGTGCGCTGTGGGTGGCGGCCGGCGGCTTCCCGGGCTGGCACCTGCTGACGGTGTTCGTGCTCGGCACCATCCTCATGCGCAGCGCGGGCTGCTGCCTCAACGACGTGGCCGATCGCGATTTCGACAAGCATGTGAAACGCACCGCGCAGCGCCCGGTGACGGCCGGCAAGGTGTCGGTGCGCGAGGCGCTGTGGCTGGGGGCCGTGCTGGCCCTCTTGGCCTTCGGCCTGGTGCTGACCACCAACCGCGTGGCCGTGGCCTGGTCCTTTGCCGCGCTGGCCGTGGCCGTGGTCTATCCCTATGCCAAGCGTTTCTTCGCCATGCCGCAGGCCGTGCTGGGCGTGGCCTTCAGCTTCGGCATCCCCATGGCCTTTGCCGCCGTGCAGCAGCAGGTGCCGGCGCTGGCCTGGGGGCTGTTGATCGGCAATCTCTTCTGGGTGCTGGCCTATGACACCGAATACGCCATGGTGGACCGCGACGACGACCTGCGCATCGGCATGAAGACCTCGGCCATCACGCTGGGGGCTTACGACGTGGTCGCGGTCACCAGCTTTTACAGCGTCCAGCTGCTGCTGTGGACCGTGCTGCTGGTCGAGCGCCTGGCGCCCTGGGCCTGGTTTATTGCCCTGGTGGCGGCCACGGCCCAGGTGGTCTGGCACCACCGTTTGATCCGCGGGCGCACGCGCGAAGGCTGTTTCCAGGCCTTTCGCCTGAACCACTGGCTGGGCTTCACGCTGTTTGCCGGCATCGTGGCCGGCTACGCCTTCAAATAACGCTCAGTCCTTGCCGTATTCGGCGCCCAGTTCCTTGGAGCGTTGCTCGGCGGCGTGCAGGGCCTGGCCGAACAGCTCTTTGAGCTTCTGGTTTTCCATCAGGGTGATGGCTGCGTAGGTGGTGCCGCCCTTGGAGGTCACGCGCTGGCGCAGCACCTCGGGTGGCTCGTCCGAGAACTTGGCCAGCTCGCCCGCGCCGCGGAAGGTTTCCACGGCCAGCTGGTAGGCCTGCGCCTGGCTCAGGCCCATCTCCACCCCGGCGGCGGCCATGGCTTCGAGGAAATAGAAGACATAAGCCGGGCCCGAGCCCGAGAGCGCGGTGACGGCGTCGAGCAGCTCTTCGCGTTCGACCCAGACGAACTCGCCCATGACGGAGGCGATGTGCTCGATGTGGTGACGGTCCTGCTCACCCACGCCCGCGCGCGCGTACAGGCCCGTGATGCCCTTGCCGATCAGCGCCGGTGTGTTGGGCATGCTGCGCACCACCCGCTCGCTGCCCAGCCAGCGCGCGATGCTGCCGCTGGGGATGCCGGCGGCCACGCTCAGGTGCAGGGCCTCGCGCACATGCGGGGCGGCGGGCAGGGCGGCTTCCTTGAAGGTCTGCGGCTTGACGGCCCAGATCACGATGGGGAAATTCTTCAGGAAAGGGCCGGGTTCGGCATGGGCTACCAGGCCGAAGTTGTCCTTGAGCCTTTGCCGCGCTTCGGGGTTGGTGTCCACCACCTCGATGCGGGCGACCGGCAGGCCCTTCTTGATCAGGCCGCCGATGATGGCGCTGGCCATGTTGCCGCCGCCGATGATTGCAATGCGTTCGTTCATACTGGTTCCTGGTCCGGTCGCAGGCCGTGCGGCCGGGCGCTAATGTGCTGGACCGATTGTCGCAGTTTGCGTTACGCTTTCCGCTCATGGAACACATCCTCGCCCTGGACCAGGGCACCACCAGTTCGCGGGCCCTCGTCTTCGATCGCCACGGAACGGTCGTCGCCCTGGCGCAGCAGGAGTTCAGTCAGCACTTTCCGCAGGCCGGCTGGGTCGAGCACGATGCGCGGGAGATCTGGCGCAGCCAGCTGGCCGTGGCGCGCCAGGCCCTGGCGCGTGCGGGGTTGGAGGCCCGGCAGCTGCGTGCGCTGGCCATCACCAACCAGCGCGAGACCACGGTGCTGTGGGATCGCCGCACCGGCGAACCCGTGGCGCCGGCCATCGTGTGGCAGGACCGCCGCACGGCCGCGCTGTGCGACAGTTTGCGCCCGCGCTGGGCGGCACGCATCCAGCGCAAGACGGGGCTGGTGCTCGACGCCTATTTTTCCGCGACCAAGCTGCAGTGGCTGCTGGACCACGTGCCCGGCGCGCGCAAGCGGGCCGAAGCCGGTGAGCTGGCC
>JACCDS012425673.1_pt1 | contig 11449 bp, 11 predicted proteins | sample 7446441 | NCBI WGS metagenome assembly JACCDS01 (sample SAMN15323445, study PRJNA562643) | freshwater metagenome | isolation source: river surface water | place: USA:Blue River Watershed | collected 2017-08-17 | reverse complement strand
GCTGTCAATCTTGTCACTACACCGGTTACAAAGGCCGGATTGGTGTGTTTGAACTGCTGGTGATCGATAAACCGCTGGCGGATGCACTGCGCCGTGACGACACCGAAGAATTTGCCCGCATCGCCTATAACTCGTCAACGTTCAGCACGCTCGGCACTATGGCGCTGGAGTATGCGCAACAAGGTATTACCAGCCTGGACGAAGTGATCCGGGTGTCTGAATATGTGGATTTAGATGCCATGGTGGGGGCTGAATAATGGCTACTTTCCGCTACAGCGCACGAGATCCGCAAGGCCGGCTACAAAGCGGCGATATTGATGCGCCGAGCGAAAGTGCTGTGGCGGACCAGCTGCAGCGCCGTCAGCTGATCCCACTGCGGATTGATGCGGTGGCGCCAGCGCGTAACCTGAATATCGACCTGTCCGGCTGGTTTGGCCCTGTTGTCAAACTGCCTGAGCTGATTGTGTTTGCGCGGCAAATGTTTTCTCTGATGAAAGCTGGTATTCCAATTATCCGTGCTATCCGTGGCCTGGCAGAGAGCACCAGCTCCAAAGCGCTGAATCTGGTGTTACTGGATTTGGCAGAGCAGCTGGAAAAGGGGCGCAGTTTGTCGGTGGCGATGGCCAGCCATGCCAAAGTCTTTAACCGGCTGATTGTCAGTATTGTCCATGTCGGTGAAAACACCGGCCGGCTCGATGACGCTTTTGCCCAGCTGTCGGATTATTTTGAGCAGGAAATGGAAACGCGCCGTCAGATTAAACAAGCGACGCGTTATCCGTCTTTTGTGCTGATGGCGATTTTGATTGCGATGGTGATCCTGAATATTTTTGTCATCCCGCAGTTTGCCGCCATGTTTGCCCGTTTTGATACTGAACTGCCTTGGACCACTCAGGTGCTGATTAATACCTCGGCATTTTTTGTTAATTATTGGCCCTGGTTATTGCTTGGGTTGGCATTGGCTGGTTTTTCGCTGTACCGCTATCTGCAGACCGACAATGGCCGCTATCGCTGGAGCCGCTATAAACTGCGGTTGCCGCTGATGGGCGACATTATCAACCGCGCCACGCTTGGCCGTTATGCCCGTAGTTTTGCGCTGATGCTGCGCGCCGGCGTGCCGCTGACCACAGCGCTCAGTCTGGTGGCGGAAGCGGTCGACAACGATTTTATGGCGGACAAAATTCGCGAGATGCGGCGCAATATCGAACGTGGCGAAAGCCTGGTGCGCGTCTCGGCGCAAAGCGGATTGTTTACGCCGCTGGTGATGCAAATGCTGGCGGTCGGGGAAGAAACCGGCCAGATGGATGACATGTTGCAGGAAGTGGCATTGTTTTATGAACGGGAAGTCGCGTTTGATTTAAAGTCGCTGACAGCGAAAATCGAGCCTATTCTGATCACTGTGGTCGCGGTGATGGTGCTGTTATTGGCCCTGGGGATCTTTACCCCAATGTGGGACATGCTCAGTGCTTATCAAAAAGGCAACTGAGCCAGCTTGGCAATCGACAGAAAAGCTGTCATTAATTAGTGTAATCAAAACTATAAACTATTGATTTAAGCCCCGGAGAACTGCGTATGCGTACTATCTCAAGACAGCAACAAGGCTTTACCTTAATCGAATTAGTCATTGTTATTATCATTTTAGGTTTATTGGCGGCCACGGCGCTGCCGAGATTCCTGAATGTCACTGAGCGTGCTGAAGATGTATCGGTCGAAGGCATTGCCGGTGGTTACGCCTCTGCGGTAGGTTTGGTGCGGGCTGGTTGGGAAATTGCCGGCCGGCCGAATAACAACGTCGCAGCCAATCAGACCCGGGTTGAGTATGACAATGTATTTATTGGTGTTGATGGCACCATCGGCTATCCGTCTGGCGATCCAACCGCAGACACCCGAGCGACAGTGGTAGATGCAGCCGACTGTGTATTTCTGTTTAATAACCTGTTCCAGCAAGCCGGTGCGGCAACTGTGGACGCGACCTTTGATACGACGGACGATTTCTTTGCCCGTGCTGCAAGTAACATTTGTGAATATCACCAGACCTCAGGTTTAGCAGCAGCGCCTGCCGCAGGGGTAGCTGCAACGAATGGCTTTACCTACGAGCCTGCAACAGGTAACGTATTGTCTTTCCTGAATAAACCTAACTAATAGAGTGATGTAATGCAAAAAAGTAAAGGTTTTACCTTAGTTGAACTGGTGATTGTGATTGTGATCCTCGGCATTCTGGCCGTGACAGCCGCGCCGAAGTTTTTAAACCTGGCTGGTGATGCCAAAAAAAGCACTTTGACAGCAGTACAAGGCTCGTTACAAAGTGCTAATGCGGTGGTTTATAGTAAGGCAGTGCTGGCGAGTAAACAAAAAGAAGACACCGCGACCATCACCGATAGTACTTTTAGCGGAAACTTGAATCTTGTTTATGGTTATGTCAAAGCCGACAAAGCCGATGTGGATAAAGTGCTGGATGTTGATGCCACAGAGTTTGTGTCTGCACAGGGTGTCGCGAATACAGATTTATCGATAACAACGGCTGATGTTGTCATTCGACCTGAGAGTGTTTCAGCGCAAGATGCCAACACCAAGGTAGCTGATGCTTGTCTGTTGGTTTACACGTCTGCTGCCTCGGCAACCTCTAAGCCGACTTATACGATACACGGTAATGGTTGCTAATTAAGGCATACCGATGACAACTACGTCTCGCAATGGTTTTACGCTTGTAGAGTTGGTTGTTGTCATTTTGATTATGGGGATTATGGCCATATCGGTGTATCCCCGTTTTATCTCTGCCGATAGTGAGACTGCCCAAAGCCAGCGCGATATGTTGCTGGCTTTGTCACATCTGGTGCAGCTGCAAAGTATGCAGGATACGGTCAACAGCAGCACGCTTTGCCCAACCATAGTGTTGTCGGCGACACAAGCCGGTATCGCAACCACCAATCCCTGCCTTGCCAGTGCCAGTTTTAGCGCTGATGTGAATGATCCGAATCAAATCCAATTTGGCAGCGAAGCCAGCCTTGCTGTCAGCGGTGCCACTTTGCCACTGTTATTAAGGTTTGACAGTTGGGGGCGCCCGACCGGCGCCTGCGCCAATGGTTGTACCTTTACACTGACACAAAGCAGCGCAACCTTTAAGGTTTGTCTGCATGCCAGCGGGTTTATTCAATCATGTTAGGCAAAACGTCAGCTGCCCGGCAGCGTAGCATTCCCGCCCGCGGCTTTAGCCTGATCGAATTAATTATTGGCATCGTCGTGTTAGCGATTGCCATGTTGTTTATCAGTGCGATTTTAGGCCCGTTGTTTGTGCGAAGCATTGAACCCTGGCATCAGGTGCGGGCAGCGGAGCTGGGGAATAGTCTGATGAATGAAATTTTGGCGCGCAGCTTTGACGAAAACTCCAGCCGGGGTAGCACTTTGCTGCGCTGTGGCGATGCAGGTGCGCAGGCTTGTGTTGCAACCATTCCAAATTGTCCAGCCAATGGGATGTCTGCCACAACAGAAGAGGCGAGCCGCGATTTATATGATGATGTCGATGATTTTCATTGCCTGAATGTTAATGGCAGCGCAGTCACAACCAATTTAAATCCTGGCCTGCAGGCCAGTTACAGCCAATATCAGGTGCAAGTCGCGGTGAGTCATGCCGGGACCAACGCTGGGCTGGCGGCAACGCAGGTCAAACGTATCGATGTGGCGGTCACTCTGCCAAACAGTGAAGTCATTACCTTTACCAGCTATAAAGGGAATTGGTAATGAACTGTCGCACGCAGCCAAAGTCCCAGCGCCACCAGCCTCAGGCTGCGTTTACGTTGCTCGAGTTTATTGTGGTGATTTTAATTCTTGGCATCATTACGACCAGTGTCACCAGCTATGTGCGGCTCGGCGCCGGTATGTATGTTGATTCAACAACCACTCAGCAAATTTTGTCGCAAAGCCGCTTTGCCTTAGAGCGTGTTGTGCGTGAAGTCCGTGGCGCAGTACCAGGCAGTATCAGAGTGCTGTCAAATGGCGATAACAGCATCAGCTGTGTTGAATTTACCCCATTGGCACTCAGTGGTTTGTACCGGGATTTGCCGTTATATCCGCAAACAAGAGACTGGATTGGCGTTACCACTGTCACAACCGGTTGGCCGGCAACGGCAGGGTATCGTGTTGTGGTCTATCCGACCGATAGCCGCCATGTCTATGATTTAAATCAGCGCCGCAGTGCTGTGGTTGCAACGTTGCAGAATGCGCCGCCCGATGCCGATGGCAATGCGAACACCGAGCGGATTCAACTGGATTTGATTAGCGGTGTGGCGCCGACATTTATTACGGAGTCGCCGCAGCAGCGCTTCTTTCTGGCGGCGCAGCCCGTTAGTTTCTGTGTAATTGGTCAACAACTGCGACGTTATCAAAACTATGGCTTTCAGGTCGGGCAAAGCTTACCACCGTCGTTGACGCAAAGTGAACTGATGGCAACAGGGGTGTTTAACCAAAGCACGGAGCCGGCTTTTGTGTTAAATACTGCGACGCTCAGCAGAAATGCGGTGTTGCAGATTTTCTGGCGATTTCAGCCGTCAACTGATCTGGGGCAGGATCTGTTCTTTAACCACGAGGTGCATATTCCCAATGTTCCCTAGCCTGATACGCCAGCGTGGTAGCTCGTTAGTTTTAGCGATATTCGTCATTATTTTGATGTCAGCATTGTTATTGGCGCTGGGGCGGCAGCTTATCAGCAGCAGTAAAGCCGTCAGCGTGGAAGTGCAGGGCAGTAGGGCTTTTAACGCGGCCCAATCCGGATTGGAGCTGGGCCTGACACAGTTGTTTCGTAATCCTGGCAATACTTGTACCTCAGTCACGGCTAGTTTTAGCTTTAATGACGCTGGCTTGCGCGACTGTCAGGCGACGCTGGCCTGTTCTGAGGTACCTAACCCCGATAACGCGGATCGCCGGTTGTTCCGCCTGGTTAGTGTCGGCCAATGTGATGCGGGTGATTTCACTACCAGTCGGCGCGTAGTGATGGAGGCATATTAATGCGCTGGAGTTGGTTGCTGTTGAGCTTGGTCTGGTCTGCGGCGGTTTGGGCCATTGGCGAAAACTGCAGTCAGATTTGGACGCAGGCAATTCGCTCGAGTTCCACGGTTCCGGCCTGGGGTTATTGTTTTGGCAATAACCCGAGTTGCTATAACGTCACAGACGCCACAACTATCAGCAGTTTACCTGCCACTTTAGCGGCAGGAGATTATTTTTTAACCGGCTCTATCCCGTCAGATACAACTTTTAATACCAGTGGTGCGACGGTGCGGATCTTTGTGAAAGGTAGTCTCTCCATTGGCGATAATGTCCAGCTGAATTGGAATGGGCCAGCGCAAAACCTGTTGTTGGTGGTTAGTGGCTCGCTCTCCATCGGTTCCAACGTCAAAATCAGAGGATTTATTTTGGCAGGCGGTGCCGTCTCTATTGCCAATGGCACTAGTGGTACGCTGGATGGTGGTGTCACATCAAATGGCGCTTTTTCGGGGGCTGGCAATTTAACTGCAGCTTTCAATAGCAATGCATTATTAAAGTTACAAGGTGGTGTTGTTTGTGGCGGCAGCCTGAGTTGTTTAAATGACAATTTCCAAGCGGCAACATTATCATCCAATTGGGTGACGACACGGACGAATGGTAATTTTACTCCGTCTAATGTCAATGGCAGGCTACGTATTACTGAGAGTACAGGTAACCAAGCGACTGCAGCTTCTTTTCAGCGGCTGTTTCCGGCACGGTCCAATCTGGTCGTTGTTGAGTTCGACCATTTTGCGTATGGCAGAACCAGCAGCGAAGGCGGTGATGGTATCGCTGTTGTGTTGTCAGATGCCTCTGTTACCCCGGTTTCTGGTGCGCTTGGTGGACCTTTAGGCTATGGAGCCCGCTCAAACGTCAATGGTTTTGCCGGGGGCTGGCTTGGTATTGGCATTGATGAGTATGGAAACTTTTCTGCAGAGGGTGGATCAAATGGACCAGGCCGTCGCAGGCAGTCTGTAGCAATCCGGGGGTCGGGAAGCGGTACTGCTGGGTATCGATATCTGGCTGGTACTTGCAATAACGGCACGACAAGAACGAACACAAGTTGTTTGTCGCCGCAGGTTGATAATAATAACGTCAGTCCGCCACACCGCTATCGTGTTACTGTTGATTCGCAAATAGCTAATCAGTCGCTGGTTAAGATCGAACGGAATAGTGGTAATGGCTTTGTCACGTTGATCAGTTCGTTTAACGCCGCCGCAGCGAATGGACAAGCCGCACTGCCGGCCAATTTTCTGTTGTCTCTAACCGGCGGGACAGGCGGCGCGAACAATCACCATGAAATCGATGACCTGGAAATTTGTGCGCTGCGCTCAGACCCGGTTCCGGCACAGATCGACCATTTTGAGTTTAGTTACAGTGGGCAAGCCTTAACATGTAAAGCAGAGACTTTTACTATTAAAGCCTGCCAAAATGCCGCCTGTACACAGCTGGTAACGGGGAATGTCAGTGCGACTCTTGTGCCGGCAACAGGCTGGATTGCCGGTACTGGCTTAACTGGCAATACCATTAACTTCTCGGGTGGGACCGCAACAGCAACGTTGTCGCAGACTACACCGGCAACTATTCGGGTTGGTACATCAGGTTCTAATCCTTCAACAAGACCATTTAGCACCACTTTGTGCCAAATAGGTGCGTCCATCACTGCGGCAAATTGTGATGTAGTTTTTTCCAGCAGCGGCTTGGTGTTTTCAGTGTCGGACAAAATTGCCGGTAAGCCGGCAACTGGCATCTTAGTCAAAGCGGTGAAATCTAACGGCTCGCAACAATGTGTACCGAGTTTTGCCAACGTCAATCGTACGGTCCGGTTCTGGTCCGAATTTAACAATCCGGTTACGCCAAGTGCCAGCCCGGGGCGTGCCGTGTCCGTCTCTAACGGCGGCACCTACACCAATATCGGCACGACTTCCGGGACAGCCACCGCGCTGGCGCTTAGTTTTAACGGCAGTGGCGAAGCCAGCATCGGCGTTAACTACAGCGATGCCGGGCAAGTGACGCTCAAAGCCTCGTATAGCGGCTCTGTGGCGACCAATGATGCAAACCTATCGATGACTGGCTCGGACCAATTTGTTAGCGCGCCGGCCGGATTGTGTATCACCCCGCAGCAATACTGTGCTGCCGCCGACGCGACTTGTACCGGTTATTTCAAAGCCGGTGATACATTCCCGCTTGCAATCAAAGCCGTGGGTTGGGAGTCTGATGTCGATAGCAACTTTTGTAACAACACCACGACGACGCCGTCTTTTCAGCTCGATGGTATTAGTCTATCCAGTTCCTTAGTGCAGCCAAGTGGTGGCGACAGCGGCAGTCTGACACCGTCCAGCTATAGCCACAGTGCAGCGTCGACAGCAACGACGACTGTGCATCCCAGCCAAAGCGAGGTCGGGGTATTTAATTTGGCGGCCAGTTATAAAGGTCCATATATCGGGATGCCGGTGAATTTGACCAGCACCATGACCTCGCCTTTGGGGCGAATTGTACCGCATCGGTTTTCGATGATGAGTTTTGACCTTGATCCAAGTTGCAATGCTGTTAGTTACTTTGAGCAGCCAGCCTCGTTGAGTTTCACCATACAGGCGCAAAACGCTTCAGGCAAAAGGGTGCTGAATTATCGCGGTACTTTTGCCAAAGCGACGGCAGCTCTGGTTGCGGAGAATAACAACGATGGGGTTGAACGCAGCAGCCGGCTCAACAATCAATCGAATCTGCTGAGCTGGGATAACGGCGAAGCACAGCTGATCAATAGTCCGGTCTATGTAAAACGCGACACTGCGCCAGATGGCCCCTTTTCGCAACTACGGATTGGTTTAAAGCTGAACGACAATGATGATTTGGATGCGCAATTGCAGGCGTTAGATCAGCGGGTTGATAGTAGCGCAAACTGCAGTGTTGCTGGGGACTGCGACAGTAAAATGCTGACCACCAGTAATATGGACTGGCGCTACGGCCGCCTGCAAATCGTCAATGCATTAGGCTCAGAGCAAAGCAATTTACCGGTGCAACTGAAAGCGGAGTACTGGAATGGCAGCCAGTTTGTGCCCAATAGCCTCGATAGTTGCACGGCCACTACACCGTCGAAATTGTTAATTACCACAGGTACAAATCCGGTCATTACGGCCAGTGGTAATCCGACCCAACTGAATCAAGGCAGCAGCGGTGCATTTGATTTAATGCTGTCTCCACCTGGGGTGGAAAGCCGCTACCCGTTACTGTACCAACTCAATGACCAGCCCTGGCTACAGTATGATTGGACGCCTGGTGATGGAGTTTTATTAGAGGATCCGAAAGGTGAAGCGGTATTTGGTGGATTCAGAGGGAATAACCGTCAGATTTTTTGGCAAGAAAACTAAACTGCAGTGGATTGTTTTCCGCATTACCACACGGGAAATGTCGTCGGTGTGGGCGCCGTCGGCTTGGTTTAATCTGCTAAACGTGTAAGATAAGGCTATCCACCCAGCGCATTGTTACTTAAAATGTGCGCACATTTTTGTCGAGTAAGATCCGGTGCCCCAACTTCGCGAGGGCGGCCGGATTTTGCTGTTGTTGGCGCCCCATTCAGAAGGATTAACACTTTTCATGTTAAAAAAATTACGTGGTTTATTTTCCAACGATCTGTCGATTGACCTGGGCACGGCCAACACGCTTATTTATGTGAAAGACCAGGGCATTGTCCTGAATGAACCATCAGTGGTTGCGATCCGGCAGGAACGTGCCGGCGGACCAAAAAGTGTCGCTGCGGTTGGCCATGCTGCCAAACGTATGTTAGGTCGGACACCTGGCAATATCAAAGCCATTCGCCCAATGAAAGACGGCGTGATCGCCGATTTCTACGTCACTGAAAAAATGCTGCAGCATTTTATCAAACAAGCTCACAGCAACAGTTTCCTGCGTCCAAGCCCTCGCGTGCTGGTGTGTGTTCCTTGCGGCTCGACTCAAGTAGAACGCCGTGCGATCCGTGAATCGGCTCAAGGCGCTGGTGCCCGTGAAGTCTATTTGATCGACGAACCAATGGCCGCTGCGATTGGCGCAGGCCTGCCGGTGTCTGAGGCGACCGGTTCAATGGTGGTTGATATCGGTGGTGGTACTACTGAAGTGGCACTGATTTCCTTAAACGGCGTGGTGTATTCGTCTTCTGTCCGCATCGGCGGTGACAAATTTGACGACGCCATCATCAACTACATCCGCCGTAACTACGGCATCCTGATTGGTGAAGCCACCGCAGAACGCATCAAAATGGAAATCGGTTCCGCTTACCCAAGCGATGAAATTCTGGAAATTGAAGTGCGCGGCCGCAATCTGGCGGAAGGCGTACCACGCAGTTTCACGATGACCAGCAACGAAATCCTCGAAGCCTTACAAGAACCATTAGCCGGTATCGTGTCGGCCGTGATGGTGGCGCTGGAACAATCACCACCAGAGCTGGCGTCGGACATTTCTGAGCGCGGCATGGTGCTGACCGGTGGTGGCGCTTTACTGCGTGACCTCGATCGCTTACTGATGGAAGAAACCGGTATTCCGGTGGTCGTGGCTGAAGATCCATTAACCTGCGTGGCACGTGGTGGTGGTAAAGCACTGGAAATGATCGACGTGCACGGCGGTGACGTGTTCAGTTACGACTAACTGAACCTGTCCGGCAGCCACGTCGATGAAGCCTATCTTTGATCGCGGACCCTCACTGCCGCTGCGCTTATTTTTTGCGCTGCTGGCAAGTGCGGGTCTGATTGTGCTGGATCACTACACCAGCAGCTCAGCCCAGTTGCGCAGTTATCTGACCGCAGCCGTCAGCCCATTGTTTTACCTCGCCAATTTGCCGCAAGACCTGATGTTTGGTGCCTCCGAACAGTTTAAATCGCAACAGAAAATCCTCGAAGAAAACCAAACACTGAAAGACACCTTGTTACTGCAAAACGGTCAGTTGCAACGTCTGCAGTTCCTGCAGCAGGAAAATGACAAACTGCGCGCGTTGCTGGGCGCTAGTCCGGTCACTGAAGGCAAACGCCTGATCGCTGAAGTGCTGGCGGTGTACAGTCATCCGTTCAGTCACCAAATCGTGCTGAACAAAGGCAGTAATGACGGCGTGACCATTGGCCAGCCGTTGATCGACGATTTAGGTGTACTGGGGCAAGTGGTCAGTGTTGGCCCCACCTCCAGCCGCGCCATTTTGATCGCCGATAATACTCACGCCATTTCTGGCCGGGTCGAGCGCACTGGTTTGAGTGTGGTGGCCGAAGGCATTGGCCAGGCGAACTCGCTGCGGCTGATCCATTTGCCGCACAGCACCGACGTGGTGGAAGGTGACCGCCTGTTAACCTCGGGTCTTGATGGGGTGTTTCCGGAAGGCTATCCGATTGGCCGCGTGACCAAAGTGTACCGCGATGCCCGACTGCCATTTCTGCAAGTCACGGCCGAACCTTACGCCATGCTGGATCGCATCCGTTATGTGCTGCTGGTGTGGCCGCATCAGGGCACTACAGTGGCCGATCCGGAAATTGTCGCCCCACCGGAAGCGACTACTACGGAGCGCAAATAATGCAGAATAACTGGCGCTTTTTATGGATCCATCTGACCCTGCTTTTGGCTTTATTGCTGGCGGTCATGCCACTGCCGGCTGAGGTGAAACTGTTTCGGCCCGACTGGCCGTTATTAGTATTGTGTTATTGGGTGCTGGCATTGCCACACCGCGCCAGTATTGGTACGGCGTTTATCATTGGTTTTCTGGTCGATGTGATGGTGGGCACTGTGCTTGGCGTAAACGCGTTTGGCTATAGTGTGGTCACTTTTATTGTTGCGGCTAATTATCTGAAAATCAGGAACTTTTCTATCCTGCAACAAGCCTTATTAATCGGCATGTTGCTGGCCTTGTACCACTTGTTACTGTTTTGGCTCAGCCATTTCCTGACCGGTGTCTATTTCCGCGCCGCTTATTTGTGGCCGGTGCTGACCGGTATGTTAGTCTGGCCTTATGTTTTCCTATTTTTGCGCCGGATGCGCCGTCAACTGAAGATCCAATAATATGACCGCTGTCGCTCTTGCTTCTGCCTCGCCCCGTCGCCGTGAACTGTTGGCGCAACTGGGTGTTGATTTTGTCGTGGTTCAGGCGCCGATAGATGAGTCGGTATTGCCCGGCGAAAGCGCAGCTGATTATGTATTACGACTGGCGAAGGCCAAAGCACAGGCTGGTTTTGCTGTGCAGGCGCAACCGCTGCCAACACTGGGTGCAGATACCATTGTGGTCGTTGATGGCGAGATCCTCGGTAAACCGCAGGACGAAGCTGATTTTCTGCGCATGATGCAGTTATTAAGCGGTCGCGGTCATCAGGTGTATACCGCTGTGGCGCTGTGTCTGGATGCGAGCAACGAGCCGCAGGCCGTGACGGTAGCGACCGATGTCTGGTTCGGCGCGCTGACACCAGCGCAG
>JACCDS010850872.1_pt1 | contig 11449 bp, 10 predicted proteins | sample 7446441 | NCBI WGS metagenome assembly JACCDS01 (sample SAMN15323445, study PRJNA562643) | freshwater metagenome | isolation source: river surface water | place: USA:Blue River Watershed | collected 2017-08-17 | reverse complement strand
GGGCCGTGTCCTGCGCGGTGGCCATCAGGGCGCGGGCTCGCCAGTAAACCCAGGCGGGGTCTTTTTGCGATTCCGGGCTCATGGCCTGGGTGGCCGAGAGCACCTGACGCCACTGGCCCTGGCGCAAAGCGGCGCGCACTTTCCAACTCAGCAAATCGTCGTTCAGATCACTGTCTTTTTGCACTTTGGCAAAGTGGCTGGCGGCGTTGTCCTGCAGTTTTTGGGCGGCTTGTTTGCCTATCACACCCCAGGTCCAGTTGCGCTCCTCTTGGCTCAGCTGGAGAGCCCAGCGCCTGTTCAGCAGATCGGCTGCTTCGTCCGGGTCTTTGGCAGCCAGCCGGATCAGGGCCAGCACCGCCAGCTCTTTGCGATTGCGGGTGATGGCGATGATGCGTTTGTCCAGGTATTTTGCCGGATCGGCGTGAATCAGGGCCACTTGTTCCGACAGGCGGGGGGCTTCGATGTCCACGGCCGCTTGTGCTGCGCGGGGGCGGTTCGCGTCCATGGCGATGCGCGCCTTGCGCCACAGATCCAGACCGTTGATTTGTTTGCCCGAGTGCAAGTGGTCGGCCACGTAGGTGCAGCCGTCGTCGGCCTCGCGCAGGCTGTACCACAGGCGCTTGGCTTCCTCGGCCACATCGGCTTTGCTGTTCATGGCCTCGGTGGCCAGGGCGTAGCAGCGCAATTCACGGTCATCGCGCATGCGGTAGCGCGGGTATTCGGCGGTGAAAGTGGTCCAGTCGCGGCGTTTGCCCAGCTGCAACAACCAGTCGTTGCGCAGGCGGTCTTCGTAGTAGCTGCCCGCGTAGGTGTTCAAAAAACTGCGGATTTCCGACTCGGGCGCGGTGTCCAGGCGCACGCGCATGTCCCAATACGCGGCCAGGGGCTCCAGCACATGGCCACGGGCCTGGGGCAGCAGGGCGGCCAAGCGGTTTTTGTCGCCTTTTTTGAAGGCCTGGTGCATCTCCAGGATGACCTGATCGCCTTTGTTGGGGGCCTGTACTTGGGCCTGGGCGAGGGGGCTCCAAAGGCCTGTCGCGGCCAAGGCACAAACCAGTGTCAGAATCTGAGTGAATTTCATGGGTCGATTATGGACAAAGCCGAAGCAAAACGCGCCTTGAGAAAAGCCTTGATTGAAGAAAGGTTGAATCTGCCGGACCGACTGGCCCGGGCCGAAGCCTTGCAGCGCGTCATGCGCATCTGGCTGTTTGACCGACCGGACACCGTGATCGGCGCCTATTGGCCCATCAAAGGCGAGTTTGACCCGTTACCGGTTCTGCATCGCTGGAAGGAAGACGGCGAGTTGAACGGCGAGCCCCAGCGCCGCCGCATCGGCCTGCCTGTGGTCAACAAGTTGCACAAAACCCTGACTTTCCACACCTGGTACCCCGGCTGTGCGATGGAAGAAGACGCCTACGGCATCCCCAAGCCCAAAGACACCGAAGTGATCGTCCCTACTCTGCTGTTTGTGCCGTGCGTGGGCTATGGCACGGGCGGTTACCGCTTGGGTTACGGCGGCGGCTTTTACGACCGAACCCTGGCCACCCTGCAGCCCAAGCCCTTCACCGTTGGTTTGGGTTTCACCCACAGCTTTGTGGACGACCTGGAACCCGAAGACCACGACCAGCCGCTGGACGCGATCCTGAACGACAACGGCGTGGTCTGGCCGGTTTGAACGAGCAGCAGTAAAACCATGGCTCGACCCAAATCCGCCACCCACGACATCAAGCGCGACGCGATCCTCGATATCGCCGCGCAATGCTTTGCGCAGCGCAGCTACCCTGCGGCCAGCATGAACGAGATCGCCACCGCCTGCGGCACCTCCAAGGCGCGGCTGTACCACTATTACGAGAGCAAGGAAGCGATCTTGTTCGACTTGCTGGATCGGCACACCCAGCGTTTGCTGGCGCTGATTGCACAGACCGAGGCGATTGCACAGCGCAAAAATCTGGACGAGCGCGCCACGCTGCATGAGCTGGTGCGGGCGTTCTTGCAGGAATACGAAACCTCGGCAACCCGGCACGCGGCCTTGCTCAATGACACGCAGTTTTTGAGCGATGCCCCCGACGCGGCATTGCCTTCCGGCACCGTCTCACCGCGCGAGTTGATCTTGAACCGCCAGCGTGACATCGTCGCGGCCATGACCCGTTTCATGAAACGGGCCTACCCCGATCGGCTCACCCCGACCAACCAGACGGCGTTGACCATGATGCTGCTGGGCATGATCAACTGGACCTTCACCTGGCTGCGCCCGGGTGGACCGATCAGCTACGCGGCTTTTGCCGAAGAGGTCATTGCCATGCTGGAAAAGGGTCTGGGCTGAGTTTCATGCCATCTTTTGGGGGGACTTCCATGTGGGAGCGAGCCCCTGCTCGCGAATATTGGCCGGAGCCCGTTCACGCATTCGGCCGCAGGGGTGGCCTCCCACAAGACAGCTCTTTGCAAAGACATTGATGATTGAAATTTACCAATGCGTAACGCATTTCGTTTAGGTAAAATCAGTCCATTCATTGACCGGAGAAATTTCCATGTCCAACGCCCCTACAAAAGCCTTCGCCAGCCAAGCCGATCTGGAGGAGAAGAAGATCACTTTCGAGCAACTCAGCAAGCACTGCTGGGCCTACACCGCTGAGGGTGACCCCAATTCGGGCGTGATCATTGGTGACCGCTTCATCATGGTCAGCGACGCCACCGCCACCCCGGCCATGGCGCAAGACCTGATCAAGAAGATCCGCACCGTCAGCGACCTGCCCATCAAATATGTGCTGCTGACCCATTACCACGCGGTGCGCGTGCTGGGCGCCTACGCCTACGCCGCCGAAGGCGCGACCGAGATCATCGCCAGCGAAGGCACCCTGGACCTGATCAAGGAGCGCGGTGCGCAGGACATGAAGAGCGAGATGGAGCGCTTCCCGCGTCTGTTCCGTGGGGCCGACAGCGTGCCCGGCCTGACCTGGCCCACCATGGTGGTCGGCGGTGGCAACCCCACAAAAGGCGAAGTCCCCGGCAAGCTCAGCATCAACCTGGGCGGCGTGGTGGTGCAGATCTGGCATCCCGGTCCTGGCCACACCCGTGGCGACACGATCGCCTGGGTAGAAGAAGAAAAAGTGCTGTTCTCAGGCGACCTGGTCGAGTACGAAGCCGGGGTGTACACGGGCGACGCCCAGCTCGAAGAGTGGCCCGCCACGCTGGAAGCCTTGCGCGCCCTGAAGGCCGAGTTCATTGTGCCCGGCCGCGGCGAAGCGATGAAAGGCAACGCCAACGTCAACAAGGCGCTGGACTACACCAAGCGCTGGGTGGAGACCTTGTACCAAGCGGGCAAGGAAGCTGTGGCCGCCAAGATGGACCTGAAAGCCGCCATGGCCCACACCCGCAAGGCCATGGACCCCGTCTTCGGTCATGTGTTCATTTACGAGCACTGCCTGCCGTTCGACGTGACCCGCGCTTATGACGAAGCCAGCGGCATCAAGAACCCCCGCATCTGGACCGCCGAGCGCGACATGGAGATGTGGAAGGCGCTGCAAAGCTGACGGAGCGCAGGCAGTCGGGGCAAATTGGGGCAGCGCCTCAAGGCAGGATCAGGTCGCGCAAGTCGCGTTCGTAGGCACGGATGCGGCGTACCGCACGCTGGCGCTGTTCAGCGCTGGTGGTGTTGTGCAGCTGGGTCAAGTTGTTGCAGGCCTGCTGAGACATGGCCTGCATCAAGGCCGCACCTGCAGCGTCTGGAGGCTTGAGCCAGCGCTGCCACACGTTCCACAACTCGGCTTCGACCTGGGCCACGGGCATCTGGCCTTGTGACACCCGCTGCAGCGTCGCCAGCAGATCCTTTTGGCGTCGCTGGCGGTCCTGGCGGCCCCACTCGGCGGTCCACGGTGACTGTGCCAGATGGGCCTTGATCAAGGCGTTTTGCTCAGCCTGGAGTCCGCCATAAAAATCCTTGTAACGGTTCACCACCCGTTCCACCCGACGCTCCATGCGTGCCTGTTCATCGCCGCGCAGCCAGTCTCTTTCCCATTCTTCGTTCTTGCTGTCCCACTGTCGCGCCAGGTGGCTGAGTTGGCGTGGACCCAGCATCATGGCCACTGGGGCAGCTTGACGCACCGCCTCGCGCATCAGACGGTCAAGCCGGGTTTGCACTTCGGCAAAGGCGCTGCACACCTGGGTGCTCTCCACGGTCCCTTGGCTCCACTGGGCCGATCGATTCAAGAAGTCGGCATAACTGGTCAACTCTTCGCGGCGGTGCCATTGGTGCAGTTGCTCCAGCGCCTCTTTGGCGCGCAAGGACTGTTCGCTGTTGAACGAGATCGCGCTGTCCAGCCACCAATACGACAGCGTGGGAAGCTGTTGGTAGCCCAGCTTGATGGCGCTGCAGCCTTGTAAGGCGAGAAAGGCCAGCAGTGCAAGGAGGTAGCGGGTCATTCCAGGCCTTCAACTTTCATGGATCGCATGCAAAACTCCGAAATGTATGGGGCTTGTATCGGCTTTGGCGGCCAAGACCCACGGACATTGTCCACCCAAGGCCAAACCCGTGACTTGACCGGGCTCAAGTGGCAGGGAGTGGGTTTCAGTCTGGCGATAATCTTGAAGTGCGCCGCGCCCCGAACCCGGCCCCGCTTTTGAAAGATTTCCATGAGTTTGAATACCCCTTTTCCCATCGATGTCGTCGTGATGGCCGCTGGCAAAGGCACCCGCATGAAAAGCCGCTTGCCCAAAGTGCTCCAGCGGCTGGCGGGTGTGCCCTTGGTGCAGCATGTGCTGAACACGGCTGCGCTCTTGGATGCCCGTTCGGCCGTGGTCATCACCGGGCACGGCGCTGACCAGGTGGAGCCCGTGTTGCTGGCCCCGGGCCAAGCCCTGGCGGTGCAGTGCGTGCGCCAAGAGCCGCAGCTGGGCACAGGCCACGCTGTGCAGCAGGCCGTGCCCGTGCTGGCCGACGATGGTGTGGTGGTGATCTTGTCGGGCGATGTGCCTTTGACCCAGGCGGGCACCCTGCAGGCGTTGATTGCCCAATGTGGTGGCGACCAGCTGGCGCTGCTCACCATCGATTTTGCTGACCCCACAGGTTACGGCCGCATTGTCCGAAAGGGTGAAGCCGTGCAAGCCATCGTCGAGCACAAAGACGCGACCGATGCGCAGCGCCAGATCCAGGAGGTCTACAGCGGCATCATGGCCGTGCCCGCCAAGCTGCTCAAAGGCTGGCTGGGCCGCATTGACAACCAGAACGCCCAGGGTGAGTACTACCTAACCGACGTGGTCAAGCTGGCCGTGGCCGATGGCGTGCCTGTGGTGGCGCACAAGATCGCCGACCCGCTGCAGGTGGCCGGCATCAACAGCCCGGTGCAACTGGCCGAGCTGGAGCGTGCCCACCAGCTGCGCCAGGCGCATCGCCTGATGGAACAAGGCGTGCGCCTGAAAGACCCGGCCCGCTTAGACCTGCGCGGCCAGCTCGATTGCGCGCAAGACGTCGAAATCGACGTGAATTGCGTTTTTGAAGGTCGGGTGTCATTGGGCGAAGGCGTGAAGATCGGCGCGAACTGCGTGATCGCCAACTGCACCATCGCCGCAGGCGCGGTGATTCACCCTTTTACCCACATCGACGGCGAAAAATTGGGCGTGAGCGTGGGCGAGGGCGCCTTGATCGGTCCGTTTGCCCGCTTGCGCCCCGGCGCGCAGCTGGGGGCAGAAGTGCACATCGGCAACTTTGTCGAGGTGAAAAATTCCACTTTGGCCCAGGGTGCCAAAGCCAACCACCTGGCCTATTTGGGCGACGCCACCGTGGGCGAACGGGTGAACTACGGCGCGGGCAGCATCACGGCCAACTACGACGGGGCCAACAAACACCGCACGGTGATTGAGGCCGACGTCCACATCGGCAGCAACTGCGTGCTGGTGGCCCCGGTGACGATTGGGGCAGGCGGCACCGTGGGCGGCGGCTCCACCATCACCAAGAGCACCGAACCCGGTTCGCTGAGCGTGGCGCGCGGCAAGCAGATCAGCATCGCCAACTGGGCGCGCCCCACCAAAAAGCCCAAAGCCTGAAGCATCTCGCTCCTGGTTTTGCCCTACCTGCGCATGCCAGCACGCCATGGATACCCGATCAAGTCGGGTATGACGGCTTGACGGTGTCGGGCATAACTGTTTGACGGTGTCGGACATCACGGCTTTTGATGCCGCTCACCCTTTGTCCTGTCGTGCCCGCGCATGCGGGTATCCATGCCAGCAGACCATAGATACCCGATCAAGTCGGGTATGACAGCCTGACGATGCCGGCAATGACAGCTTGCAGCTGTCCGTGATGACTGCAAAAGGCCTGGGCTTATCCGAGCACAGGCCAGGTCGTCGTGAACTTGGCCCGTTTGGTCGCAAAAAACGCCTTCACATTGCGCACATTCGCATCCTGCGTGAAGAGCGTCTGGCTGATGGCGAGGTAATGTGGCATGTCGCGTGCCTGCACCACCAGCATGAAGTCTGGCCCGGGTGACACGCGCCAGCACTGCTGCACCGCATCGTGCGCCACGGCGCGGACTTCAAAGGCGTTCAGGTGTTCGCTGCCCTGCTGGTCCAAAGACACTTCGACCAAGACGGTCAGCCCGTGGCCGAGCGTGGCGGCGAGCCGGTCGGTGCTGAGCACGGCCACCTGCCGCTCGACCCAGCCGCCCTCGACCAAGCGTTTGACGCGGCGCAGGCAGGTGGGGGGCGAGACATTGACTTTTTCGGCCAGCGCCACATTGCTCAGGCTGGCGTCGCGCTGCAGGCTGTCGAGCAGTTGCAAGTCGATGGCGTCGAGTTCGTTTGATTCCATGTATTGAATTTTAATGAAATTAAATTCCACTTCACTCGTTTCATGAAATAAAAAACCGTAAATAGAAAAATATTGATCTGATATTTTTGCAGGGCATGCCTACCATCGGTGCCATTCCCCCAATTGAGGAGCCTTTCATGTGTGGCATCGTCGGCGCCGTTTCTTCCCGCAACATCGTTCCTGTTCTCGTTCAGGGCCTTCAACGTCTCGTATACCGGGGCTATGACTCCTGCGGCGTGGCCGTGCACGCGGCCAGTCTGAGCGGCGGCACGGGTGGCCTGCAGCGCGCTCGCAGCACCTCGCGGGTGGCCGAGCTGATGGACCAGGTGAGCGCCGACCACATCGAAGGCGGCACCGGCATTGCCCACACCCGCTGGGCCACCCACGGCGCGCCAGCGGTGCACAACGCGCACCCGCACTTCAGTCACGGCACGGGCGCAGCAGACGCCAAGCCGGGCAAGGTTGCTCTGGTGCACAACGGCATCATCGAAAACCACGAAGAACTGCGCGCCGCTCTGCAGGCCAAGGGCTATGTCTTTGCCAGCCAGACCGACACCGAGGTCATCGCCCATTTGGTCGACAGCGTGTACGACGGTGATTTGTTTGAAGCTGTCAAAACCGCCATTCGCCAACTGCACGGTGCATATGCGATTGCGGTCTTCCACAAAGACGAACCGCAGCGTGTGATCGGCGCGCGTGCCGGTTCGCCTTTGATTTTGGGCGTGGGCCAAGGCGAGACTTTCCTCGCCAGCGACGCGATGGCGCTGGCGGGCGTGACCGACCAGATCGTTTACCTGGAAGAGGGCGATGTGGTCGACATCCAGCTGGGCAAATACTGGGTGGTGGACCGCGACCACAAGGCCGTGACCCGCACCGTGAAAACCGTGCACGCTCACAGCGGCGCGGTAGAACTTGGGCCCTACCGCCACTACATGCAAAAGGAAATCTTCGAGCAGCCCCGCGCTATTGCCGACACGCTCGAAGGCGTCGAAGGCATCACGCCCGAGCTGTTTGGCGACGGGGCGTACAGCACCTTCAATGCGATTGACAACGTGCTGATCCTGGCCTGCGGCACCAGCTACTACAGCGGCTGCGTGGCCAAGTACTGGATCGAGGCGATCGCCAAGGTACCCTGCCAGGTTGAGATCGCCAGCGAATACCGCTACCGCGAATCGGTGCCCAACCCCAGGACGCTGATCGTCACCATCACCCAAAGCGGCGAGACGGCCGACACCCTGGCCGCTCTGCGACACGCACAGAGCCTGGGCATGACGCACACGCTGACCATCTGCAATGTGGCCACCAGCGCCATGGTGCGCGAGTGCCGGCACGCCTACGTGACCCGTGCCGGGGCCGAGATCGGTGTGGCTTCCACCAAGGCCTTCACAACGCAGCTGGCAGGCCTGTTTCTGCTCACGCTGGCGCTGGCGCAGACCAAGGGGCACCTGAGTGACGCCGAAGAAGCCGCCCACATCAAGGCCATGCGGCACCTGCCCGCCGCCCTGCAGGCCGTGCTGGCGCTGGAGCCGCAGATCATGGCCTGGTCGCAGGAATTCGCCAGCAAGGAAAACGCGCTGTTCCTGGGTCGGGGCACGCACTACCCGATCGCGCTCGAAGGCGCGCTCAAGCTCAAGGAGATCACCTACATCCACGCCGAAGCCTATGCGGCGGGTGAACTCAAACACGGCCCGCTGGCGCTGGTGACCAGCGCTATGCCGGTGGTCACCGTGGCGCCCAATGACCAGCTGCTGGAGAAACTCAAGAGCAACATGCAGGAAGTGCGTGCCCGTGGCGGCGTGCTCTATGTGCTGGCCGACGGTGACACGAAGATCGAAAGCAGCGAAGGCGTGAACGTGATCCGCATGCCCGAGCACTACGGCGTGCTCTCGCCCATCCTGCACGTGGTGCCGCTGCAGCTGCTGAGCTACCACACGGCCTGTGCGCGAGGCACCGATGTGGACAAGCCTCGCAATCTGGCCAAATCGGTGACCGTCGAATAAGACGGCATGACGGGACAGCAGCGCCACCTTTGCCACCGGCCCGGCTGACCGGCTGCTTGCTGGCCTTGGGCGAGCGGGCTGCCTGGTGACTGCACGGCAGGCCCGGTATTCGTGTGCGCTGGCGCGCACAGCCAGTACTTCATCGGCGGTAAACGGCTTAAGCGTTTCAATGTATTGGGCACGCACGGTCGCCTGCCTATGCTCAAGGCATCGCTTTGACTGCATGAGGTGTATTCCATGAGTGCTGCCCCCATCCATCTGGTCGTGGCCGACCCCCACCCGGTGATGCTCGACGGCCTGACCAGCCATTTGCAGGCCTGCCCGGACATGCAGGTCTGTGCGTCCGTGCGTGACGGTGATGCGGCCTGGGAGGCTGTGCTGCGCCACCGCCCCGATGTGCTGGTGCTCGATCTGGACCTGCCCCGGCGCAACGGCCTGGACCTGATCGCCGGTCTGCAGCACGAGCATCTGCCCACCCGGCCGGTGGTCTTCACGTCCGAGCCGGTCCGGGAGGTGATGCGTGCGCTCGACCTGGGTGTGCGCGGCCTGGTGGCCAAGCACCAGCCGCACGAGGCCCTGGAGCACTGCATCCGGCAGGTCTATGCCGGTGAACCCTGCCTCGACCAGGACCTGACGATGAAGACGGTCTCGGTGCTCATGGGGCGGCACAAGGACGGCCTGGAGGGTACCCAGCGCCTGACCCCGCGCGAGGTGGATGTGGCGCGCATGGTCACGCAGGGCTGGCCCAACAAGAAGATTGCCAGCAAGCTGGCCATCAGCGAAGGCACGGCCAAGCTCCACCTGCACCACATCTACCAGAAACTCAATTGCCGAGGCCGCATGGCGCTGATGCTCTACATGCAGCAGCATGGTTATTGAGTTATTGGCATTCCGATCTTTTCAGGATAACCATGGATAAGGCCCTCATCGAAGTCACTTCTGCACAGGCGCAGGCCGTGTCCGATCTCTACCGCACCGCCGCGCAGGAGTTGCTGCTGGCCTACCAGCGCAACAAGGAAGCCACCCGGCACCATGACCGTGGCGCCTTCCGCGCGGCCTTGCACCATGCGCGCATGTCCTGCGTGCATGCGGCTGCGGCCAACGACTGCCTCACGCAGGCGCTGGAAAAATCGGGGCAGCTGTCCTCGGCCTGCATGACCGCAGGCCATGCGCCCGTGGGACTGGATGTCTGGCGGGACCATTGACATCAAGCATTCTGGTGTTTGTTTGCGCTGGATTGTGTTGGTGCGCACAGACTTGGTGCAAAGCCCTGCCTAGACTTGCATCGCAAGACGCCGGAGCAACCTGTCAGTGTGTGAGGGTTGTAGAACAGGTGCCCAGCAGGGATGTTTTGATGGAGAAAGCCCATGTCGACGCGTGTCCTGTTGTCCTCTAAACACAAGGTGATCCTCGATGGCATCGCCGCCATCCTGAGAACGCATTCAGACCTTCATCTGGTGGGCATGGCCGACGACGATGCCGACACCCAGGCCCTGTGTGTGCAGGTCCGGCCCCAGGTGGTGGTGGTGGGAGTGGACCCCCGGCGTTCCGGGGATGTGGCTTTGACCCGCTGGATCTCGCAGCTGGCCCCCCGTCCTGAAATCGTTGCCTTCTCCACCGAATGTGACCGAGGGGCGGTGCTGCAGATGATGCAGGCGGGTGCCAACAGTTTCGTCTCCACCCAGAGCAGCATGGACGAGCTCCTGCAGGCCATCCGCGCGGCCGCCGCCGGTCGTTCCTATGTGTGTCCTTCTGCTGGGGCGGTCATGGTCGACGGGCTGCGGCAGAGCAGGACGCCCAGAGCCGCCGGCAACCATCTCGGCGAGCGCGAAGAGCAGGTGCTGTGCCTGATCGCCGATGGTTACTCGTCCAAGGAAATCGCCCGCAACCTGCACATCGCGCCCAGCACGGTGGAGGTGCATCGGCGCAACATCATGCGCAAGGTGGGTCTGCACAAGGTGGCCGACCTGACGCGCTACGCCATTCGCAACCACATGGTCCAGGTCTGACCGGACCCTTGCCCTGCGTTCGCGGGGGCGTGCGGCGAGCGGCCGGTTCAGGCCTGCAGGCCTGCCACCTGGGCCAGGCCCTGCAGGTCATCGATCTGGATTTCGCCGCGGCGCAGGGTGACGATGCCCTCGTTCTGCAGCTGGCCGGCGGCCAGAGTGACGCTCACCCGTCGGGTGCCCATCATGTCGGCCAGAGTTTGCTGCGTCACGCGCAGGGTCTGCTGGCCTGTCTTGTATTGGAGCAGGTGCAACCACAGCGCCAGCTGCGAGCGGATGTCGGCCAGCTGCATGCGCGAGCTCAGCCGCGCGATCTCCAGGGTCTGTTGCCACAGAAAGCGGCAGATGGCACCGGCCAGGCCCGGCATGCTGGTCAGCAAGCCCCGCAGCTCGCCCGCCTCGATCTGCAGGGCCTGTCCGGGCTTGAACACCCGGGCCACCCAGGGCCCGGGGATGCTGGACCAGAGGTGGGCGCAGCCGACCATGCCTTCTGCGCCGATCAGGGCGACCGCCACCCCGGGCGATCCGCCGGTGCCGGGCACCCAGATGCTGACCACGGCGTCCTGCAGGAAGTACACCGGTCTGGAGGGGTCATCGAGGGGCTCGAGCAGCTGGTCGGCGTGCAGTCCAACGACCTTGCC
>JACCDS010898012.1_pt1 | contig 11450 bp, 10 predicted proteins | sample 7446441 | NCBI WGS metagenome assembly JACCDS01 (sample SAMN15323445, study PRJNA562643) | freshwater metagenome | isolation source: river surface water | place: USA:Blue River Watershed | collected 2017-08-17 | reverse complement strand
GGCATGTCGGCCATCACCGTGCCGTGGGACACCTTGCTGACCTCGGTGGTGCTGTACATCGTGATCCCGGTGTTGCTGGCCCAACTGTGGCGCCGCCAACTGCTGCGCCAGGGCCAGGCCGCATTTGAGGCGGCCATGCAGCGCATCGGCCCTTGGTCCATCACGGCCTTGCTGGCCACGCTGGTGTTGTTGTTTGCCTTCCAAGGCGAAGCCATCTTGCAGCAGCCGCTGGTGATCGCCTTGCTGGCGGTGCCCATCTTGATCCAGGTCTTGTTCAACTCGGCCCTGGCTTATGGCCTGAACCGCGCCCTGGGCGAAAAGCACGAAATCGCCTGCCCCTCGGCCCTGATCGGTGCGTCCAACTTTTTCGAGCTGGCTGTGGCCGCCGCCATCAGCCTGTTTGGTTTCCACTCGGGCGCGGCGCTGGCCACCGTGGTGGGCGTGCTGATCGAGGTGCCCGTCATGCTGCTGGTGGTGCGCGTGGTCAACCAAAGCAAGGGCTGGTACGAGCGCGCCTGAGACCTGGCCCGCTCTGGCGCAGTGCACCTGCGCCAGAGCTTACTCGTCAAAATCCCAGATCCGGTGCAGGTCCAGGTTCATCAGGGCCCAAGCTTCCACCAAGTCCAGCTGCAGGCGCTGACTCTCTCGCAGGCTCTCTTGCGCCAGCCTGCGGTTCTGGATCAGCTCCGTCATGCTGTGCTCGCCCATGGCAAAGGCCTTGAGCGATTGGGCCACCGCGCCGGCCTGCGTTTGTGCGGCCGATTGCAAGCCCACCAGGGCTTGCCTTTGCATCTGCAAGTTCAGCCAACGAGCCTCAAAGGCCGAACCCAGTTCCAAGACCATTTGCTGCACCTGTTCTTCGAGCTGGTTCGCCTCGGCCAGGGCCGCTGCCGCATGGGCCTGGCGGGCTGCGCCGGGCAAAGCCAAGCCCACCGACACGCCCACCATGCTTTCGGCCCCCGCACGCTCGCGTGCGGCATACACACCCAGCACCGGATCGGGCAAGCGGTCGCGGTCCATGCGCTCGGCCAGCAAACGCAGGCGCTGCATGTCGGCTCGCCGCAAATTCAGCTCATGGTGATTTTGTAAAAACTCTTGCACCAGCGGCTGCAAGGCAGGCAACTCGGGCACCTGGCTGGGTGCGGCGGGCCATACAGGCTCTGGCAAACCGGGGTAGCGCTTTTGCACCTGCGCCCAGGCCGCCGTCCATTGCGCTTGCGACACGGCCAGTGCCGCCTGGGCGCGTTGCAGCTCGGCCTCGGCCAGGCTGGCGTCCAGTTGCGAGATGTCGCCTTGCTTCAAACGCAGTTGCGCCTGGCGGTGCAATTCTTGCGACAAACGGGCTTGCGCACTGGCCGACTCGCGTGCCAGCGCCAGCTGGTGCAACGCAAACCATTGGCGCATCAGCTCGCGGCTGGCCTCGTGCAGGGCATCGGCATAGCCGATGCGGGCCACCTGCCGGCTTTTTTCGGCCAGGTTCGCATCCAGCCCCGCTTTGCCCCACCAGCGCACAGGCCGCTCCAGGCTGAGCAGTTGCTCGTTGAAGCGGCCACCAGGGTCGGTGACCCGGCGGTTTTGCTGGCTCATGCGCAGATTGAATTCGCCAGCGCCCACCTCGGTGGCGCGTGCCCTTTGCAGTTGCGCCGCTTGCTGCGATTGCGCCGCCAAAATGCCGTGGCTGTTTTTCACGATGGACTGCACGCGATCGACAGGCGGCAGCCAGGCACTCAACACATCCTGTGCCTGGGCCACCAGGCACCAGCTGCAAGCGGCCATCCACATCACCCACGTCTGCTTTGTCATGAAGCACTCCTGTCTGTACCCTGCACCGAACGCTGACGGATGCGTGCCCACACATCGGCCATGCCTTTCATGGTGCCCCACCGCTCAAAAATCAGCGGCAACAACAGCAAAGTCAACACGGTCGAGCTGACCAGCCCGCCAGTGACCACAATCGCTAATGGCTTTTGGATCTCGGAACCCGGCCCCGTGGCAAACAACAAGGGGATCATGCCCAGCGCCGTGATCAGGGCCGTCATCAGCACCGGCCGCAAACGGCGCTCGGCGCCCAGGCGCACCGCTTGCGCCAGGGCTTCGCCGTTTTGCAGGCGCTCGTTGAAGTGCGTGACCATCACCACCCCGTTGAGCACCGCAATGCCCAGCAAGGCGATGAAGCCCACCGAGGCCGGCACCGACAGGTATTGGCCCGAGATGGCCAGCGCCACCACGCCCCCCACCAGGGCAAACGGGATGTTCAAGAAAATGATGCCCGCCTGCACCACCGAGCCGAAGGTGAAAGTCAGGATCAGAAAGATCAAGCCCATGGCCGCCGGGATCACCACGCTCAAACGCGCAGCGGCCCGTTGCTGGTTTTCAAACTGGCCACCCCAGACCACCCGGATGTCCTGAGGCAGGCCGAGCGCGGCCACCGCTTGCTGGGCATCGGCCACATAGCCGGTCAGGTCACGCCCTTCGACCGAGACCTGGATGGTGGTCAGACGCTGGCTCAGTTCGTGGTCGATGCGGATCGGGCCGTCCACCACGCGGATGTCGGCCAAGGCACTGGCCGGCCAGGCGCGGCCATCGGGCGCGGTGATGGGCAGGTTGCGAAAGGCCTCGGGGCTGCTGCGGACCGTGTCGTTGCCCCGCAAAGTCAGTGCGGTGCGGATGCCGCGGTCCAGCACATGGCCCACGGTTTCGCCTTCAAGCTGCTGGCGCAAGGCCTGCTGCACCGAGGCCACACTCAGGCCCGACTGCCCCACGGTGTGGCGGTTCACGCCCACGCTCAGGTACTGCATGCCTTCGGCTTTGGGGGCAATCACCTCGGCAGCGCCATCGATCTTGCGCACCGCCTCGGCCACTTGCTGCGCCGACCGGGCCAGCTGCGCCAGATCGTTGCCAAACAGCTTGATCGCCACATCGCCCCGGGTGCCGGTCAGCATTTCAGAAATGCGCATCTCGATCGGTTGGGTGAAGCCATACACCAACCCCGGAAAACCTTCCAACACATCGCGCAGGGCGTGGATGATGTCTTCCTTGTTGCCACGCCATGTGCTTTTGGGGTGGAGCACCAAAAAAGTGTCGGTTTCGTTCAGTCCCATCGGGTCCAGGCCCAGCTCGTCGGCACCCGCACGGGCGATCACCGCTTGCACCTCAGGCACCCGGGCCAATATGGCCTGCTGCACACGGGTGTCGATCTCCAGCGAAGCCTCCAGCGAGATGGACGGTGTTTTTTGCAGCTGCACCAGAATGTCCCCTTCGTCCAAGGTGGGCATGAAGGTCTTGCCGATCGGACTGTACAAAGCGCCGGCCAGCACCAGCGAGGCCAGCGCCAGCCCCACCAGCCAGCGCGGATGCCGCCAGCTGGCGTCGCGCCACTTCACGTAAGTGCGCAAGAGCTGGGCCATCACGGCAGGTTCGTGCGCGGTTTGCGGCTTGAGCACCCAAGACGCCAGCGCCGGCACCACGGTGAAAGCCAGCACCAGCGAAGCCGACAAGGCCATGATGATGGTCAGCGCCACGGGTGAAAACAGCTTGCCTTCCAGGCCCTGCAAGGTGAGCAAGGGCAAGAACACCACGCCAATGATGAGCACGCCCGCACCGACCGGCTTGAGCACCTCGCGCACCGCATGCAACACACGTTCGGTGAGGGTCAGATCGTGGCCTGCCTGCGCATGGGCCAGGCGGGTTTCGATGTTTTCCACCACCACCACCGAGGCGTCGACCAGCATGCCCAAAGCAATCGCCAGACCGCCCAGGCTCATCAGGTTGGCGGTGATGCCGGTGTAACGCATGAGCAAAAAGGTGGCCAGCAAGGACAAAGGCAAGGACACCGCCACCACCAAAGCGGGCCGCAGCCCCCCCAGAAACACATACAAGACCACGCACACCAGCACCGCCGCTTCGGCCAGGGCCTGGATCACGGTGTTGGCCGCGCGCGAGACCAGCTGGCCGCGGTTGTAGAAGGTCTTGATGGACATGCCTTCAGGCAGGCGCTTTTGCAAGTCGCGGACCTTCACATCGATCGCGTCGACCAACTCGCGCGCATTGACGCCACGCAGGCCCAGCACCAGGCCCTGCACCGCTTCGCCACGCCCGTCTTGCGTCACCGCGCCATAGCGGGTGAGTGCGCCATGGCGCACCACAGCCACGTCGTCCAGCAAAATTTTCTGGCCCGTGCGCGGCTGCTCGATGCGGATGGCGCGCAAGTCATCCAGCGTTGTGACCGCACCTTGCACCCGCACCACCAAGGACTCTTCGCCGCTGCTCATGCGGCCTGCGCCGTCGTTGCTGTTGTTGTTGGCCAGGGCTTCACGCAATTGGGCCATGCTCACACCCAGGGCTGCCATGCGTTCGGTCCGGGGCGCCACCTCAAAAGTCAGCACCTCACCGCCCAGGGCATTGACTTCGGCCACGCCTGCAATCGTGCGCAGCTCGGGGCGGATCGTCCAGTCCAGCACCCGGCGCTTGTCGGCCAGCGAATAATGCTCGCCCTCGACGGTGAACATGTACAGCTCGGACAAGGGCGTGGTGATGGGCGCCAAGCCGCCGCTCACGCCCGCAGGCAAATCGGCCATCAGGCCGTTCAGGCGTTCAGACACCTGCTGGCGCGCCCAATAAATGTCCACGCCCTCGTCAAAGTCCAGCGTGATGTCGGCAATGCCGTATTTGGAGACCGAGCGCACCATGCGCTTTTTCGGAATGCTCAAAAGCTCCTGTTCGATCGGCTTGACCACGCGCTGCTCGACCTCCTCGGGCGTCATGCCCGGGATCTTCAGGATGATCTTGGCCTGTGTCGGCGAGATATCGGGAAAGGCGTCAATGGGCAACTGCCGCCAGGCCTGCAGGCCAGCCAGCGTCAGGATGGCGGCCAACAACAGGCACAGCTGGCGGTAACGCAGCGCCCAGCGGATCACGGCGTCCATGCTCATTCTTCCTTTTGCAGCAAGGCACGCAGCGAAGCCAGTCCGGTCACGGCCACATGGTGTTTGTCGTTCAAGGCGCCACTGACCACCGACTGTTCTTCGTTGCCCGACAAGACTTTCACCGGCGTGGGCACAAAGCCCCGGGCGCTGGCCACGAACACCCAGTTTTGCATCTGGTGCACGATCACGGCGCGAGCAGGCACTTGCCAGGCGGCTTGCGCAGACAAGTTGGCAGGATGCACTTGCACCGGCAAGACTTCACCCGCGCTCAAGCGGCCAGGCACAGTCACGCGGGCACGCGCCTGGGCTTGCTGCGCGGCATCCACCGCACGGCCGATGCCGATCAAGACGGCTTTGGCCTGGCGCGAGGGCACGCTGACCGCATCCCCCACTTGGAGCTGCGCCGCCTTCTCGGGCGCGAGCACCAGGTCCAGCTGCAGCTGCCGCGTGTCAGCCACCTTGAACAAGGGCTGCCCCGCCTCCACCCGTTGGCCTACGCTGACCAGAGACTGCACCAGCGTGCCATTCAAGGGCGAAGTCAAGCTGGCCCCTGCGTAATCTGTGCCAGCCGAGCTGGCACCCGAAGATTGCAGCTCGGCTTGTTTGGCTTGCAGCACGGCCTGCGCCGCATGGAACCGGTTCTGACTGATCTGCAGCCGCGCCGCCGGAATGATGCCGTCGGCCAACATGGCCTGGTCACGCGCCAGGGCGGCCTGGGCGTTTTGCACGTCCAGCTCGGCCTCGCGCAGCTGGCGACGGGCATCGCCCAGTTGCGGGCTGCGCCATTGGGCCAAAGACGCACCGGCCTTGACCACATCGCCCAGCCCGGCGTCGATGCGGGTGATGACCCCGGCATAAGGTGCGGCCACCGTGACCTCGCGGCCCGGCGGCACCGAGACCGTGGCCGAAGCCAGCAACACCCCCGACGATGCGGCCGCCACCTGCGCCACCCGCACACCCAAGGCCGCTTTTTGGGGCGCATCGAGCAGCAGCTCAGCCGGCACAGTGCCTTGCGCACAGGCCGCAGCCGCACACCACACACCGACCCACACCATGGTTTTGAGCAGTCCTGTCATGACCGACTCTCCTGAAAAAATGCAACAAGGGAAAAATCACCGGCCAGCGGTGAGCCGCATCGGCAGCGAGCCGATGGTTCAGATCAGGATCAAAGCGGGGGCGCCAGAGCCGGCGGCGGCCAGCCGGGCAGGTAGGTGCGTGGCGCAGCTTGCGCCAGCAGGGGCGTGCGGCGCACGCGGTGGGCCAGCACTTGGCCAGCCAGCCAGGCGCACAGCCAAAAAACCACGAGACCGGTGAACGGGTGCACGTCATCGACCGTCTGGGGCAAGGTCATCGACACCCCCAGCGCCGGGGATTCTTCTTCCGAGGTGGCATGGGCCAACAACAGCACGGATGCTTCGGCCACTGGAGCGCTGTGGTTCAGGTTGAGGCCATCGACATGGAAACCGCGCACATGCGATGCCCCGAGGTGGCCGTGCAGGAACGGCGCCAAGGCAAGCAAGGCCATGAGGACGATCACGACCCCTTGCCGAATGCCTGCGATGACGACGTTGTGGTGCACCCGATCATTCTAATTTGCGAATGTGTCAGCGCCCACGGTCAATGCGCCCGCAACGCCTGGCTGAGCTGGTCCACCCGCTGGGACCAATCGGTGTCCTGCAGCAAGGACTCGCGCAGGAAGGCCGCTTGGGCAGGCGTCCAGAAAGGGGCATCGGGCAACGCGATCTGGCCGGCCAGAGGGCGATGGGCTTTCAAAAAGCTGGCAATGCCCGCGTCATCGCTCGGCAGGCCCAATTGGGCAAACAGTTCATGAAAGGGGTGGCTGGGCTTGTCCATGGGTTGTCCTTTACTTTTGCAAGACATAAGTCCCGGGTGCATCGCACAGGGGCACCAGGCCGGCATCGGGTGCGCCCATGGGCGGTAGCGCGCCCCCGGAGCCCGAATGGGCTTGCAGCCACTGCACCCAGTGCGGCCACCAGGAGCCTTCGTGGTGAGGCGCTGCCTGCAGCCAAGCCTGTGGGTCAAGATACCGCCCATCGTGCAAGCGCGTCAAGGCCTGGAAGCTGCGCCCGGCCACACCCGGCGGGTTGACGATGCCGACGTTGTGCCCGCCAGAGGTGAGCACGAAGGTGGTGTCCACATTGGTCAGCAGGTGCAGCTTGTGCACCGAGCGCCAGGGCGCCACATGGTCCCGCACGGTACCCACGGCATACATGGGGCACTGGATCGCGGTCAGGGCCACGGGCTTGCCGCGCACCGGGTAGCGGCCACTGGCCAAGTCGTTGTGCAGGAACAGGCGGCGCAAATACTCGGTGTGCATGCGGTAAGGCAGCCGGGTGCCATCGGCATTCCAGGCCATCAGGTCACTCACCGGCGCCCGCTCGCCCAGCAAATACTCCTTGAGCAAGCGCGACCAGATCAGGTCGGTGGAATTCATCCACTGGAACGCACCCGCCATCTGCCGACTGTCCAGGTAGCCCTTGTCCCACATGGTGTCCTCCAGGTGCGCGACCTGGCTGTCATCGATGAACAGTTGCAGCTCACCGGGCTCGGTGAAGTCGGTCTGCGCCGCCAGCAGGCTGATCGAGGCCAGGCGCGCATCGCCATCGCGTGCCATGGCGGCAGCAGCGATCATCAGCAAGGTGCCCCCCAGGCAATAACCCAGCGCATGCACCCTGGCTTGTGGCACCACGCTGCTGATCACTTCCAGCGCGTCCATCACCCCCATGTGCAAATAGTCGTCCATGCTCAGATCACGGTCTTCGGCCTGGGGGTTGGCCCAGGACATGGCGAACACGGTGTGGCCCTGATCGACCAGGTATTTGATGAGCGAGTTGCGGGGCGACAAATCCAGCACGTAGTACTTCATAATCCAGGACGGCACCACCAGCACCGGCTCGGGGCGCACCTGCGCGGTGGTGGGCGTGTACTGGATCAGCTCGATCAGGTGGTTGCGGTAGATCACCTGGCCAGGGGTCACCGCCACGTCGCGCCCAACCCGATAAGCCTCGGTGCCCTTGGGCGGGCTGTTGGTGCGCAGCGCCTGCAGGTCCTCCAACCAGTGTTGCAACCCCTGGCGCAAATTGGCGCCGGCGGTTTTCTCGGTGCGCTCGAGCACCTCGGGGTTGGTGGGCACGAAATTGGCAGGGGACAGCATGTCCAGCATTTGCCGGACGGTGAAGGTCACCACCGATGCGTGGTGGGGTTCGACCCCACGCACGCCCGTGGTGGCGCTGTGCCACCATTGCTGGGTGAGCAAAAAGCTTTGACTCATGAGGTTGAACGGCCAGGTTTGCCAACTCGGGTGCACAAAGCGCGTGTCGTGCACCATGGGCTCGATGCAAGGCACGCAATCGGTTTCGTGCGCCCGCGTGGCATACGCGGCGATCTGCTGGGCGCCTTGCAAGGCCTTTTGCACCAGGTCCAGCTGCTCTGCAGGGTTGAACGCCAAATGCGTGAGCCAATCGTCAAAAGCCATGCGCAACGAGGCCGTCGACACCCCCTGCGTCCACGGCGACAGCTGCGCGTGCGTCCAGCGGTCCAGACCCGGACCCGGCAGATGGGGCCATGGCTCGGAGGATTCGGCAAGGTGTTTCACACGGCCATGCTAAAAAAAGCCGCAGACCGGCGCCATCCACCCTTGGATCTGATCGGCTCTACCGAACGGTCTGCACGCCGGCATTCCGCCCGATAATGTCCAGCATGAATGGAATTCAACACTGGGGCGAGACCCTGCGTTTGCTGGTTGAACTCTTTGGCACGGCGGCCTTTGCGCTGTCGGGCCTGATGGAGGCCGCACGCAAAAGGCTGGATGCCGTCGGCGTTTGCGTGGTGGCCTTTCTGGCCGCCTTTGGCGGCGGCACCCTGCGCGACTTGCTGCTGGACCAGCGCCCCTTTTTCTGGGTGCAGCACACCGAAATGCTGTGGGGCGTGTTGGCCCTGTGCGTGCTGGCCATGCTGTTCATGCGGCAACGCCATTTCGAAGTGACCGAAAAAGCCATCCTCTGGCCCGATGCGCTGGGCTTGGGCCTGTTCACCGCCACCGGTGTGCACCACGCGCTGCAGGCGCTCATGCCCGGCGTGGTGGCTGTGCTGATGGGCTTGATCACCGGTGTGTTTGGTGGCGTGCTGCGCGACATGGTGTGCAACGAAATCCCCACCGCGTTCAAGGACCATCGCCCCTACGCGGTCTGCGCGTTTGCGGGCGGCTGGGTGTATCTGGCCCTGTGGCAAGCCGACGCGCCCGGCTGGCTGGCCCTGCTGGCCTGCCTGCTGGCCACGGTGGGCCTGCGCGTGCTGGCCGTGTGGCACAACTGGCGACTGCCCGCCTGGCGCCCCTGAGCAGCGGGGCAACGTGGGCGCAGGCGTCTTTTTTTCTCTGGCCGCCGGCATGATGTGGGGCCTGGTGTTCGTGGGGCCACTGATGCTGCCCGAATACCCTGCGGCCTTGCACACGTTTGGACGCTACCTGGCCTTTGGCCTGATCGCGCTGCCACTGGCCTTTATGGACCGCACCGAGTTGCGCCGCCTCACGCGCGCCGACTGGCTGGCCGCCTTGCGCCTGGCGGCCATTGGCAATGTGCTGTATTACCTGTTCCTGGCCAGTGCCATCCAGCGCGCGGGGGGTGCTTTGCCCACCATGATCATCGGCACCTTGCCGGTGGTGATCGCGGTGTCGGCCAATGTGCTCAACCACCAGCGTGATGGGCGCTTTCCGTGGCTGCAACTCCTGCCAGCGCTGGCGCTGATCCTGCTGGGCATTGCCTGCGTCCACCACGTGGAGTGGCAAGCACTGCTGCAAACCCCCGGAGCCGACAAGGGCCGCTACATCGCAGGCGCCGGACTGGCCCTGGGTGCGGTGGTCTGCTGGACCTGGTACCCCCTGAAAAACGCCGACTGGCTGCGTGGTCATCCAGACCGCCACCCACGCGTGTGGGCCACCGCTCAGGGCCTGGCCACCTTGCCCTTGTCACTGCTCGGTTATGGGTTGTTCTGGTTGTGGCAGTGGACCAGCAACGACGCCTTTTCCATGCCCCTGGGGCCACGCCCGGTGGCATTCGTCGGCTTGATGCTGGCCATCGGTCTGCTGGCCTCGTGGCTGGGCACCTTGTGCTGGAACGCTGCCAGCCAGCGCCTGCCCACCGCACTGGCCGGGCAGCTCATCGTGTTTGAAACTCTGGCGGCGCTGACCTATGCGTTCATGTTGCGCGGGCAATGGCCCGAGCCCCTCACGCTGGTGGGCATTGCACTTTTGGTGGTCGGCGTGGTGGCGGGCGTGCGGGTCAAGCCTGTCACGGCTTGAAAGGCGGGCCCGCGCCTGCGCCTTGCGTCCCGCATGGCGCCGCTACCGATCTGCCGAAAAAGCTGAAGCTTTTGAACCGGTGAACTCAAAGATACAGATCAAATGCCGTGTCTTTTATATCCGTGGGTGGATGGACTGTAGCTTTTGAGCCTACTAAAAAGAACACTTGCACCATGTCAGTTGTTCGCCGCAAAACCACCCAAAGCCTCCGCGATGACCTTGCCGCCAACGTGAGGCACTACCGCGCCCTCAAAAGGCCCCATCCAGACAAACCGATCTCCCAGGAGCGTTGCGCCTGGGAGGCCGGCATTGACCGGACCATGATGAGCAAGATCGAGAGAGCCAAAACCAATCCCAGCCTGGAGACACTGCTGAAACTGGCCAATTACCTGAATGTCAGCGTGGCCGACTTGTTGGCAGAGCGGAGCTGATGCTTGACAAATGAACGCATGCCAGCCCCACGCCGGGGCTCACACAAGCCATCGCGGTGGCAACCCGGGCCGCCGGCATGAACACGCCCGCAAGTGAACTGCTGTACCTGCGGTTTTTGAAACTGGCCAGGTCGGCGGACAGCTGGCCTGCAGGTGTTGCCCTGAGCCCACTTGAAACCGTTTTGCTGCAGGAAATTTTTGTGAGCGGTCACGGCCCCAAACCCTTGACCGTGAAAGACGCCCTGCAACTGAAACACCTGGCTTCGCCGTCCACCTTGCACAAAAAAATCAGCCACCTGCGGGCGCTGCAATTGTTGACGGTTCAATACCACGGCAACAACCACCGAACGAAATACCTGGTGCTGACGCCCAGTGCCGTTCAGCACTTCCACGCGCTGGGACAGGCCATGCAAAAGGCCCTGGACAGCGCCGTGTAAACCGCTGGAGGTGCTGCCAACGTCAAACCACACACTGACATGGGCAACGCCCACGCCCCCCGGTTTCAGTACAGCGGCTGGTGCTGCTTCAGGCTCGCGATCACTTCGGCTGTCAGCGCAAAGCCCGAGCCATACAGCGCCGCCAATTCAGCACACCGCTTGGCAAACGCATCCACCCCCTGGCCATAGATGAATTGCAACGCCCCGCCCGTCCAGGCCGGAAATCCAATACCGAAAATCGAGCCGATGTTGCCGTCGTGCACCGAGGTCAGCACGCCTTCTTGCAGGCAGCGGGCGGTTTCCACGGCTTGGCGGTACAGCAAACGGTCTTTGATGT
>JACCDS011685628.1_pt1 | contig 11451 bp, 12 predicted proteins | sample 7446441 | NCBI WGS metagenome assembly JACCDS01 (sample SAMN15323445, study PRJNA562643) | freshwater metagenome | isolation source: river surface water | place: USA:Blue River Watershed | collected 2017-08-17 | reverse complement strand
ATTTGACAACAAAATACATTCATCGTTATTTTTTTATCAATTTTTATCAATTAATTAACGTTATATCAATATATAATCATTATCTCAAAATAACAAAAAAAAATAACTATAAATACACAACTAAACATCCTCAACATCATTAAATCCAGTCATATAATTTTTAAATTCATTGAGTGCTATTTTTGCAAATTCGGATTGTAATGCATCAATCTTATCGCTAATTACATTATCAATTGTATCTTTTAATTTTAAGTTGAAATTATTTAAATTTTGAGATAATACATTTTCAAAATTTTCAGATATAACAAGTTTATTTTGCGGGATAGTTTCTATTAATTTATTATATTTATTATATTTTTCATCCATTTTACAAATCAGTTTATGGATATTATTAGATACTTCTTTTGTATTTTTATTAATATAATCTTTATTATAATTATTTACATGTTCTACATATTTTACAAATTCAGATTTTGGATTTTGTAAAATATTTACAATATTATCAAGGTTAGATAATTTAGAATCAACTTCTTTATTAAACCCATTAATCTTATTGGTTAATGATTTTTCAAATTCTTTTAATTTACCTTGTAATACGAAAAAATCTGAACTATTATAAAGCATGAGATAATTAGAATATTCTAAAATACAAGTATCAACAAATAAAAAATAATCAACAATATAATCTTTAATAACTACATCTATTTTAGTTGTATTTAATAGTACTTTTTTTAAAGCTTGTCCATTAATGAATGTTCTATTGTCGGTATAATAATAATCAATTCTATCAATTAGTTTATTTGAATCGATTAAATCTTCATCATTAGAATATTGTAGTTTAAAAACATCTCTAATTTTTGCAATATTAAAATTATAATCATTATATTTTTTATAAGAATTTAAAATATAGTTAGATATTTTATAATACATATTATTTGATAATTGGTTTTGATTCTTATTTTTTAATTTATTAAAGTATATTTTTTCATTACAATAAACTAAGTATTCATAAAAATTTAAATATTTTTTTTCCTCAAATAAAGTAGCATTAATAGAATTATAATGATTTAAATCCATATTGATACAAAATTTAAATTTGTATTATTATAAAATATATTAAAAAAAATATTTAAATAGTATTAAATACAACAACATGCTAATGTTTTTTTATTAATATACAATTTATATGCATAATTATATAATAGATTAGTATTATATATAATTATTTTTTTATTATCATCATCTAAATCTTTTAAACATTTAATATCATTAAAATTTTTTAATCTATACTGTATACGAATTATAGAATTAATATATTCTTTTACATTATTAAAAGAATAATTATGTGAATTATTTATATAATAGTTTATTCGTTTAATAATACTTTCTAATTCTGTTTTATTTATATTTTTTATATTTTTAAATATGTAAGATTTTGAATATACATAACTTGCATTATTCATAATGTATTTTTCTTTACCGGTTATAATATTATGTATTACACTTGCTAATATAAATAAACTCATTGTATATTTTATTTATATCTTTTTTTTATTTCAAAAATAATATAATATGTTGGTTGCTATTTTTGCTATTGTCATAACTGCTATCACTGCTACAATTGCTCTTACTAAATCAAATAATAAATTTAAAATGCAAAAACGTAATAAGTCTAGCCGTAATAATTAATGTCGAATTATATTATAATCATCACTGCTATTACTGCTATTACTGCTATTACTTCTACTACTGTTACTTCTACTACTGTTATTGCTGCCACTGCTGCTATTATTACTACTACTATTACTACTATTACCATCACTGCTGTTACTGTTACTACTCAATGTTGAATTATTATCATCATCAATATTACTAATAATAGTATTATTACTGTTATTACTATTATTACTGTTATTACCATTTAATGTATTTATATTTATATTAATACTTATGTTATCTATACTATCAGTGTTATTATTAGTATTTGTTTCAGTTTCATTAGTATCGGTTTCATCATTTGAGACAATGTTAAAAATATAGGGTGAATTATTATCATTTATATGTATAACTGGAAAATTTCTGGTTTGTATAGAATATGATAATAGTGGCATTCTTTCATTTTCAATGTTGTTAATAATATTATTATTATTATTATTTCCAATATAATTATCTCTAATATTATTATTTTCAATGTTTTCACTTGTCATTTCTACATTTACATCTTCTAAATTTCTTTCATCTTCAATATCAACATTTGATGAATCAGAAAATTCTAATTCATTATTTTCTATATTACTAAAAATATCATAACCAGTAGAATCATAATTGTTGTTGTTGTTATTATTATTATTATTATTACTACCATTATCTTGATTATTATACATTTTTGAAACAGTTGTAAAAAATACATTATCCAATTCGAAATAAAATAATTTTAAAACATCTGAACATGAAAATATTGAAGATGTTATTACTATTTTTTCATGTTCATTAATATCATAAACTAAATGAATAATATTCATAATTATTAATATTAAGGCTTTATTAAATAGATTAGTATTACATTGACTGCTACCAATGTAACATTCAAAACAACATAATACAGGTGAATTTATATTATGTTCACAAATATTTAATTGGTTATTTAATAGAAGTTGATTATAGTTTACAATTATATTTGTAATAGATAACATAAAATCAATTTTACTATTATATAATTCATATAACTTATTATATTTTTTAAACAATAATTCAATTTCTTCATATAAAATCATTTTAATATTTAAAACATGATTTATTGCTAATTTATTAACATTTATATCAATACAATTAAAGATTTGAGTATTAATATCTAATTTAAATTTTTGATCTAAATAATATTTTATACTATTATACTGATTTATTTTAGATTCTAATTTATTAACATAATTTTTAATAGTAGATATTTTATTATTAAGCATATTTAATGTAGAATTTGTTGATATTGATGATTTACTTTTAAGAATACGTCTAATATTATTATTTGTATTATTTGTATTATTTGTATTATTTGTATTATTGATAGTGTTATTAATAGTATCAATACTATTATTAATACTATTAATAATATTCATGTTGTTAATACTTATATCATCACCGTTATCACCATTACCGTTATTATTATTACTATTACCACTACCACTATTACTAAATAATGGTAATAAATTATTAGAATTTATATCTCGATTGTAATAGCGCAAATTAGTTAAATCCATTTTATTTAAAACTATAAAAAAAAATATTTAAATTATATTAATTTATTATAATGAAATAGTTTGTATATTATTTACAAATTTTATCATTTTAGAATATAACATATAAAGGTCATAATTTATTTTTTTTTTAAATTCATTATTATTTGTAGTCATAGACATATAAATCATTTTAGTAATAATAAAGTGAGTAATTCTAAAATCGTTATCACTATTGATTATAGAATCTATAATATTTTCATATTCATCATCATTTAATTTAAACATATCTAAATTAATTTCATTAACATATTTAAAAATAATATTATATAATACATTTAATATTGTAAATGTTTTATAATTATATTTTTTAAAAATAACAAAAATATTTGTAAATATATCTTTTTCATCTTCTAAATTTAAAAAATGATATTTAGATTTTTTAAAATGTGTAATGCAAAAGTCTAATATCTGTATATTATCTATAATGTTTAAATCATAAAAATATGAATTTTTTTTATATATATTTGAATCATTTTGATCATTTAAATTATTTTCATTCATAATTTCATCATCATCATTATATATAATTTTTTTTAAAAATTGATTATTATTATTAAACATTAAATAATCTAGATGGTTATTTAAATCGTTAATTTTTTTAATAGTACTATCTAATTCGGTAGATAATGTTGAAATAATAAACGGATTTAAACTATTTTTAATTGATTCATTGTTAGTATTGTTATTGTTATCATTATTGATATTGTTAATATTATTGATATTACCATTAATATTATTTTCATTATTTGTATTGTTTTCGTTAATATTATTTAAATTTTTATCACCTAATCTATCTTCATAAAAATTTAGATTTATTGACATTGTATAATTTTTATATTAACTATATATGTTTTATAATTATTTTATTATTTATGTTAAATATAAAAAAAATAAATTTAATTATAAACACCAAGTTCTATATCACAATGATCATTAAAAAAATGATAACTATTTATATTAAATGTATAATGATCACACCCTGTAAGTGATGTATAATTTGGATATATTACTGTTTCAGATATATTTAATGGAAAAATAGGTAATGAAAAATAGTTTATTTTTCCATTAAATATATCATGTCTAAAAAATGCATCATTAAACTGATTTAATACACTATTATCACTATTTATGTTGGTAATGTTTACTAAAACATTACCAACAAACATAATGGCAAAAATTTCATATGTACTATTATGTAATTTTGTAGTATTTGTAAATGATATATATTTTGATAATTCAAAATTGTTGTAATAATAGTTAGATTTAACATAAAAATTATTAGGTGTTTCAATCATATAATTTATAGTTAAAAATGTATTGTTATAAAAAATATACATACTTTTATTATCTTTTAATAATTTTATAAAACATGTTTTTCTAACTATGAAATAACTACCTGGTGTAAATATAGATATACATGATAAATCTGCAAAATTTTGTTCATGTTGTATATCACATGTTGTAAAATATGCAACATTTAATGTTTTGTTTGATTTATTTAATAAATTATTACCATCAATTTGTTCTTGTGCAAATACGTTTTTTATGATTATTGATAAAAATATAATATAATATATTTTTATAATAAATCCATATCTCATATTTAAAAATATTATAATATTTTTACAAAGTTTATTATAGTATTTTTATAATAATTTTAAATATGTAATTCTATTTTAACTTATTATTTAATAATAAATAATAAATTAAAAACTCATAAAAATATGTTATATTACGATAAAACAAATTTTTTAGAAACATTAATTAAAAATTTACCAGATTTGGTAGATAAAAATACATTTTTATTTACAGCATCTATTTTAGTTTTTAATTACTTTTTTGTTATTATTAATAAAAATGTTGATGATTTTAGATTAGAAACTCAAGCTGGTGGTATTAATCTAACATTAAGTATTTTCACGTTTTTCTTAACTACAACTTTATCATTTAGACTGAACAGTGCTTATAATAGTTGGAAATCTGGATATTCTAATGTTACAAAAATTATAACATCATTTAAAAAAGGATTAACTGTTTTATTAGCTAATTATAACTCTGTTAATATTATCGACAATAGTTTAAACAATTCTATTAATTTATCACAAGATGGTAATACTAATGATAATGATAATAATTATGTTAATACAAATGGTGATAACGAAGAAGATAATAATACTAACAATAATACTAACAATAATACTAACAATCGAAATAGAATTTATAATTTTAAAAAAAATTATGACATTATTGATAATATTGATATTATTAAAGAATATACTGATATGTCATTAATTTATCTTGGTGTATTATTTCATTTGTGTGCTAATAATAATGGTAGATATGATATTCATAATTTTAGATATAACTTTGTAAATGAAAGTAATGAATATGAATTATATCAGTTAGAATCTATTTTAGAAATGAATACTAAAAATAATATTTTAGAACAAAAACTTAAAAGAACAGTAAAATTAACTAAACTTGAGGTGGAATTTAGAAAACTAATTTCTAAATTTAAAAAATATAATGGCTTATCAGATTTAGATGAAATGGGTATGAATGGAATTATTAGTGAAATTTTAACAACATCTCAAGATATTTATAATATTGCAAATATTCCAGTTGTTCATATCTATAATCAGTTTATTAATTTATGCATTGTTATGTATATGCTTTTATTTTCATTAAGTATGACTATTACATCTGGGTATTATTCTGCAATTTGGACAACTATTTGGTCAATTATTTTATTTGTTGCTAATAATGTATGTAATCAAATTGATACACCTTTTGGTACTGAAAATAATGATATTGAATTAGAAATTATTTTAAAAAATTTAGCTAATGAATATTCTTTATTATTAACTAACCCAAATAATATTCAATATAATAATTCTGTTCGTTTTGCAGAAACTTTTGATATTCATAGTTTTTCAGATTTACATAAAACAGAACCTAATAATGTCAATGACAATAATGTCAATAATGTCAATAACATTAATAACATTAATATTATTACACCAAAAACACCACCACCACCTGTTGTAACTTTACATAGAACTGAACATTTTACAAATACTAATAACAGAAACCAAGAAAAATACGATCAATGTACAACACCATAAATTTATATTATATATCTACATATTATTATAAAATAAATAGAAATAAAAAATAAACAAATGAAATAAAAAATATAAAATATTAAAAAAATGTACATGTTATTTATTTTTTTTTAAATAATTAAAAAAAAATTCATTTTATTTATTTAATTTATAAAATGAATAAAAATAAATTAAAAAATAAAAATATAACAATATTATATCATTTAATAACATAACATAATATACAATAAATATAACATAAAATCGATTATGTTATGATTTTATTTTTAATTATTTTTTTTATAAATTTATAAAAAATAATTAAAAAAATACATTATTTTTGTTTTATTATTTTTAATTTATAAAAAAAATAATTAAAAATAATGTATTTATGGGTAATTTTAATACATTTTTAATCAATATCAGATAAATCTAATAAATATGTTTTATCATATTTATTAGATTGTAAAATTTTAGAATTATAGCTATTATAACTATTATTTGAAATATCACTACTATCACTTTCATTAATATCATCACTATCGCTATTACTATCATCGCTATCACCATCACTTTCATCATCTGTGTTTAAATTATTTTTAATATTATTAAAAATTTCATCAAATATTTGTTTATTTTCAGATGTCAATGTAATAACATCTGAAGAATAATTTGTTGATTTATCCGTAGATGCATCTGATAAATTATCTGAATAAAAATTATTTGATGATATGTTTGAAATAGTAGAAATGTTAGAATTATCTACAGTTGAATCATTTAAACTAATTGAATTATTAAAACTAATTGAATTAGTTGAATTATCAGAATCACTAATATTATTAGAATTAATACTATTATTTAACTCTTTTAATTTATCAAATGATTCATCATGGTCAATATTACATTCATCAATATTGTTATATGGGGTAGAAATATATTGGTTATATAATAATGAAATTGTAGCACCCATATTCAATATAATTATTGGTTATATAAAATAATATGTGTAATATTAAAATAAAAAAAATAAATGTACAATATTAAAATATGTACATTTATTTTGTTAATATTTACATTTTTAAACTAATATAAACTAATATGAATTAATATAAACTATTTTGTTTTAAATTATTAACAATAAATTCAGATGTTATAATATCAATATTATCTTGAATTAAATATCTACCATTTGTATTGATCATTTTATTATTTTTACTAATAAAAACTAAATTTGGTACAGTTTTTATATTAAATAATTGACAAAGTTCATGTTTAATATATCTCGATTGATAGGGTATTGCTAAAAATGGTAATTCTTTAAAATATTCATTAAATTCGTCAATATTATCATCAGATGAAACATAAATAATTTCACAATCATCTTTAATACGTTCATAAGTTTTAAATAATAAAGGATTAAATTTTTTACACCAAGAACAATTCTTAGCTGAAAAATATAAACCAACATATTGTTTTTCAGATAAAGCAATGTCAGTATCAACTAATACATTATTATTATTTAATAATTTATTACCAATTAAACAATTCATATTATTTTTTATATATAATATGAATTATATTAAAATCATTTTGATTTATAAAAAAAATATAAATTTTATTTATATGATTAAAACAAGTTGAAATTTATAATAATTCAATTAATTGAATTATTATAAACTAACTATAAACTACTAACTAATTCAATATATCTTTAATTTTATTATATTTTTTTTTATTAACATTTATATTGACATTAACATTCGCGTTTGTGTTTACATTCACATTAACATTTAAATTTACATTTATATTATTATCAGTATTATCACTTTCACAATCTCTATCATTATACATTTTTCTTTTTTTAATATTTATCATATCTGGAAATTTATGATCATTACAATATAGAATGTTACCAATAGTATTTTCATAACCATAATATGCACGTTTTTTACATTTTTTAATAATACATGATACATATGAAACATTAACCATATCATCAAGTTTATGATTTTTACAATATAATGGTTTATTTTTATCTTTATAATTAAAACTTGGTTGAACACCACAATTTTCAAATAAACAATATTTATTTTTTACATTTAACATATTATCAAGTTTATGTGTAAAACAATATAATGGTTTAGTTTCACCTTTATAGTTAAAACTTGCGCGTTTTAAACATTCATTATTTATACATACTTTATCTTTTACGTTTGTCATACCATTAAGTTTATGATCAAGACAGTATATTGGTAATTTTTTATCTTTATAATTAAAACTTGGTCGTTTATCACAATTTTTATGACGACATGATTTATTTATCATATCAATCATATTATCAAGTTTATGTTTTTTACAATAAATCGGTGTAAGATTATGTCTGTAATTAAAACTTGGTTGTGTTGTACAATTTTTAAATAAACACAATTTTGTTTTTATATTTATCATACCATCAAGTTTATGTTCTTTACAATAAATCGCATCAATCATATTTTTATAATTAAATTTTGGTATAATATCACAATTTTCAAAAATACACCTTTTAGATATAACATTAATCATATTTTCAGCTTTATGCTTTTTACAAAATAAACCTTTAGTTAAACCTTTATAATTATAAATGGGTTGTGTGTTGCAATTATCAATAATACACATTTTTAATATAAAAAAAATAATTCAAAAATGATATTTATTGTTATAATATCATTTTATTATTGTTTTATCATTTTATTTTTTAAAAAAGTATTATTTCATCAATATGTTCGTATTTTCTTTTACGATTATTAGATGATAGATTTTTTAAAAATTTATAATAAAAACAGTCAACACATTTATTTTTATATTTTTTATCACGGCTCATATATTTAACATTACATATAACACATTTTTTATGAACTACATTTACCATATATTCAAGTTTATGAGATTTGCAATATATAGCTTTTTTTTTATTTATATAATTATAACTTGGTATAGTTTTACAGTTTTCAAAAATACATCTTTTATCTCTTACATTTACCATGCCGGAAAGTTTATGTTTATTACAATATATAGTTTTTTTCAAACCTTCATAATTAAATGTTGGTTTAATTTTACATCCATCAAAAATACATTTTTTATGCACTACATCTAACATATCATCTAGTTTATGTTTGGCACAATACAAACCAATATTTTTATCAACATAATTATAATTTGGTTTAGTTTTACAATTTTTATGAACACATCTTTTATCTTTTATATTTTCCATACCGGGAAGTTTATGTTTACTACAATATATAGCTTTTTTACTACCTTCATAATTAAAATAAGCTCGTGTTTTGCAGTTTTCAAACTTACACATTTTTAATATAAAAAAAATAATTCAAATTTGAATTATTTAAAAAAGTGTTAATTCATTAATGTTATTAATGTTATTAATGTTATTAATGTTATTAATATCAATGTTAATATTAACATTGATATTGATATTAACATTAACATTAACATTAATAGAATTAATAGAATTAATATCATTAATATTATCGTTAAATGTATTAATATGATGATATTTTCTTTTATGATTAACATTTGGTTTTTTTGGAAATACATAATTAAAACAATTAATACATTTATTTTTATATTTAGCAATATCTTGACTTATACATCTAGTATTACAAATTATGCATTTTTTATAGTAAATATTTATCATATCACAAAGTTTATGTTCTTTACAATACAATGGTTTCTTTCCATCTTTATAATTGAAACTTGGTATTTTTTTACATCCATTAAAAACACATCTCTTATCTTTTACATTTATCATGTTATCAAGTTTATGTTTATTACAGTAAATAGCTTTTTTTACATGTTCGTAATTATATGTTGGTTTAATTTTACATTCATTAAAAATGCAGTTTTTACGTACAATATCAATCATACCATCAAGTTTATGCGTCGCACAATATAAACCATTAGTTTTATCTTCATAGTTAAAATTTGGTCGAGTTTTACAATTTTCAAATTTACATTTAGTACTTTTTACGTTTATCATATTGTCAAGTTTATGTTTATTACAATAAATTGGTTTATTTTGGTCTTCATAATTGAAATGAGCTCGAGTTTTACAATTTTCAAATTTGCAGATCATTTTTTTATATAAAAAATAAATCAAAAATAACATTATCACATTATTTTTGATTTATATTATATATTACATAAACAATTAATTTAAAGATGATATTTCATTAATATAAATATATTAATGAAATATTTATGTTTATTTTTATATTTACATATTTTTATTACAAATAATTCATTTTTTTTTATATTATATATACCATACCATCTAACTTATGAGCTGCACAATATAAACCGATTATTTGATCACTATAATTATAACTTGGTATTATTTTGCAATTTTTAACAAAACATCTTTTATGTTTTACATTGACCATACCATCAAGTTTATGTGTGTCACAATATAAACCATTAATATTGTGTTCATAATTAAAACATGCTTCATTTTCACAATCTTCACAAAAACATGGTTTAATTTTTACATCTACCATACCATTAAGTTTATGTTTGTTACAATATAACGCTTTAGTATTATATTTATAATTAAAGACTGGTATAAATTCACAATTTTCATGAATACAAGTTTTAGTTTTTAAATTTACCATATTATCGTTTATGTTTTTTACAGTAAATAGGTTTATTTTTATTGATATAATTAAAACACGGTATTGATCTACAATTTTTATGAATACAAGTTTTAGCTTTTACATTGACCATAAAATCAAGTTTATGTTTATTACAATATACTGCATTAGTTTTAAATGAATAGTTAAAAGTTGCAATAGTTTTACAATTTTTATCAATGCATATTTTAGCTTTTACATTTATCATACCATTAAGTTTATGTTTATTACAGTAAATGCCTTTAGTTAAACCATTATAATTATAACAAGCTCTAATTTCACAATTTTCAAATTTACAAGACATTTTTATATAAAAAAAAATAAATCAAAAATGATATTGATTGATTGTTTAAATTTTATATAAGTATTATT
>JACCDS010948407.1_pt1 | contig 11451 bp, 13 predicted proteins | sample 7446441 | NCBI WGS metagenome assembly JACCDS01 (sample SAMN15323445, study PRJNA562643) | freshwater metagenome | isolation source: river surface water | place: USA:Blue River Watershed | collected 2017-08-17 | reverse complement strand
GATGAAACGCTACGCCAAACACCTGCTGATCGCCACCGCCGCCGCCGGCGTGCTGGGCACCACCGCCATGGCCTGGGCCCACGGGGGCGGCCGGGGCATGGACGACGGCGCCCGCGCCGAGCGCATGCACAAAAAGATGGAGCAGCACCAAACCCAGCTGAAGGAAGCCCTGAAGCTCACGCCCGCCCAGGACAACGCCTGGAAGGAATTCACTGCCGCGATGCAACCGCCCAAAGCCGCCACCCAGCGGCTGGACCGCGCCGAGTGGGAGAAGCTGACCACGCCGCAGCGCATGGAAAAGATGCAGGCCCTGCGCGCCGAACGCGAAGCGCACATGAACCAGCGCGTGGAAGCGGTGAAGAAGTTCTACGCCACGCTGACGCCCGAACAACAAAAAACGTTCGACGCCCAGCACCAGCGCATGGGCCACCGCGGTGATCACCACGGTGAAGGCAAAGGCGGCCAACACGGCCACCGCCACGGTTGACCCTCGGTGTGCACCACGTTCTGTGTTGACCTTGCACAAGACCAGCCTTCGGGCTGGTTTTTTTATTTGCCCACAACTTTGTGGATAAAAATAGAACAACCATCAACTTATCCACAGCATGTGGGTTTTTAGGAAAGTTGTTCGCCACCGGCCGGGTTGCCGTCCTGCCCTGGCCCACAGGGTTTGAAATCCGGCAAACCCTTGATGCGCTTGAACAAACCGGCTTTGTCCACAGCGCGGGGCGGACTCTACTACTACGACTATCTTTAAAATTGAAAACCATAAGAGATAGAAACCGTGGTGCGCCACCGCCTGCGGTGACCTCGACGGCCCGCGCCCGAAACACCTTGGCCCGACTGTTAAGATTTGGGTTTCGGCACCTCCGACCTCCCACTTTTCGCATGCCACCTGCTTCCCCGGGCTCCACAACCCTGTCTTTCGAGATCAAGAGCGCCCAATTGCCATTGGTGGCCTTGTTGCTGCGCAGCACAGACACCGCGCAACTGCAACAAGACCTGTTGCAGCGGTTTGGTGACGTGCCGGACTTCTTCGACCACGATCCTTTGCTGATCGACCTGTCTGGCGTGAGCGACCAAGACGGTGTGCCTGAATTCGATTACCTGTTGCCTTTGCTGCGCGAACGGCGGCTGCAACCGCTGGCGTTCAAGGGCGGCAATGCGGCGCAACAACAAGCAGCCAGGGCCTGTGGCCTGGTGGCTGCCGAAGAAGCGAGCTGGACCCGCTCCCAAAGTGCCCAAGCAAATACACAAGCATCAGAGGCACAGCCCCAGAGCGAACCCACCCCAGTCGTCCCGCCAGTTGCAAGCAGCAGCGCTGCACCGGCCTTGGTGGTGGACAAACCTCTGCGCTCTGGCCAGCAGGTGTACGCTCGCGGGCGCGACCTGGTGGTGCTGGCCATGGTCAATCCCGGGGCTGAGGTGATTGCCGATGGGCACATTCACGTCTACGCGCCTTTGCGGGGCAAAGCCATTGCTGGCGCACGCGGCAATGCCGATGCTCGCATCTTCACCAGCGCACTGGAGGCCGAGCTGATTTCGATTGCCGGCGTCTACCGGACCAGCGACGTGCCCTTGCCCGACAATGTGCGCGGCAAGCCAGCCCAGGTGCGGCTGCACAGCAGCGACGGGGGCGACAAGCTGCTCATCGAACCCATTCTTTGATTGAAAGTACCAACCCAAATGGCCAAAATCGTTGTCGTGACTTCCGGCAAGGGCGGTGTGGGCAAAACCACCACCAGTGCCAGTTTTGCCACGGGCCTCGCGCTCAAGGGCTTCAAGACCGTCGTGATCGATTTCGACGTCGGCTTGCGCAATCTCGACCTGATCATGGGTTGTGAGCGCCGCGTGGTGTACGACTTCATCAACGTCATCCACAACGAAGCCAACCTCAACCAGGCGCTGATCAAAGACAAACAGTGCGACAACCTGTACGTGCTGGCCGCCAGCCAGACGCGCGACAAAGACGCCCTGACCCAGGATGGCGTCGAACGTGTCCTGAACGATCTGTCCGGCATGGGGTTTGACTACATCGTCTGCGATTCGCCCGCCGGCATTGAAACCGGTGCCCTGATGGCGATGCACTACGCCGATGAGGCGCTGGTGGTGACCAACCCCGAAGTTTCCAGCGTCCGAGACAGTGACCGCATTCTGGGCATGCTCGGCAGCAAAACCAGGCGTGCCATCGAGGGGCAGGAACCTATCAAGGAACACCTGCTGATCACCCGTTACAACCCCAACCGGGTGGCCGACGGCCAGATGCTCAGCCTGGATGACATCCAGGACATCCTGCGCATTCCGTTGATTGGCGTGATTCCTGAAAGTGAAAGCGTGCTGCAGGCTTCCAACCAGGGGGTTCCGGCGGTGCACATGCAGGGCAGCGACGTCTCCGAAGCGTACAAGGACGTGATCGAGCGTTTCCTCGGCAACGACCGTCCGTTGCGTTTCATCGATGCCGAAAAACCCGGTTTCTTCAAACGCCTGTTCGGGAGGTGAGCGGCATGTCCTTCCTGTCCTTTTTGCTGGGCGAAAAGAAAAAGACCGCCAGCGTCGCCAAAGAGCGACTGCAGATCATCCTGGCGCACGAGCGCAGTGGCCGCAATGCGTCCGAACCCGATTACCTGCCCGCATTGCAGCGCGATCTGGTGGCGGTGATCAGCAAGTACATCCACATCAACCCGGATGACATCAAGGTCCACCTGGAACGCCAGGACAACCTCGAAGTGCTGGAAGTCAAGATCGAACTGCCAGACGCCCGTTGAGTCTGACATTGCAGCCAGCGCCCCAATCTCTGCGTGACCTGTTCTGGTCTTTCAGTGTGCTGGCACTGCAGGGGTTTGGGGGCGTGATGGCGATCGCGCAGCACGAACTGGTCGAACGCAAGCGCTGGTTGACGCGTGAGCAATTTCTGGCCGATTGGGCGGTGGCGCATGTGCTGCCCGGGCCCAATGTCGTCAACCTCGCGGTGATGTTTGGAGACCGGCATTTCGGCGTGCGCGGTGCAGTCGCTTCGGTGGCTGGGCTGCTGGTGTTTCCGCTTGTGCTGGTGTTGTTGCTGGCGTGGGCATTCACCGCGGTCGCTTCGCACCCTGCGGTGGCCGGTGCGCTCAAGGGCGTTGGCGTGGTGGTGTCGGCCTTGATCGCTTCCACTGCGTTCAAGTTGCTGCCCGCTTTGGCCAAGCACCCGGCCGGCAAGGTGTTTTGCGGGCTCATGGGTGGCGTGACGCTGCTGGCCATGGTGTACGCCCGCTGGCCTTTGCCATGGGTACTGTTGAGTGTGGGTGGTGCCGCGGTGGCTTGGACGGCGCTGGCATTGAGCCGGGGGCCGCGTCCATGAGCGCAACGGACTGGGTTGGCCTGTTGGCTCATTTTTCCATGCTGTCGCTGATGGCTGTGGGAGGTGGCATGACGGTGGTGCCCGACATGCACCGTTTCCTGGTTGACGAAGCCGCCTGGATGAACGACCAACAGTTCAGCGCCTCGATCGCTCTGGCTCAAGCCGCGCCGGGGCCCAACATCCTGTTTGTGGCAGTGATGGGTTGGCAGGTTGCACTCAACCAGCAGCAACCAATGTGGGCACCAGCGCTGGCCACACTCTGTCTGGTGGCGGTGGTGGCGCCGAGTGCCACCTTGGCCCTGCTGGCCAGTCGTTGGACTCGCCGTCATCAAGACCACTTGCTGGTCCGGTCCTTTCACCTGGGCATGGCACCGGTGGTCATGGCGCTGCTGCTCTCGTCGGCCTGGTTTGTGTTTCCGTGGGCGGCCGATAACCTGGGCCGGGTCGTGGGCGTGGGTCTGTGGGCCGTGTGTTTCGTCTTGTTCTGGCGCACCAAGGTGAACCTGGCCTTGGTGTTGCTGGTGGGGGCCGTGCTGGGTGCTCTGGGCTGGTTGTGATCACCCAGCCAGCGGCGCGACCGAAGCACCCTGTATCTGGTGACGCCGCAGCGCTTCTGCTACAAAGCCACTGGCTTTCACGTCTTCCACGAACGCGGCCAGGTAGGCAGCCGCTGCATCACCCCGTCCCTTGGGCAGCCCCATGGCTTGCTGAATCACCATGAAGCGGCCTGGCAGCAGGCGCAGGTCGCCAAAGCGCAGTTGATCGGCTTCCAGTTGCTGCTTCACGCCAGCGGCCACATCTTCTTTTTGCTCCACGAACACGTCGACCACCGTGGGTGAGCTGGGCGCACGCACGATTTCAGCATGTTTCAGTTCGCGGCTCAGGTACAGGTCGTAGGCGCTGCCCTTGCCCACCACCACACGGGTGCCGGGTCGGTCCACTTCGTCATTGGATTGCAGCGGCGAATCTTGCCGCACCAGGTAGGCGCCTTCGATCAGCACGTACGGTGCCGTGAACGCAATGCCCTGACCTCGCAACGGATCGACCGCAAAAAACCCCACATCGGCCTGTTCTTGCGTCACGGCATCCACCGACTTGCCTGCGGTGTCAAACACCACGAATTCCAGCGCCACACCCAGCCGCTCAGCCAGTGCGCGTGCCAGGTCCACCGACACGCCACCGGGTTCGCCCGTCTGCGCATTGCGGTGGGCCAGGATGGGGTTGCCCAGGTTGATGGACGCACGCAGGGTGCCGGTGGGGGCGAAGGCGTTGGCGATGGGACTCATGCAAAGTGGCTGTGTTGGGTGTTTGGGTACTTCAGTTTTATACTCCACGCCTTCTTGGGTTCTTACACCTAAGTAGTTGCCCTTAAAGACTTCCCAAAACTTTCCGTCATCCTTGACGCGAACGTGGCACCAGTTTTTTGGTGCCGAGTTTTTTGTATTGGGATCAAGAATCCCTTTTTCACTTGTTGGATATGGACTATTTCAGCTTAGCTTTTCTGATTGCAGTACTGCAAATCATTGCCATCGACATCCTCCTGGGGGGTGACAACGCGGTGGTCATCGCCCTTGCGTGCCGCAAGTTGCCGCCCGAACAGCGCAACAAGGGCATTTTCTGGGGTGTGGTGGGCGCCATCGGTTTGCGTGTCATTCTGATTTTCTTTGCGCTGCAGTTGCTGCAATTGCCGTTCCTGAAGCTGGTGGGTGCGCTGTTGCTGTTGTGGATCGGCGTCAAGCTGATGCAGCCGGAAGACGACGAACACGGCAACATCGAAGGTGCGGTGACGCTGGCCGGCGCGGTCAAGACCATCATCGTGGCCGACGCGGTGATGAGCCTGGACAACGTGATTGCCGTGGCCGGTGCCGCCCATGGCGACATGGGGCTGGTGGTTTTCGGCATCCTGATCAGCATTCCCATCATCGTGTGGGGCAGCAAGTTCGTGCTGAAACTGATGGACCGCTTCCCGGTCGTGATCACGCTGGGGGCCGCCCTGCTGGGATGGATCGCTGGCGGCATGCTGGTGTCCGACGTCTGGGTCAAGCCTTTCCTGGAAGGCTACCCGTCGTGGTTGCATTACCCGGCTTCGCTGGCGGGTGCGTTGCTGGTGCTGGCCATTGGCACGGTGCTGGCCAAGCGCCAGAAGCCTGCGGCTGAAGAGCCCCTGGTCGATCTGGCCGAAGAAGACGACATCGCCACGAACAACACTTCACGCTGAGCACGGACATGACCCAGAAGATTCTTTTCCCGCTTGACGGCTCTGACCAGGCCCTGAAGGCGCTGCAGCACTGGTTCGCCCAGAACCCGCAAAACGGTGCTGCCGAGTTGCACCTGTTGAACGTTCAGTTGCCGGTGGACGGCAACGTCACCACTTTCGTCAGCCAGCAAGCACTCAACGACTACCACCGCACCGAGGGTTTGAGCGCGCTGGCGCCGATTCACCAGTGGCTGCAAGCGCAAGGCCATGCGTACCACGATCACATCCTGGTCGGGCACCCGGCCGACGTGATCTGCCGTTTTGCCCACGAGAGTGGCATGAGCCAGATCGTCATGGCCAGCCACGGCAGAACCGGCCTGCTGGAGTTGATCATGGGTTCGGTGGCGACCGAAGTGAAGGCCAAGGCCACCGTGCCGGTGACGGTCATCGCTCAGCAGGGTTGATGTTTTCCCCCGACTGGATCGGCTCGGTGGCTGCCGTGCTGACCACCGTGAGTTTTGTCCCGCAGGTCTGGAAAACCTGGCGTTCGCGCGACGTGAGCGGAATTTCGGTGACGATGTACGCGGTGTTCACCGTCGGGGTCAGCCTGTGGTTGGTTTATGGCATTGTGTTGCAGGCTTGGCCCATCATCGTGGCCAATGCCGTGACCTTGTCGCTTGCCCTGTTGATTTTGGGCATGCGCATTCGCTTCGGTAAGTCCCCTTAAGCAGCCATTCGGCCACTGCAAGCCAGTTCAGCCGGCCAGCAGGCGCCAGGCGCATCCCGCCAAGGCGCTGCATCCCAGCAGGGGCAGCACCCCCACCTTGTAACGGAACAAAGCCACCGCCGCTGCCACGGCCAGCACGGCAGATGGCGCATCAAACCTGCCTGCAAAACCCTGCGGCCACAGGACGTGATAGGCAAAAAACACGGCCAGGCTGGCCATCACCCCGACCACGCAGGCGGTGATGGCCGTCAGCGGTGCGGTGAAGCCGAGCCGGCCGCGCGAGGCTTCCACCGCGGGGCCACCCGCCAGAATGAACACAAACGACGGCAAAAAGGTGACCAAGGTGACCACCAGAGCCGCCAGAACGCCGGCGGCAAACAGCGCATCGGGCCCCAGCACCGCGCCTTGCCAACCACCAAGGAAAGCGACAAACGCCACCACCATGATCAACGGCCCCGGGGTTGATTCGCCCAAGGCCAGACCGTCGATCATCTGGCTGGCGCTGAGCCACTGAAAATGTTCCACCGCGCCCTGGTACACATAGGGCAGAACCGCATAAGCACCGCCAAAGGTGACGAGAGCGGCCTTGGTGAAGAACCAGCCCATCTGGGTCAGCGTCGCATCCCAGCCCTGGGTGGCAACGAGCGACAGCATCAACATGCCCCAAAGCCCCACGCCAACCGCCACCACCCGCAGCACATGGGCGCGGTCGAAGCGCGCGTGGGCTGGCGGTGGTGTGTGGTCATCGATCAACGCTGGCCCATGGCTGGCATGTGCGGCGCTGTGGCTGCCCCCGGTGGCAAAAACATGGGGTGATTGCCGTGCTCCCAGCCAGCCCACCACCGCAGCGCCCAACACGATGGCCGGAAAAGGTACGTTCAACACAATGATGCCCACGAAGGCTGCCAGTGCCAGCGCCCACAGCAGCGGGTGCTTCAGTGCGCGGCTGCCGATTCGGTGTGCTGCGTGGAGCACCAGCGCCGTCACCGCTGGCTTGATGCCATAGAACAAGCCGGCCACCCAGGGCACGTCACCCAGTTGCAGGTAGGCCCACGACAGGGCGATCAGCAAGAACAGCGAGGGCAGCACGAACAAGCCGCCGGCCACGATGCCGCCCCAGGTGCGGTGCAACAGCCAGCCGATGTAGGTGGCCAGCTGCTGCGCCTCGGGCCCGGGCAACACCATGCAGTAGTTCAGCGCGTGCAGGAAGCGTTTTTCGCTGATCCAGCGCCGGCGCTCCACCAGTTCGCTGTGCATGATGGCGATTTGTCCGGCCGGGCCGCCAAAGCTGATGAACCCCAGCTTGAGCCAGAAGCGCAACGCTTCACCGAAGGAAACGCTGGCCGGGGCGGCAGGGCTGGAATGGGTCATGTGCTGCCGTGTGTACGGATTCACACCAGGCCGTGCGCCACCAGCTCGGCGCGACACTGTGCCGGGTTCCGAAAGTGAATGGCTTGCCAGCCATGAGCGATGGCGGTGTCGATGTTGGGACGAGAATCATCGATGAACAGGGTGCCTGGCCCGCTCGCGCCAAAGCGCGCATCGGCGTTTTCGAAGATGGGCCGCTCAGGCTTGATCTGGTTCACGTGTGCCGAGAAAATGCCATCGCGGAAGCGCTCGAAAACGAGATGGTTTCGAACCAGCATGTCGGCATACGGTGCGGGCATGTTGGACAGGAAGTACAGCGGCACCTGCTGGCGGTGCAGCGTCTCGATCAGGTCCAACGTTTCGTTCAATGGCGTGAGGTGCGGCGGGATACCGGCAATGACAGCGTGAACCTCATGTTCGGTCAGCCCCGTGCGCTGTGCAATGCGGCTGGCCAAAGCGGGGGGCTCGATGCGACCCAGATCGAACAGTGCCCAGTCGCTTTCTGGGTGGAAGGTCTGGAAGATTTCGCCCAGCCAATGGCGGGCCTGCGCTTCGTCACGAACGCGTTGAGGCAACACCTGGCGCAGCAAGACCAACGGCTGCCAGTTGAAAACCACACCGCCCAGATCGAAAACCACCCGTTGAATCATGTGCTCTCCCGGCTCAGCACGGCTGGCCCAGGCGCTCGCGCAGCCACAGTGGGGCGTCTTGCAGACAGACTGGTCGCAGGAAGCGTTCCAGCGCCGCGTCACCCACCGAGGTGGTCGTGGGTGCGGTGGAGGCGGGCCATGGGCCGCCGTGTTGCTGTGCGGCGGTCACGGCCACGCCGGTGGGCACGCCTTTGAACAACACGCGCCCGGCCACATGGGCCGCGGTGCGCACCAGTTCGCGGTGGGCTGGGGTGTCGTCGTCCACGCCCCACAGCGTGACCGTCAGGCTGCCCTGCACGGCGCGCAGCACCTGCTGCACCTGGGCCAGGTCGCGGGCGCGCACGATCAGGCTGGACGGGCCGAACACTTCTTCACGCAGGCCGTGCTCGGTGATGAAGCGCGCTGCGTCCACTTGGGCCAGGAAGGGGCGCGGCGCTTCGTTGGCGCCGCTCTCTTGCAGCAAAGCCTGCGCGCCGTGCTGCAGCAGGCTTTGGGTGCCAGCGTCGAAAGCCTGCCGCATGCCGGCAGTGAGCATGGCGTGCGGTTGTTGCTGAGCCAGCGCGGAGGTGAGTGCGGCCACAAAGGCATCGCTGGCCGGGTCGTCCAGCAGCACAATGAGGCCTGGGTTGGTGCAGAACTGGCCACAACCCAGGGCAATGGAGCCTGCCAGTGTGGTGGCCAAGGCCGTACCTTGTTCAACCAGCACGTGCGGCAACGCCACCACGGGGTTGATCGCCCCCAATTCGCCGTAGAAGGGAATGGGTTGCGGGCGTGCCTGCGCTTCGGCCAGCAGGGCCAGGCCGCCCCGTGTGGAACCGGTGAAGGCCGCAGCGGCGATGCCGGGGTGGCGGATCAGGGCCACACCAACTTCATGCCCTGCGCCTTGCACCAGACCGATGAGGCCCGCAGGCAAACCCTGCGCATGCAGCACCTGCTGGATGAGGCCGAACACCCGCACTGAAAGGTGGGGGTGTCCAGGGTGTGCCTTGACCACCACCGGGCAGCCGGCGGCCAGCGCGCTGGCGGTGTCACCACCCAGCACCGAGAAGGCAAACGGGAAGTTGCTGGCTGCGTACATGGCCACCGGGCCCAGAGGCCAGAGCTGGCGCACCATATCGGGGTGGCCCACCGGGGGGGCGCCGGCCACGGCCGGGTCGTCCACCCGGGCAAAGGGGGCGCCGCTGGCTGCCAGATCGGCAAAGCGGCGCAGTTGGTAAGTGGTGCGGTCCAGCTCGCCGTTCAGGCGCGGGAGGCCCAGCGCGGTTTCGGTGTCGGCCAGCTCTACCAGCCCAGCGCGGTCGGCTTCCAGCGCGTCGGCCAGGCCACGCAGCAGTTGGGCGCGGGCGTTGCCGCTGCTGGCGGCCCAGGCGTCGGCCGCTTCGGCGGCAGCTTGTACCGCGCGGTCAATGTCGGCGGCGGAGGAGGCTGCAAGGGGCGCACCAAAAGCTTGGCCGGTGCGGGCATTCACGGATTGAAGATAAGACATGTGATGACTTGAGGGTGTGAAATGTCGGGCACCAGCCCGATCTGGGACGTTCAGTGTGTCAGCGCGGTGTCGGCCGGCTGGGAGCGGCGCAGCCGTTCACGGCTGTTGGAGAGGTGGGTGCGCATGGCAGCCCGGGCGGCGTCGGCATCTTGCGCGCGGATGGCCAGGTAAATGTTTTCGTGCTCGCTGTGCACCCGCTGCAGGTAGGCCAGTCGACCTTCGGGCGCGGCGTCGGCCGTGTTCACCCGGGTGCGCGGGATGATCATTGTGCCCAGGTAGGTCATCAGGTCGGCAAAGTGGCGGTTGCCGGTGGCGCGCGCCACCTCCATGTGGAACTGGAAGTCCGATGGCACGGTGTCGGACGTTTCGGTGATGGACAGGGCGAACGCGGCCAGCGCGCCTTCGAGGTTGCGCAGGTGTCCCTCTTCGCGCCGCTGGGCGGCGAGGCCGGCGGCTTCGGTTTCCAGGCTGATGCGCAACTCCAGCAGCGAAATCACGTCGGACACGGTGGCAAAGTCTTCGGGCGCGATGCGGAACGCCGCCTGCTCTTGCGAGGCCTTCACAAAGGTGCCGATACCGTGGCGCGTTTCGACCAACCCCGAGGCTTGCAGGCGTGAAATCGCTTCGCGGACCACGGTGCGGCTCACGTCAAAACGCTCCACCAGGGCCGATTCGGTCGGCAGCTTGTCGCCGGGCTTGAGCACGCCATCCCGGATGTCGCCGCTCAGCGATGCCACGATTTCGGGCACCAACCCACGCTGGCGCCGGGGCGGATCCGAAATAGGGGTTTTCACCAAGTCCATCTTTTTTCCTTGACAACGTGTGAAGTGCTTCGCTACAGTCCGGTCATGTTGTCAGACAACGTACAACAGACAACCACTCAGCGGCAACTGTATCAAACCTTCGTCATTTTGTCCAAATCCAGCCCACAACGCTGCAACCTATGAGCCAAACGCTGAAAACCCACCGCAAAATTCTGCTCACCGGCGCCGCCGGCGGTTTGGGTCAAGCCCTGCGGGAGCGCCTGAAGGCCAACTGCGATACCTTGCGATTGTCAGACAAGGCCGCGTTGGGCTCCGCCCGGGCGGGTGAGGAAATTGCGCAGGCCGACCTGGCCAACGCGGCCGAGGTGGATGCGGCGGTGGCGGGCTGCGACGCCATCGTTCACCTGGGCGGTATTTCGGTGGAAGCGCCGTTCGAGGCCATTTTGCAGGCCAACATCCTGGGCGTGTACCACCTGTACGAAGCGGCGCGCAAGCACGGCGTCAAGCGCGTGGTGTTCGCCAGCTCCAACCACGTCACCGGGTTCTATAAGCAGAGTGAAACCATCCACGCTGACCACCCGGCCCGCCCCGACAGCTACTACGGCGTGAGCAAGGCCTTTGGCGAGGACTTTTCGCGCTTCTACTTTGACCGCTATGGCATCGAGACCGCCTGCGTGCGCATCGGCTCGTCGTTCCCCGAACCGAAGGACCGCCGGATGCTGGCCACCTGGCTCAGCTTTGACGACCTGCACCGCCTCATCAGTGCCTGCCTGAGCACACCAGTGCTGGGTCACAGCATCATCTTCGGCATGTCGGACAACGCAGTGACCTGGTGGGACAACTCGCGTGCTCGTCACGTGGGCTATGTGCCACAGGACAGCTCCGACGTGTTCCGCGAGGCGGTGTATGCCCGCACGAG
>JACCDS010124425.1_pt1 | contig 11451 bp, 10 predicted proteins | sample 7446441 | NCBI WGS metagenome assembly JACCDS01 (sample SAMN15323445, study PRJNA562643) | freshwater metagenome | isolation source: river surface water | place: USA:Blue River Watershed | collected 2017-08-17 | reverse complement strand
GTCGCTGTGGACGGCCCTGCAGCACCTGACCCCGCAGGCCGATGCGGCCCGCCAGCACATCGGCCGACAGGCCCTGCGCCGGGCGGCCCTGTGGATCGCGCTGGGGCTGCTGACCAAGGGCCCGGTCGCGCTGCTGGTGCCGGGCGCGACGGTGTTGCTGTGGTGCCTGACGGTCGATGCCGGTGCCGGTGCCGGTGCCGATGCGCGTGCGGCGGCCCATGCGCCCCACTCAAGCTGGCGTGGCCTGGCCGGCCGTCTGCTGCGACGCCTGCAACGCCTGCGCCGGCTGCTGGGCGACGCGCCGGCCTGGGGCGTGCTGGTGCTGGTCGCCCTGCCCTGGTACGCCTACGCGCTGCATCGCCACGGCATGGCCTTCGTCGATGGCTTCCTGTGGCGCCACAACCTGCAGCGCTATGGCGGCACGCTGGAAGGCCATGCCGGCGCCTGGTTCTACTACCTGCTGCTGCTGCCCGTGCTGATGCTGCCGTGGTCGGCGCTGCTGCTGCCGCTGCTGGCGCGCGTGCGCTCGCTGTGGCGTGACCCGGCCGATCGCTACCTGCTGCTGTGGGCCGGCTTCGTGCTGGTGTTCTTCAGCGCCTCGGGCACCAAGCTGCCGCACTACGCGCTGTACGGCCTGACGCCGCTGGTCATGCTGGCCGCTCGCGGGCTGGCCGCGCCGGCCGCACCGGCTGCCTCGCTGGCCGACCGGATCGGCCGGGTCCTGCTGGTGGCCAGCCTGGCGCTGCTGCCGCTGGCGGCGCTGTGGTGCAGCGATCTGGCGCAGTCGGCCATCGCGGCCTCGAAGCGGCCGGCCGATGCCCTGCACGCCCTGCTGCTGGCGGGCCCCGGCCTGCTCGACGGCGAGTCCGGTCGCCAGCGCCTGATCGCCGCGACGCTGATCGGCGCGGTGCTGGGCGCCTGCGCCTGGCTGGGCCTGCGTTCGCCCGATCGCTCGCTGCGGCGCGTGGCCGTGCCGCTGCTGGGCGCGGGCGTGCTGTGGCTCGGGCTGACGCAGGTGTTGCTGCCCTGGTGGGCCGAGCGGCTGCAAGGGCCGGTGGTGACGCTGGCCCGTCTGGCACGGGCCGAGCATGCGCAGGCCGAGGTCGTGCAATGGGGCCTGCACCAGCCCAGCTTCGCGCTCTACCTGGGTCGGCCGACGCCGCGCCGCGCACCCCTGCCGGGCGAACTCGCGCTGGTACGCATCGACCGGCTCGACACGCTGCGGCTGGACGATGCCGACCTCGATGCGCGCCGCCTGCCCGTGCGGGCCCGCGCCGCCGGCTACCTGCTGATCGAACGCCCGGCCAGCGGAGGCCCGCGATGAAAGCGGCCCCGACATGGCCCGGTCGACCCATCGAGCGGCTCGCATCGGTGGCCCTGACGCCACACCTGCCCCTGCTGCTGCTGGTCCTGTCGCTGGCCGCACTGCGCCTGGTGACGCTGCTGCTGGCACTCGGTGAAGGCGGACCGGGCCTGCATGTCGACGAGGCGCAGTACTGGCAATGGTCGCGGGCGCTGGACTGGGGGTATTACTCCAAGCCGCCGGTCATCGCGGTGCTGCTGGCCGGTGCCACGGCGCTGTTCGGCGATGGCGTGCTGGCCGTGAAGTCGGTGGCCCTGCTGCTCTATCCGCTGACCGGTCTGGTGCTGGGCGTGCTGGCCACGCGCCTGGCGCGTGACCATGGCCTGGCCGGGCCGGCCGCCCACCGCGCCGGCCTGATCGCCGCAGCCCTGTTCATGGCCAGCCCGCTGGCCGCCTTGCTGGGCCTGGCCGCGACCACCGATGCGCCGCTGCTGCTGTGCTGGTCGCTGGCCAGCCTGCTGCTGTGGCAGGCCCGACAGGCCCTGGCGCAAGGCCGGCGCGCCCGACTGACCTGGCTGGCGCTGGGCCTGGTCTGCGGCATCGGCCTGCTGTCGAAGTACAGCTACGCGGCCTGGATCGCCGGTGCGCTGGCCTGGATCTGGCTGGACCGCCCTGACGCGCCCACCCAAGCCGCAGGTTGTGCCGCAGGATGCGCCGCAGTCCGCGCCGAGCGGCGACGCGGCCTGCTGTCTGCGGCCGGCGTGACGCTGGCCCTGCTGTTGCCGCATCTGGCCTGGAATGCCGCGATGGGCTGGCCGACGCTGCAGCACACCGCCGAGATCACCGCCGTCCAGCACGGCGCCGAGGGCGGCCTGCTGGCCACGCTGGCCCGGAGCATCCTGCGCAGCCTGTCGGTGCCGCTGGGCGCCGCGCTGATGGTCGGGCCGGTGCTGTTCATCGCGATGCTGCTGTCGCCGTTCCTGCTGCTGATCTGGCGGCGTGGCGGGCCGACGGTGCAAGCCCTGCGGCCCCTGCTGGCCGCCGCACCGCTGCGCTACGTGGCGGTGCTGCACCTGCCGCTGCTGCTGGCGGGCATGTTGCAGGCCTTGCGCGGCGAGCCGCAGATCAACTGGGTCGCGCCGCTGGTGCCCGGCCTGGTGCTGCTGCTGGGCGTGGCGTTCGCGAGGCTGTTGGGGCGGCCGGCCCTGCTGTCCAAGCCGTCCGAAACGACGCGCGCGGGTCTCCGGCCCGGACGTTGGCGAGGAGGCCCTTGGCCAGCCGTCCTGCTGGCCACGATCGGCCTGCACCTGGCGATCGGCGCGGCCCTGCCGCTGGCTCACGAGCTGAGCCAGTGGTGGCGGCGTGCGGTCGACCCGCAGGCCGCGACGCTGCCGCGCCAGTTCGACATCTGGGCCCGGATGCGCGGCTGGCCCGAGGCCTGGGACGCCCTGCGCCCGGCGCTGGTGCAGGCACGGGCCCGCACGCCGGACCTGCCGCTGCTGACCGCCTCGCGCAGCGTCATCACCACCGGTGACCATGCCTGGCGCGATCTCGCACTGCCCTGGCGCGCCTGGACCGAAGGCGGCCCGCCGCACAGCCATCACCAGATGGTCGCGGGCTGGACCGGCCTGCCGCCGCATGACGGGCCGGTGCTGATCGTCGCCGACGCGGCCCTGCCGGAGGCCCTGCTGGCGCGCCTGCAGGCGCCCGAGCTGCTGGCGGTCGCCCACGGTCGTGCCGGCGCGCACTCGACCGTGACGCTCAGGCTGTGGCGCGCCGAAACCCGGAGTCCCGCACCATGAGCACAGGTCCACGACGCCGCCGCCGACCGGTCCTGCAGTGGCTGCTGCTGACCGTGCTGGCCGCCCTGGTGTTCACGCTCTGGCCGGGCATCGACCTGGCGGTCAGCACGGCCGCGATGCGGGCGGCGGGCGATCCGGCCGATGGCGCGCCGCCCTATGCCTGGGGCCAGCTCGCGCTGGTGCAGGCCAGCTACTGGAGCGTGCCGACGCTGGGCCGGCTGGCCCTGCTGGCGAGCCTGGTGCTGTGGTGGCGCCGCCCGCCGGCCTCGCCGTTCTGGCGCCGCTGGCGCGCCCGCGCACCGTGGATCGTGGCCATGCTGGTGCTGGGCGTCTGGCTGCTGGTCAACGAGGGCTTCAAGGAACATTGGGGTCGCCCCCGTCCCGGCGCGGTCGCCACGCTGGGCGGCGAACAGCCGTTCCGATCGATCGCGCAGCCCAGCAGCCTGTGCGGCAGCAACTGCTCGTTTCCCAGCGGCCATGCGGCCCAGGGCTATGCCGTGATGGTGGCCGGCCTGCTGGCCGCCCCGCACCGGCGCCGGGCCTGGGCCCGGGCCGGTCTGGCCGCCGGCCTGCTGATCGGCGCCGGCCGGGTGCTGCAAGGGGGCCACTTCCTCAGCGACATCCTGTTCGCCGGCCTGATGGTCTGGGGCGTGACGCTGCTGCTGCGGGCCACGGCCGTGCGCCTGCGCTGGCGTCGCCGGCAGCGCAGCCTGGCCCGGCTGGGTCAGGGGCTGTCGCCGGTCATCACCCGGTCACGGGCCCTGTCGAACATGGGTTGATGCGTGGCACGGCTGGCCCTGCACGCAGGCCCGACGCGAAAGGATCAGACGCCATGACGGAGACGGTCATCGAGGTGCAGTCGCTGCACAAGAGCTTCAACGGTCGCCCGGCCCTGAAGGGCGTGTCCTTCGAGGTCCGGCGTGGCGAGATGGTCGCGCTGCTGGGCGCCTCCGGCTCGGGCAAGTCGACGCTGCTGCGCCTGCTCAACGGCCTGCACCGGTCCGATGCGCCGGCGCCGGGCAGCCATTCATCGGTGCAACTGCTGGGCCATGCGATCCAGCGCGACGGCCGGCTGTCGCCCGAGGCCCGCGCGCTGCGGGCCCGCACCGCCACGATCTTCCAGCAGTTCAACCTGGTCGACCGGCTGTCGGTCATGACCAACGTGATGGCCGGCTCGCTGCACCGCCTGCCGCTGTGGCGCACCCTGCTGGGCCGCTTCCCGGCCGCCGAGCAGCAACGCGCCTGGGCGGCCCTGCAACGCGTGGGCATCGCGCCCTGCGCCTGGCAACGGGCCTCGACGCTGTCGGGCGGCCAGCAGCAGCGCGCGGCGATCTCGCGGGCGCTGGTGCAAGGCGCCGAGGTGATCCTGGCCGACGAGCCGATCGCCTCGCTGGACCCGGACTCCTCGCGCCGCGTCATGGCCCTGCTGGCCGAACTGAACCGCGAACTGGGCGTGACCGTGCTGGTCTCGCTGCATCAGGTCGACTACGCCTTCGCCTACTGCCCGCGCACGATCGCGCTGCGCCATGGCGAGATCGTGCACGACGGCCCCACCCGTGCCCTGGATGCCCACCGCCTGGCCGAGCTGTACGGCAGCCAGACCGGCGAGCTGTTCGGCCAGGTCGGCGTGCTGCCGCCGGCCGCCGATGGACAGGCTCATGGCATGAGCCTGCCACGCGGCCTCGATGCCGCGATAGCGGCCTGAAGCGCCACGGCTCGATAGCTCCACAGCAACACAGTCCCACCCCCTCTCCGCTCTCTCGCTTTCACCGCCCACCCACAAGGACAGACCATGAACCGTCGCAACATCCTGGCGCAGACCCTCGCCACCGGCGCCGCCGCGCTGACCTTCTCGATGGCCGTGCAGGCCCAGCCGGTCCGCGAGATCAGCTTCGGCATCATCTCGACCGAATCGTCGGCCAACCTCAAGAGCACCTGGGTGCCGGTGCTGGAGGACCTGGAGAAGGCCACCGGCATGAAGGTCAAGGCCTTCTTCGCGCCCGACTACGCCGGCGTCATCGAGGCGATGCGCTTCAACAAGGTGCAGGTCGGCTGGTTCGGCAACAAGTCGGCCATGGAAGCGGTCGACCGGGCCCAGGGCGAGATCTTCGCCCGCATGGTCCAGCCCGATGGCGGCACCGGCTACTGGAGCCTGATGATCGTCCACAAGGACAGCCCGCTGCAGAACCTGCAGGACCTGCTCAAGGCCCGCGCGACGCTGAACTTCGGCCTGGGCGACCCGAACTCGACCAGCGGCTCGCTGGTGCCGGGCTACTACGCCTTCCAGCTCAACGGTGTCGATGCCACGCGCGACTTCAAGCGCACCGTGCGCGCCAACCACGAGACCAACATCCTGACGGTGGTCAACAAGCAGGTGGACGCCGCCGTCGTCGCCAGCGACGCGATGGACCGCATGAAGCTGAAGATGCCGGAAAAGCATGCCGACATCCGCGTCATCTGGCGCTCGCCGCTGATCCCCAGCGATCCGATGGTCTACCGTGGCGACCTCGATGCCGCCACCAAGAAGCAGCTGCGCGACTTCTTCGTCGGCTACGGCAAGGATGCCCGCGAGAAGGCCAACCTGGCGCAGCTCACCGTCAGCGGCTTCCAGGCTTCGGACAACAGCCAGCTCCTGCCGATCCGCCAGCTCGAACTCGTGCGCGAGCGCACCAAGATCGAGGGCGACACCGCCCTGGCCGCCGACGAGAAGGCCAAGCGCCTGAAGGACATCGACGCCCGCCTGGCCGAGCTCAACCGCCTGACCGCCAGCGCGAAGTGAGCGCCTCGCCCCGGAGCCGGTGATGACTGCCCTGAGCCCACCCGTGCCGGCCGCGCCGGTCACGCCCTGGTCGACCCGCCTGATCTGGCTGCTGCTGGCGCTGGTGCTGCTGGGCAGTTGGCAGGGTGCGGACATGCGCCCGATGGACCTCTGGCGCGATGCGGCCAACATGGCCGAGTTCGCCGGGGGCTTCATCCCGCCGGACTTCGCCGACTGGCGCCACTACCTGCAGGAGCTGCTGGTCACGCTGCAGATCGCCGTCTGGGGCACGGCGCTGGCCATCGTCTGCTCGGCACCGCTGGCGCTGCTGGCGGCGGGCAACCTGACGCCGTGGTGGGTCCACCAGCCGGTGCGCCGGCTGCTGGACGCCTGCAGCGCGATCAACGAGATGGTGTTCGCGCTGCTGTTCGTCGTCGCCGTCGGGCTGGGTCCGTTCGCCGGCGTGCTGGCCTTGTGGATCCACACCACGGGCACGCTGGCCAAGCTGTTCTCGGAGGCGGTCGAGGCGATCGATCCGCAGCCGGTCGAGGGCATCCGCGCGACCGGTGCGCACCGGCTCGAAGAGGTGCTCTACGGCGTCATCCCGCAGGTGCTGCCGCTGTGGATCTCCTACACGCTCTACCGCTTCGAGGCGAACGTGCGCTCGGCCTCGGTGGTGGGCATGGTCGGTGCCGGCGGCATCGGCCTGGTGCTGTGGGACGTGATCCGCGGCTTCCAGTACGCCCAGACGGCCGCCGTGCTGCTGCTGGTGATCTCGGTGGGCCTGATCGACCTGGCCTCGGCCTGGCTGCGTCGCCGCCTGGTCTGAGCCGCAGCGGTCGTCGCTGCGTCCTGTACGGAGGAACTGCATGAACCCCGACCATCCCGCCACGCTCGCGTCCCTGCCGCCCGACCCGGTGTCGGCCGCTGCCGAGATCCACATGTCGCTGATGCACTGGATCGACCTGGAGGGCGTCGCCCACGGCGATGCGGCCGCCATCGAGCACATCGCGCTGCAGTTCATGCTGCACGGCCACCAGCCCTACGAGGGTCGGCGCCGCGAGGATGTCAACGCGCTGGAACATGCGCTGCAGTGCGCCCACCTGGCCGAGCTGGCCGGCGCGCCCGACGCCCTGGTCGCGGCGGCGCTGCTGCACGACATCGGCCACTTCGACATCGATCTGGGCGACGAGGTCGACGACCGCCACGAGGAACGCGCCGCCGCCTGGCTGCAGCCGGTCTTCGGCGCGGCGGTGGCCGAGCCGGTGCGCCTGCATGTCAACGCCAAGCGCTGCCTGGTGTCGATCGACGCGCACTACGCCGAATGCCTGAGCCCGGCCTCGGTCCACTCGCTGGCCCTGCAGGGCGGCGCGATGAGCCATGACGAGGTGCGCGACTTCCAGGCCCTGCCGCATGCAGACGACGCGCTGCAACTGCGCCGCTGGGACGAGGCCGCCAAGATGAGCGGGCGCCTGACGCCGCCGCTGGCCCACTACCTGGGCGTGCTGGCCAGCCTGCTGCGCCAGGACGCGCCGCGTCTGACGGTGGCCTGAGGCTTCCTGCCTCAGCCTCAACGCCTGCCCGGCTGCGGCCGGGCGGCCTTCAGATCACCCGCAGGCCACCGCGCCAGACCTCGCGCACCAGCGGCATGCCGTGGACCTCGCGCACCCGGATCAGGTCGGCGCGCAAGCCATTGGCGATGCTGCCGCGATCGTCCAGGGCGCAGGCCAGGGCGGGCGCACGGCTGACGGTGCGCAGCGCCTGCGGCAGGGTCAGACCGGCCTCGTGGTGCAGCCGCCAGGCGGCCTGCAGCAGGCTGGTGGGCACGTAGTCGGACGACAGCACGTCCAGCACGCCGGCCCGGGCCAGGTCCAGCGCCGCCACATTGCCCGAATGCGAACCACCGCGCACGACGTTGGGCGCGCCGGCCACCGTCGCCAGGCCCTGTGCATGGGCCATGCGGGCAGCCGCCAGCGTGGTCGGGAACTCGCTCATGCCCGCGCCGATGGCACAGGCCTCGTCGACATGGGCCGGCGTGGTGTCGTCATGGGTGGCCAGCGCGACGCGGTGCTCGCGCGCGAAGGCGGCGAACCAGTCGCGGTTGGGGCCGGCATGTTCACGCTGGCGCTGCGGCGCGAGCCGGACCTCGGCGTCGAACTTCTCGTCGCTCCAGCCCTTCTTGCCGGTGTAGTAGGTGCGGGCATGGCTCAGCTCGGTCCACTGGCGCTGGCCGGGCGTGTGATCCATCAGCGACAGCAGGCGCAGCCGGCGATGGCCGGCGAAGGGCTCGAACAGCTCGCGCGCATTGGGCGCCGGCAGTTCGCAGCGCACATGGATGTGGTGGTCGCAGCGCAGCGTACCGGCGGCCTCCAGCCGGTCGAGCACCGCCAGCAGCTCGCTCTGGTCGCGGGCCCGGAAGCCGTCGCCATAGGGATCACCCACGCCGATCGCGTCGAGCACCGTGGTGATGCCGGCCGCCGCGATCTCGGCGTCATGGGCCTGGACCGCGCCGGTCATCGGGAACATCACCTTCGGACGCGGCATGACGTGGCGTTCGAGGTTGTCGGTGTGGACCTCCACCAGCCCCGGCAGCAGCCAGTCGCCGTCCAGGTCGATGGCCGCCGCCGACCGGCTCGGACCGTGGCCGATGTCGACCACGCAGCCGCCACGCAGCACCACATGGCCGTCGTCGATGACCTCGTCGGGCAGGACCAGTCGGGCGCGGTGCAGGATCGTTTCAGTCATCGTCATCGGGTTCGAGCCCCGCCGTTCACCAGGTTTCGGTCGCCAGCGCCCGGCTTTCGGCCAGGTTGATGCAGCGGCTGGCGACGGCGTCGCGCACCTCGGCATCATGGAAGATGCCCAGCACGGCGCTGCCGCTGGCACGGGCTTCGAGGATCAGCTCGATCAGCACGCGGCGGTTGAGCGCATCCAGCGAGGCCGAAGGCTCGTCCAGCAGCAGCAGCGTGGCCGGCACGATCAGGCCGCGGGCGATGTTCACGCGCTGCTGCTCGCCGCCGGAGAAGGTCGCCGGCGGCAGGTCCCACAGGCCCTCGGGCAGGTTCAGCCGGGCCAGCAGGGCACGCGCCTCGTCGCGGGCGGCCGCCAGCAGCGTCGGCAGTTCGGACTCGTCGATCGGTGCGGCGCGGCTGGCGGCTTCGGCCTCGATGCGGCGTTCGGCCACCACGTCCAGCGCGCTGACCCGCGGCAGGGCGCGCAGGAACTGGCTGACATAGGCCAGCTCGCGCCGGCGCAGGTCGATCATTCGGCGCGCATCGGCCTGGAGCAGGTCGACCCGTTCACCGCCGCGCAGCCGTAGCAGGGCCTGGCCGACATCGGCCGCATAGCTGCCGTGCAGGCACTTCATGACGGTTGACTTGCCCTGGCCGGACGGCCCCACCAGCGCGACGCATTCGCCGGCCGCGATGTCCAGGTTCACGCCCTGCAGCACCGGCAGGCGCAGGCCGCCGCGCAGGTGCAGCGTGAAGGTCTTGCCCAGGTCACGCACCGACAGCACCGGGGCGGCCACCGGGGCGGCAACCGAGGCGCACAGCGGGGCATGCGTGGCGGGCATCGACGCCACGTGCTTCATCAGACGATCGTTCATGGCGTGACCACCGAGGACACCAGCAGCTGGGTATAGGGATGGCGCGGGTCGTCCAGCACCCGGTCGGTCAGGCCTTCCTCGACGATGCGGCCGTGCTGCATCACCACCGTGCGGTGGGCCAGCAGGCGGGCCACGCCCAGGTCATGGGTGACCACCAGCGCCGACAGGTGCAGCCGCGTCACCAGCAGGCGCAGCAGGTCCAGCAGGCGGGCCTGCACCGACACGTCCAGCCCCGTGGTGGGCTCATCCATCAGCACCAGACGCGGCTGCGTGACCAGGTTGCGGGCGATCTGCAGGCGCTGGCGCATGCCGCCGGAGAAGGCGCCGGGCAGGTCATCGATGCGGCCGTCGTCGAGTTCGACCCGGCGCATCCAGTCGCCCGCCTGTTCGCGCAAGCGGCCATGGTGGCGCTGGCCCATGGCCATGAGGCGTTCGCCGATGTTGGCCCCGGCGCTGACCTTCATGCGCAGGCCCTCATGGGCATGCTGCACGACATGGCCCCATTCGGTGCGGGCCAGTTCGCGGCGCTGACGTTCGGGCATGGCGTGCACGTCCACCCACTGCGCCGTGCCGGTGCGGTAGCGCACCGTGCCGGCCTGTGGCTGGCGCCGGCCGGCGATGCAGTCCAGCAGCGTGCTCTTGCCCGAGCCGGACTCGCCGACGATGGCCAGCACCTCGCCCGGATGCAGCACCAGACGGGCCTGCGCGACCGCATCGACGCTCGCGCCGGGGAAGCGGTAGCTCAGGTCCTGGACCACCAGCAGCGGCTGGGCATCGTGCCGGATCGCGGCCTCGCGCAGGTCATGGGGCGCGTTCATCGCGGTGCCTGCCGATCGGCCTGCCGCTCGCGGCAGAAGTCGCTGTCCGAGCAGGTCCACAGCCGCACGCCGCCTTCGCGCACGTTCTCGTCCAGCCAGGTGTCGGTGCTGCCGCACAGCTCGCAGGCATGGCCTTGCGAGCCGACGTGGAAGGGATGGTCCTCGAAGTCGAGGCTGCGCACGTCGGTGTAGGGCGGCACGGCATAGAGCCGCTTCTCGCGCCCGGCGCCGAAGACCTGCAGGGCGGCCATGCGGTGCATGCGCGGGTTGTCGAAGCTCGGGATCGGCGACGGTGCCATGACGTGCCGGCCATTGACCAGCACCGGATGGTCGTAGCTCGCGTCGATGCGGCCCCAGCGCGAGACGTCCTCGTAGAGCTTCACGTGCATCAGGCCGTATTCGGCATGGCCGTGCAGCGCCATGGCCTCGCTGCGGCGCGGTTCGAGCTTGTAGAGCGGCTCGGGCTGCGGCACCTGGTAGCACAGGATCTGGTGCTCGCCCAGCGTCGCCTCGGGGATGCGGTGACGGGTCTGGATCAGCGTGGCCTCGCGGGTGCGCTCGGTCGTCGCCACGCCGGTGACCTGGTGGAAGAAGCGCCGGATGTTGACCGCGTTGGTGGTGTCGTCGCTGCCCTGGTCGATGACCTTGAGCGTGTCGTCGCGGCCGATCAGCGCGGCGGTCAGCTGGATGCCGCCGGTGCCCCAGCCGTAGGGCAGGGGCATCTCGCGCGAGCCGAACGGCACCTGACAGCCGGGCACCGCGACGGCCTTGAGCAGGGCGCGCCGGATCATGCGCTTGGTGCGCTCGTCGAGGTAGGCGAAGTTGTAGCCGGCCCGTGGCGGACCGGACGACGGGGCCGATGGGACCGATGGGGTCGATGAAGGCTCGGGCAGGTCGGGCAGGTCAGGCAGGTCGTGCAGGTTCATCGGGTCGATTCCTCGCGCAGCGCGCGCACCAGCTGCATCTCGCTCTCGAAGGTGACGTGGTGCGGCAGCTTGAGGTGCTGCACGAAGCCGGACGCCTCGACGTTGTCGCCGTGGGCCAGCACGAACTCGGCGTCCTGGGCGACCGCACCGGCCTGCGGCAGCTCGCCGAACTCCTGCCAGCGCAGCGCGCGGTCGACCAGCGACATCGCCATGGCCTTGCGTTCACCATGACCGAGC
>JACCDS011931260.1_pt1 | contig 11452 bp, 6 predicted proteins | sample 7446441 | NCBI WGS metagenome assembly JACCDS01 (sample SAMN15323445, study PRJNA562643) | freshwater metagenome | isolation source: river surface water | place: USA:Blue River Watershed | collected 2017-08-17 | reverse complement strand
TGTCCAGCGTCAGCGCCAGGTGGCGCTGCGGGCGCAGCAGCGCGCTGGGCGTGCCCCCCTCGGCCAGCGTGGTGGCGCCGGCCTGCAGGCGCAGCCAGCCCGGGCGTGCCCGCAGCGAAAGCCGATCGCCCAGCGGGCCGCGCAGCGTCTGCCAGTGCAGCGGCAGGCCGCGGCTGGCATCGAAGCGCTCCAGCACAGGCTCGGGCGGCCAGGGTGCGGCCGCGGGCAGACCGTCGGCGCTTTCCGCCAGCCCCAGGGGCTGGCCGTGGTTGAACACCGGCCAGCCGTCGGCGCGCCAGTGCACGCGCGCGAGCAGGGTCTCGCGCCCCAGGTGGTGGTGCGGGCCGTCGTCCCAGCGCTGCGCCCGCACGCCCAGCAGCACGGCCCAGGTGGCGCCCTCGGGGGTGTCCACCCAGTCGGCGTGGCCCAGGGCCTGAAGGGGCTCATCGGGCCGGCCGCGGTGCGTGAGCACGGGGTTGTCGGGGTGCGCTTCGAACGGACCCCAGGGCGAGCGCGAACGCGCCACGGTGATGGCGTGGCCGTAAGAGGTGCCACCTTCGGCGATCAGCAGGTGGTACCACCCGCCACGCCGGACCAGGTGCGGCCCCTCGGGCCAGATGCCGCCCGTGCCGCCCCAGATGCGCTGCACGGGGCCCTCCAGCCGCGCCTCGGGCCAGGCGAGCAGGGCCTGGTCGACACCACCGCGCTCACCACCGCCGTGGCGCGTGTAGTAAACGAGGCCGTCGTCGTCGAAGAACAGCGAGGGGTCCATGCCGAACACCGGCTCGTCGAGCCAGACCGGGTCGGACCAGGGCCCGGCCACCTCGTCCGCCTGAATCAGGAAGCTGCCGCGGCCGTCGACATCGGTGCACACGAGGAGGAAGCGTCCCGCATGCCAGCGCAGCGTGGGCGCGAACAGCCCGCGCGAGCTGCCGCGGCCCTGCAGCGGCAGCTGGCTTTCGCGCGTGAGTGCGTGGCCGATCAGGCGCCAGTGCACGAGGTCGCGGCTGTGGTGGATGGGCAGGCCGGGGAAGAACTCGAAGCTGCTGTTGACGAGGTAGTAGTCGCGGCCCACGCGGCACACGCTGGGGTCGGCGGCGAAGCCCGGCAGGACGGGGTTGCGGTAGGTCGGCGCAGGCATCGGGCAGGGCTTCGGTTAGGGCTACCAGTCGGGCCGAGCCGCGGGCCAGAAACCCGCTGGCAAGCCCGTCACCCGTTGGCGAATGGTAGCGCTACCATTCGAGCCCGTCCCGAGCCTGGCCCGACCATGATCCGCAATCCCATCCTCCCCGGCTTCAACCCCGACCCCAGCATCTGCCGCGTCGGCGACGAGTGCTTCATCGCCACCAGCACCTTCGAGTGGTACCCGGGCGTGCAGATCCACCGCAGCCGCGACCTCGTCAACTGGACGCTGGCCGTGCGCCCGCTGAGCCGCGCCACGCAGCTGGACATGCGCGGCAACCCCGACTCCTGCGGCATCTGGGCGCCCTGCCTGTCGCACGCCGACGGCCTGTTCTGGCTGGTCTACACCGACGTCAAGCGCTTCGACGGCAACTTCAAGGACGCGCACAACTTCATCGTCACCGCGCCGGCCATCGAGGGGCCGTGGAGCGAGCCGGTGTACGTCAACTCCTCGGGCTTCGACCCCTCGCTGTTCCATGACGCCGACGGCCGCAAGTGGTTTCTCAACATGCGCTGGAACCACCGCACCGAATCCGTGGGCGGCAACCCCCGGAGCGTGGCCTTCGACGGCATCCTGCTGCAGGAATGGGACCCGCAGACCCGCCGCCTCACCGGCCCGGTGAAGAACATCTACCCCGGCACCGAACTGGGCCTGGTCGAGGGCCCGCACCTGCACCGGCGTGGCGGCTGGTACTACCTCACCGTGGCCGAAGGCGGCACCTCGTACGAGCACGCCGTGACGATGGCGCGCTCGCGCTCGATCTGGGGGCCGTACGAGACGCACCCGCTCAAGCACCCGATCACCGCGCGCTTCGACCCCGAGGCGCCGCTGCAGCGCGCGGGGCATGGGCAGATCGTCGAGCTGGCTGACGGCAGCACGTACCACACGCACCTGTGCGGCAGGCCCCTGCCGGGCACACGGATGTCGCCGCTGGGCCGCGAGACGGCTCTGCAGCGCTGCGAGTGGCGCGACGACGGCTGGCTCTACCTGGCCCCCGGTGCCGGCGCCCACGGCCAGGTGCCGGTGGTGGACGTGCCCGCGCCCGACGAGCGCATCGAGCCCGCGCCGCGCACGGCCGTGTGGCGTTCGTTCGCGGGCTGCACGGCGCTGCCGCCCGAGTTCCAGTGGCTGCGCACGCCCTGCCCCGAGCGCCTGTTCGGCTTCACGGGCCAGGCGCTGCGGCTCATCGGGCGTGAGTCGGTGGGCAGCTGGTTCGAGCAGTCGCTGGTGGCGCGGCGCCAGGAAGACCACCACTTCCGCGCCGAGACCACGCTGCAGGCCGTGCCGCAGCACTACCAGCAGCTGTCCGGCCTCACGCATTACTACAACCGGCACAAGTTCCACCTGCTGGGCGTGACGGCGCACGAGACGCACGGCCGCGTGCTCAGCATCCTGAGCTGCGCGGGGGATTACCCCGACGGCCGCGTGAGCTTTCCGCTGGCCGAGCCCTGGCCGCTGCCGGGTGAGGGGCCGGTGAAGCTGGCGGCCGAGGTGCGCGGTGCCGAGCTGCAGTTCTTCGTCGACGCCGGCGCCGGCTGGCAGGCCGTGGGGCCGGTGCTGGACGCCAGCGTGATCTCCGACGAAGGCGGGCGCGGTGCGCACGGCTCGTTCACCGGGGCCTTTGTCGGCATGCTGGCCTTCGACACCTCGGGCTCGGGCTGGTCGGCGGACTTCCTGGACTTCGCCTACGCGCCGCGCACGCCATGAGGCGCACGCTGGGCGATCCCGCTGGCTTCGCCATCGAGGTGGCGGCCATCGGCGCGAGCTGGCTCTCGTGCCGGCTGCCCGTGGGCGGGGCGGGCCGCGAGCTGCTGCTGGCCCCGGCCGACCCCGAGGCGCACGCGCGCAGCGCCGGCTGCGCCTACATCGGCAGCACGGTGGGCCGCGTGGCCAACCGCATCGCCGGGGCGCGGTTCAGCCTCGACGGGCGCGAATGGCCGCTGCTGGCCAACGAAGGTGCGCACCAGCTGCACGGCGGGCCCGACGGCTTTCATGCGCGCACCTGGCGGCTCGAGTCTTCGGGCCGCGACGAGGCGGTGTTCGTGCTGCACTCGCCGGCCGGCGACCAGGGCTACCCGGGGGGGCTGGTGGCGCGCGTGCACTACCGCGTCGACGTGGCCGCGTGCACGGTGCAGATCACCTTCAGCGCCGAGGCCGACGCGCCCACGCCGGTGGCGCTGACCAGCCACGCCTACTTCAACCTCGACGGCGACGCGGCCGACGTGCGCCGGCACCGCCTGCGCGTGGCCGCCTCGCAGCTGCTGCCGGTGGATGCGACGATGATCCCGCTGGCCGAGCTGCTGTCCGTGGAGGGCACGCCCTTCGACCTGCGCACGCCACGCCGCCTGCCCACCGAAGCGGCCCTGCACCCGCAGCTGGCGCTGGCCCGCGGGCTGGACCACTGCTACCGGCTGGACCCCGCCTGCGCCGCGTTGCAGGCGCCCGCGGCCGAGCTGGGTTCGGCCGACGGCCGTGTGCGCCTGGCCTTGTCCACCGACTACCCCGGCCTGCAGGTCTACAGCGGCCAGCACCTCGCCGGCCACGCAGGCCGCGACGGCCGGCCGCTGGCGGCCTTTGCCGGCCTGGCGCTGGAGCCGCAGGCCCTGCCCGACGCCATCAACCGCCCGGGCTGGGCCGATGACGGCCTGGTGCTGCGGCCGGGGCAGCGCTGGCAGCGGCAGATCCGCTACCGCTTCGAGGCCCTCGCCTAGGCCGCCACCACCTGCAGCCGCACGGCCTGCAGGCGCTGCGAATCGGGGCCCACGAGCAGCTCGAAGGCCCCGGGCTCCACCACGCGCTGCATCGCCGGGTTCCACAGCGCCAGCGCCGCGGGGCCGATGTCGAAGACCAGCTCGCGCCGCTCGCCCGCGCGCAGCGCCACGCGCGCAAAGGCGCACAGCGACTTCACGGGCCGCGTGACCGAGGCCACGAGGTCGCGCACGTAGACCTGCACGACCTCGTCGCCGTCGCGCTCGCCCGTGTTGTGCACGCTCACGTGCAGCCGCGCGGCTTCGCCCACGGCGATGCGGCTGCGCTGGAGCCGCGGCGCGCCGATCTCGAAGCGCGTGTAGCTGAGGCCGAAGCCAAACGGGAACAGCGGTGTGATGGGATCGAACAGGTAGCCGCGCCGCGCACTCGGCTTGTGGTTGTGGTGCACCGGCAGCTGGCCCACGTGGCGCGGCACCGTCAGCGGCAGCCGCGCCGCGGGGTTGACCGCACCCGTGAGCACCTGCGCCAGCGCCAGGCCGCCCTGTTCGCCCAGCGTCCAGGCCTGCAGCAGCGCACCGGCCTGGGCCACCAGGGCCTCGCTGGCCACCGGGCGGCCGCCGATCAGCACCACCACCAGTGGCCGGCCCGTGGCGTGCAGGCGCTCGATCAGCAGGCCCTGCTCGCCGACCAGGTCCAGCGTGCTGCGATCACCCAGGTGGTGGGCGGCCCAGGCCTCGCGGCAGCTGCGCTCGTCGTCGCCCACGGCCACGATCACCACGTCGGCCGCCGCGGCCGCGGCCATAGCCTCGTCGATGAGCGCGAGGTTGGCCTCGCGCGGCGTTGCGCGCACCTCGTCGGCCCACCAGTCTTCGCCCTCGGTGATGCGCACGCCCTGGGCGTGGCGCAGCTCCACGCGGCCGGCGCTCAGCTGGCGCAGCCCGTCGAGCAGGCTCACGGCGACCGGCGGCTCGCCGGCGTAGGCGCCCAGGCGCGGCACGGCGGCGTTGGGGCCGATCACGGCCCACACGGGGCGGCGTACCGTGGGCTCGCCCGCGCTGGGCAAGACCAGCGGCAGCAGGCCCTCGTTCTTGAGCAGCACCACGCAGCGCGTGGCCGCGTGCAGGGCCAGCGCCGCGGCCGCGTCGTCGTGGGTCAGGGCCTCGGCGCGGTCCTCATCCACCTCGGCCTGCTCGAACAGCCCGGCGCGGAACTTGAGCGTCAGCACGCGGGCCACGGCTTCGTCCACCAGGGCCTCGGGCACACGCTCCGCGGCCACGGCCTCGGCCAGGTGGCGGTAGGCGGCGCCGTTGGGCAGGTCGCTGTCCACGCCAGCCTGCAGCGCGCGCACGGCGGCCTCGGCCTCGTCGGCGGCCACCTGGTGCTGGCTGGCGAGCTGCTCGATGGCGAAGTAGTCGCCCAGCACCACGCCCTCGAAGCCCCATTCGGCCCGCAGCACCTGGCGCAGCAGCCAGGGGTTGGCGTGCGAGGGCACGCCGTCGAGCTCGTTGTACGAGGCCATCACGGCGGTGGCGCCGGCCTCGCGCACGGCGCGCTCGAAGGGCGGCAGGAACTGGTCGCGCAGCTCGCGCTCGCCCAGCGGCGCCGGGCCGGTGTTGGTGCCGGCCTCGGGCTGGCCGTGGCCGGCCAGGTGCTTGAGCGTGGCGAACACCTTGTGCGGTGGCAGCCGGCCGTCGGCCGTGGGCGGGCCCTGCAGGCCGCGCACGGCGGCCAGGCCCATCTCGGCGACCAGGTGCGGGTCTTCGCCGAAGGTCTCTTCGATGCGGCCCCAGCGCGCGTCGCGCGCGATGTCCAGCACCGGCGTCAGCGCCAGCACCACGCCGCGCGCGCGCATCTCGCGCGCGGTGACGGCGTTGACGGCCTCCACCAGCGCGGGGTCGAAGCTGCCGGCCAGCGCGATGGCCTGCGGGAAGCAGGTGGCGCCCGCCGCCGCGTAGCCGTGCAGGCCCTCTTCGTGGCACAGCAGCGGGATGCCCCAGCGCGTGTGCTGCACGGCCTGCCGCTGCAGCGCGTTCACGAGCTCGGCGGTGGCGCGCGGGCCGCGGCCGTGGATGCCGCTGAAGCCGCCTTCGCCCTTGCGGTCGGACGGGCGCGAGACATGGCCCAGGCCGAGCGGGAACTCCGCCGCTAGCCGCGCCGTGTCGAGCCGGCCGTCGGCATCCAGCAGGGCTCCCTTGGCGTCCCAGATGGCGGTGATCTGCAGCAGCTTCTCGGGCAGGCTCAGACGCGCCAGCAGGTCCTGCACGCGCTCGGGCGTGGGGCGGCTCGGGTCTCGGTAGGGCGGGGTGTCGTTCATGCGGGTGTTCCGGGTGGGGCCGCAGGCCGCGGCGGCGTGGCGCGATCCAGCGCCACCGTGCAGGCGGCCAGCACCAGCAGCAGACCCACGGCGGTGGGCACGATGGCGGCCACGCCGACGTGGTCCACCAGCGCGGCGTAGGCCAGGGGCATCAGCGCACCGGCCAGGTAGGCGCCGGTCATCTGGCGCGCCACCATGCGGCCCGACCAGGCGGCGCTGAAGCGCTGGCCGGTCTCGTGCATCAGCGCCGGGAACAGCGGCGCCGCGCCCAGGCCCATGAGCAGCAGGCCCGCGGCACCGGCCGCGTTGGCGCCGCTGGCCGTGAACACCAGCGCGCCCACGATGGCCGCGGCGATGCCCAGGCGCACCTGCAGGCGGTTGTCGAGCCGCTCGCCGAAGGCGCCCAGCAGGAAGCGGCCCGCCGTCATGGCGCCGAAGAACAGCGTGGCCCAGCGGCTGGCCTCGGCCGCCGGCAGGCCGTGGCCCGCGACCATGATCGAAGGGATCCAGATCGCGGTCGCGAACTCCGAGGCCACGACGAGAAAGAAGCACAGCGGGCTCAGCCACAGCGCCGCGCGGGGGGGTGGCGCGTCGTCGGCCACGGTGGCGGCCGTGGCCGTGTCCACCGGCTGTGCAGCCGTGGCCGCCGCACCCGGCCACAGCCCGCGCGTGGCCCAGAAGGCCAGCGCCAGCAGCGCCATCACCGCGGCCAGCAGCCAGAAGCCGCCCTGCCAGCGCCCGGTGGCCGCCAGCATGCCGGCCATCAGCAGCGGCCCGGCGGCCGCGCCGATGCCCCAGCAGCCGTGCAGCCAGCTCATGTGGCGGCGCGAGAAGTGCCGCGCCGCGAAGTGGTTCAGCTCGATGTCGATGCCGCCGCCACACAGCCCCCAGGCCACGGCCAGTGCCACCACCAGCGCCCAGTGGCCCACGAAGCCGAAGCCCAGCATGGCCAGCGCCATGAGCGCGGTGCTGCCCACCAGCACCGCCCACGGTGCCGGCTTGTGGCGCAGCCGGCCGTAGAACAGGCTGGAGGCCACGGCCGACAGCGCCCCCACCACGCCCAGCACACCCAGGGCACCGAGGCTGACGCCGAAATCGCCATGCATCACCGGCCAGGCCGCGCCCAGCACGGTGTCGGGCAGGCCGATGGCGATGAAGGCGGCGTAGACGACCAGCAGCAGGCCGAAGCCGGCGCGGCTCAAGCGGGCGCCGGCACCCGCCGGGTCTTGAAGAAGGCGTTCACCGTGAGGCGGCCCAGGCCCAGGCGGTAGCCCGCGGCCTGGCGCACGTCGATGGCGCCGGTGTGGAACAACCCGCCGTCGTAGAACACGGCGCGGTTGAAGCGCGCGGGCACCTCGCCGATGCGTTCGAAGTGGGCGTTGCTGTCGGTCATGTAGCCGGGCGGCACGCCATGGCGGGCCTCGAAGGCCGGGCCGTCCAGCGTGCGGCTGTCGTGCATGAGCTGGCGCGTGGTGGCTTCGTCGTGGCGCGGGCGGAAGAACACCGTGCCGCCCAGGCGCTCGTCGTCGAACAGGTAATGCACCATCGCAAACATGGCCTCGCCAGGGGCGAGCTCGGAATCGTCGCGGTGGCACAGGCGCTGCCGTGGGTCCAGCGTGGCCGGGTCCTGCGTGACGCGGGCAAAGCGCGCCAGCATGCCCAGCGGCGCACCGGCGCCCAGCTGCGGGCCCAGCTCGTGCTGGAACAGGTGGTCCAGCGCCTCCACCCAGGCGCCGGGCAGCGGCGCCTGCGGGCCGGGGTAGGGGTGGCCCGGCGGGTGGCGGAACTGCGCGGCCTGCTGCAGCGCCAGCTGCTGCAGCGCGGCGGGGTCCTGCGCGAAATGGTCGATGACGATGACCCGCGCGCCGCCCTCGAGCGTGATCACCTGCGGCTGGCGCTGCGGGTTCAGCAGGGGCGAGGCCCCGGCCGGGGGGCGCGCCGTGTGCACCGCGGGCGCGGCCGGGGATGCCGCCGCCGTGCCCGCGCCCATGCCGCTGGTGTCGGGCGGCGGCCCGGCCTTGCAGTAGCGGTCGATGAAGGCCTGGTGCGTGGGCAGGCGCATGAGCTTGCGTGCCACGTCCTTGCGCACCTCGCCCAGGAACTCGCCGAGTGCGCGGTCGTCCATCTGCCGCGTGATGGGGTGGTGGGCCTGCGGCACGATGCCCTGGCCCATCATCACCTGCACCCAGGAGTTCTCGGCGAACAGCTCGTCGGCGCCGATGGCCACGCGCGCCGTGTCGCGGAACAGCTGGATGCGCTGGCGCAGCGACTCGGGCAGCGCCATCTCGCGGCAGGCGCGCCACATGGCCGAGTCGCTGCGGTTCGTGACGTGGTAGTGCAGGATGATGAAGTCGCGGATGTGCTCGATGTGCTCGCGCGCCTGGCGGTTGAACTCGTCGATGTCGCTCTGGAAGATGCCCGCCGCCGGGAACAGCTGCACCAGCCGCGTGAGGCTCTTCTGGATGAGGTGGATGCTGGTGCTCTCCAGCGGCTCCAGGAAGCCGCTCGAGAGGCCGATGGCCACGCAGTTGAGCTTCCAGACCACGTCGCGCTGGCTGGGCGTGAAGCGGATGACGCGCGGCTGGCGCAGCACCTCGCCCTGCACGTTGGCCAGCAGCGTGGCGCGCGCCGTGTCGTCGTCGACGTGGCGGCTGCTGAACACCAGGCCGTTGCCCACGCGGTGCTGCAGCGGGATGCGCCACTGCCAGCCGAAGGGGTGGGCGATGGAGCGCGTGTAGGGCACGGGCTCCTCCACCGAGGTGGTCTGCACGGCGATGGCGCTGTCGCAGGGCAGCCAGTGCGACCAGTCCTCCAGGCCCACGCCCAGGGTCTCGCCCAGCAGCAGGGCGCGCATGCCGGTGCAGTCGATGAAGAGCTCACCCTCGACGCGCTCGCCACGCTCCAGCGTCAGCGCGGTGAGCGCGCCACTGGTGGCATCGGTGTGCACTTTGGCGATCTTGCCTTCGATGCGCATCACGCCCAGGGCCTCGGCGTAACGGCGCAGGTAGCGGCCGTAGAGCGTGGCGTCCAGGTGGTAGGCGTAGTTGATGGCGCCGTCGCGCAGCGCCTCGAAGCGGCGTTCTTCGGCGGCGCGCAGCTCGAAGCAGTAATCGCCGTACTCACCGGCGAGACCCCGCTTGCGGCCTTCGAGCCAGAAGTGGTGAAAGCCGGCGGTCCAGTGCGGCTTGCCCGTGCGCCCGAAGGAGTGGATGTAGTGCTGGCCGACATCGCGCCAGTTCTCGAAGCGGATGCCGAGCTTGAAGGTGGCCTGCGTCTCGCGGATGAACTCGGCCTCGTCGAGGTCGAGGATGTCGTGCAGAAAGTGCTGGGTGGGGATCGTGGCCTCGCCGACGCCGATGGTGCCGATCTCCTCGGACTCGACGAGCCGGATCTCGATCTGCCGGCCCAGGCACTTGGCCAGGCCCGCGGCCACCATCCAGCCGGCGGTGCCGCCACCGGCGATGACGACGCGGCGCACGGGGGTGGGGAGCAGCGGGTTCATGGTGCGGTGTCCCGGAAGAGGTTCAGCGGTTCAGGCGGTTGAGCAGGTGGGCACGCAGGCGGCGCGCCTGGGCGGCGTCCATCTCGCCCAGCACGCCGCGGGCGTGCGGCGGGATGTGCGCGGCCGTGTGCTCGCCGCCGTCGAACACGTAGTGCTCGAACAGCGCGCGCCAGGCCTGGCGTTCGTGCGCCGGCAGGCCGCGCAGCGACAGCAGGGCCAGCAGCAGGGCGTTGAGCGGCGTGTCGCGGTGCGGGGGCACGCGCCGCCACCAGAAGTTGATGAGCGCGTTCACGGGGGCCAGGCTCTCGACGCCGTGCCACCACTGGCTGGGGATGAAGAGCGCGTCGCCCGGGCCCAGCTCGAACATGCGCGCGTGCGGCAGCGCCTCGGCATACCGCGGAAAGCGCTGCAGGTCGGGGCGCGCGTGGTCCACCAGGCTGATGGGCTGGCCGGCGGGCGTGAACTCCAGCGGGCCCACGTAGAGGTTCGCCACCTGTTCGGGCGGGAACAGCGTGAAGCGCCGCCGCCCGGCCACCACGCAGGCCAGGTTGTCGGGCAGGTCGAAGTGCAGCGCCACCTGCGCGCGGTTGCCCAGCCAGAGGCTGGCCAGGGGGTCCAGGGCGTCCAGCCCCGGCAGCGGGTGCCGCGCGCGCAGGCCGGGGAAGCTGCCGTCGAGCTCGGTGGAGCCCAGGTACAGGGCCGGGGGCTGGGGTGCATCGGCCAGCGCCAGCAGTTCGTCGAGCAGGGCGCCGAAGCGGCCGATCTCGCGCGTGAAGTTGAAGCCGTCGAAGGCTTCGTTGTAGCCAAAGCGGCCGCCGATGGCCGGCGCGCCGCGCCACAGGCCCACGCGTGTGTCGGCGCCAAAGCCGCGCAGCGCGGCGCAGAAGGCGGCGTCCCCGGCCTGCGCGGCCTGCACCAGCGGCCAGTGCGCCACCAGCCCGCGCAGCAGCACGGGCTCGGTGACTTCGAGAACGCTGGGGTCCAGGGCCGGCGCCAACGCCGGGGCCGCGGAAAGGGCGGTGTCGAGCATGGCGGGCCTGGCGTCGGCCGATGCGGTGCCGGGCGCGCTAGCGGCCCAGCGCCTCGCGCGCGAGGTGGCCGCGCACCAGCCGCGGCAGGTTCGACAGCGAGGCGATGGCCATGTACAGCGGCTGCAGGTAGTCGGCCTCGTGCAGCAGGCCGATCGTGCGGGCGTCCAGCGCCGCCAGCCGCTCTTCGTGGACGAGGTGGTAGCCCTGCAGGCGGCCGTGCGTGCCGTCGGGGCGCTCCACGTCCAGCTCGAAGGGTTCGAGCAGCTCGTGCGTGAGCAGCGCGGCCACGAAGTCGGGCAGGGCCTCGAAACCTTCGTTGAGCGTGCGCAGCACGGCGTTGCTCTCCTCGAGCTGTGCGCTCATGCCGCCCTGCGGCAGGAACAGCGCCTCGCCCTCGGCGCCGCCGCGCCGCACGCGCGGGCTGGCCATGTCCACCATCATGCGCAGCTCCTCGCCATCGACGCCGATGGAAAACGGCAGGCGCCGCATCGACAGCGGCACGTAGTCGGCGTCCCAGCCTTCGTTGTCGATGAAGAGGTTCTCGCCCTGCACCAGGCCGAACAGCGCCACCGGCACGAAGCTGCCGGCGCCGTCGGGCTGGAAGACCACCGGGTAGTGCGCCTGCAGCGCGCGGAACTCGTCGGCGATCACGGGGCAGGACATCACGGCGTCGCCCCAGCGCGCGCCGCGGCGGGTGACGACGCGCAGGTCCG
>JACCDS010363093.1_pt1 | contig 11452 bp, 10 predicted proteins | sample 7446441 | NCBI WGS metagenome assembly JACCDS01 (sample SAMN15323445, study PRJNA562643) | freshwater metagenome | isolation source: river surface water | place: USA:Blue River Watershed | collected 2017-08-17 | reverse complement strand
GGCAATCGACTTGCCCTTGAGGTTGTTGATGGCGTAGCGGCCCAGCGTGCCACCCAGGTGAACGTCGTCAGCCACCACGCGGAAGGCGGTCTTGTAACCGTTGCGGGTGTACTTGGGGTTGGTGGCAGAAGGCGAAATCTGGGGAATGCCTGCATCGTTGTAGATTTTGGAAGCAGGGATCGTGGTGCCCGAGTTCAGGTGACCCACAACACCGTTGACCTTGGAGTCCACCAGCTTCTGGGCAGCGGCTGTGCCCTGCTTGGGATCGGCTGCGTCGTCTTCAGCGATCAGTTCGAACTTGACCGCCTGGCCGCCAATCTTCACACCCTTGGCATTGAGCTCTTCAATCGCCAGACGGGCACCATTCTCATTGTCCTTGCCCAGGTGGGCGATGGCACCGCTGACCGGGCCCACGTGGCCGATCTTGACCACTTGCTGCGCCAGCAGGGGGGTGCTGGCCACAGCCAGTGCCGACAAAACCGCCAGCTGGGTTTTCTTCATCATCATCAATGGCTCCTTGCAGATCAAATCAATAAGGCAGGTTTTTGTACGCCTTCGCATCCAGACCCGGGCCAGGTCGCCTGCCATCAACACCCGAAAAAACTACTCGCCGAGGTAAGCAGCGCGAACCTTGGGGTCATTCAACAGTTCCTGACCTGGGCCCGTCATGGTGATCAGGCCAGAGTCCATGACATAGCCACGGTTGGCCATGGCCAGGGCGCGGCTTGCGTTCTGCTCGACCAGAAGAATCGTCATTCCGTGACTGTGAACGTCATTGACCACTTCGAAAATCTTGTCGACCATGATGGGCGACAAGCCCATCGACGGTTCATCGAGCAGCAGAACCTTGGGGCGACTCATCAACGCACGGGCCATGGCAAGCATCTGCTGCTCACCACCGGACATCGTGCCTGCCAGCTGGTCCTTGCGCTCACGCAGCCTCGGAAAGATGTCGAACATCTTCTCGATATCGTCAGCGATGCCTGCGCTGTCAGAGCGAATATAGGCCCCCATCTGGAGGTTCTCGATGATGGTCATGCGTGTGAAAACCCCCCGGCCTTCGGGCACCATGGCCAAACCTTGCTTGACCAGATCCCAGGGGCCCTGCCCCTGAATGGACTTGCCCAGGTACTCGATGTCGCCGCTCTGGGCAATCAGCGTGCCAGTGATGGCTTTCATGGTGGTGGTCTTGCCAGCACCGTTGGAACCGATCAGGGACACCAGTTCGCCTTCACGCACTTCCATGTCCACGCCCTTGACGGCCTGGATGCCTCCATAGGCCACCTTCAGACCTGTGACTTTGAGCAGTGTGTCCGCCATCTCAATGACCTCCGGTGCCCAGATAGGCTTCAATCACTTTTTCGTTTTTCTGCACTTCTGCAGGCGTACCCTCGGCGATCTGTTTGCCGTAGTCGAGCACGGTCACGCGGTCACACAGACCCATGACCAGCTTCACATCGTGCTCAATGAGCAAGATGGTGCGGTTGTCCTTGCGAATGCGGTCGATCAGTTCGCGCAGCTGAACTTTTTCGGTGGCATTCATGCCGGCCGCCGGTTCATCCAGGGCAATCAATTGCGGATCGGTGGCCAGCGCACGGGCGATCTCCAGGCGACGCTGGTCACCATAGGAGAGCGTACGTGCCCGGTAATCGGCGTATTTGCCAATGCCCACATAGTCCAGCAGCTCCTGCGCTCGCTGGGCAATCGCAGCTTCTTCCGCCTTGAAGGAGGGCGTACGCAGCACCGCTCCGATCAAGCCCGAACGGGTGCGGATGTGGCGCCCCACCATCACGTTTTCGAGTGCCGTCATTTCGGCAAACAAGCGGATGTTCTGGAAGGTCCGGGCAATGCCCGCCTTGGCCACTTCATGGACGGCTGTGGGCTGGTAGGGTTTGCCCGCCAGTTCAAACGTGCCACTGTCGGGGGTGTACAGACCGGTGATCACATTGAAGAAGGTGGTCTTGCCTGCGCCGTTGGGGCCGATCAGGCCATAGACCTGGCCACGCTGGATGGTGATGCCCACATCAGAGAGGGCCTGCAAGCCGCCAAATCGTTTGGAAATGCCTGCTACCTTAAGAACGGTGTCTTGTGTCATCGTGCGCCTCTCATTTCTTGTTGTTCAGCGACTTGCCATGCTCGGGCGATGGCCACAGGCCACGCGGACGCAAGAGCATCACGATGATCATGGCCAATGCGATCAGCAACTGGCGCAGGATGGCCGCGTCCAGCCGACCGTCGGTCATGGCTTGCAATGGCCCTGCCACATAGCGCAGCACCTCGGGCAAGGCCGCCAGCAGGACGGCACCCAGAATAACGCCCGGCAAATGGCCCAGCCCCCCAAGTACCACCATGGCCACGATCATGACCGACTCCATCAAGCTGAAGGATTCGGGTGAGACGAAACCCTGAAAGCCGGCAAACATGGCGCCCGACACACCACCAAAGGTGGCACCCATGCCAAAGGCCAGAAGCTTGAGGTTGCGGGTGTTCAGACCCATGGCCTTGGCGGCAATCTCGTCTTCGCGAATCGCCATCCAGGCGCGACCGACGCGTGAGAACTCCAGGCGGTGTGAAATCAGCACACTCAGCAACACCAGAGAGAGGAACAGGTAGTAGTAGAGACTGACCGAAGCGATCTCGAAACCGCCAATCGTCAGTTTTTTGCTCAGACTCCAGCCGAAAATGGAAATGGAGTCGATCATGTCGATGCCCTTGGGGCCGTTGGTGATGTTGACCGGATGGTCCAGGTTGTTCATGAACACGCGGATGATTTCACCAAAGCCCAGTGTCACGATGGCCAGGTAGTCGCCTCGCAGCCGCAGCGTGGGCGCGCCCAGCAACATGCCAAATAAGCCTGCCAGCGCCGCGCCCAAGGGCACGATCACCCACAGCGGCATGTGCATGCCATTAGGAAAGTACACCGCCAAGGCCGGAAAGGTGTCCAGCAGATGCGGCGAAGCCAGCAAACCGTACATGTACGCACCGACGGCAAAGAAAGCCACGTACCCCAGGTCCAGCAGACCGGCATAACCGACCACGATGTTCAAACCGAGCGCCAGCATGACGTAGAGCAGCGCCACGTCGGCAATGCGAACCCAGGCATTGCCAAACAGTTGCAGGATCAGGGGCAGCACCAGAAGGCCTGCTCCGATGACCAGATAGCGGAGAGTTTTGTTGTCTGTCATGGCACGCCTCCTCAAGCCCGGTCCGCCACACGCTCACCCATGAGACCGGAGGGCCGCAGGGTCAGCACAATGATGAGCACCACGAAAGCGAAGATGTCGGCATAGTGGCTGCCCAAGACATCGCCGGTCAGGTCACCGATGTAGCCCGAGCCGATCGACTCGATCAGCCCCAGCAAAATGCCACCGACCACAGCGCCAGAGAGGTTGCCGATGCCGCCGAACACGGCCGCAGTGAAGGCTTTCAGCCCCGGCAGGAAACCCATCGAATGCTGAGCCGTGCCATAGTTGGAGGCGTACATGACGCCCGCAATCGCGGCCAGCACTGCACCAATGATGAAAGTGGCCGAGATGACCATGTCCGGCTTGACGCCCATGAGGGCGGCCACGCGCGGGTTCTCCGCCGTGGCACGCATGGCACGCCCCAGTCGGGTGGAATTGACCAGCCACATCAGCAAGGCCAGCGAAACCGCCGTGACACCCAGAATCATGATTTGGGTGGGTGTGATCACGGCACCACCGATGTTGACCGGCGTGCTTGGCAAAAGGGTCGGGTAAGCCTTGTAATTGGGCTTCCAGATGATCATGGCGAGCGTCTGCAGCAGGATGCTCATGCCAATGGCCGTAATTAGCGGAGCCAGCTTGGGGCTGTTGCGCAGGGGTCTGTACGCGATCTTCTCGATCGTGAAGTTCAACGCCGCGGCCACCACACAGGCAATCAATGTGGCCAGAATCAAGATCAGCCATCCGGGTGCACCCGGCATGGCGTCTTTCATCATGCCGATCACGGTCCAGCTGGTCAGGGCCCCGACCATCAGCACCTCGCCGTGCGCAAAATTGATCAAATTGATGATGCCGTACACCATGGTGTAGCCAAGGGCCACCAGGGCGTACATGCTGCCCAGAACCAGACCGTTGATGATCTGCTGAAGCAAGACGTCCATATTTTTTCTCCATTGAGGCCAGCTCTTGCCTGGCCTTGTTTCGCGCGCGCAACCCGCGCTGCCTTGTGGGCGTTTCGGGTTCCAGTTAGCAAAAAACCCGCCAGGGCGCATCTCGGGCGGGTCAGTGGCGCCGATTGTATTGAATCGGCAACAAGCTTAGGTATTCACTTTTCTCGGGAGTTACCCTCAATCAAATTTTTTTCACGCAATTGACACAGTTTCTCATCGATCTTGATCTCCAGCCCTCTGCGCACCGGCCTGTAAAACCCAGGTGAATCCATCCCATCGGGCAAATAACGCTCTCCCGCAGCAAAACCATCCTCCTCGTCGTGGGCGTAGCGGTAGCCCTTGCCGTAGTCCAGCTGTTTCATGAGCTGGGTTGGTGCATTGCGAAGGTGCATGGGCACCGGACGGGTGCCATCTTTTTTGACAAAGGCCTTGGCCTCATTGAACGCCTTGTAGACCGCGTTTGATTTCGCCGCCACGGCCAGATACACCACGCATTCGGCCAGAGCCAGCTCACCTTCCGGACTGCCCAGGCGTTCATACACTTCTGCAGCATCCAGCGCCAGGCGCAAGGCGCGCGGATCGGCCAGACCAATGTCTTCAGCGGCCATGCGGATGAGGCGTCGCGTGATGTAACGCGGGTCCACGCCACCATCGAGCATGCGCACCAGCCAGTACAGCGCCGCATCCGGGTCAGAGCCACGCACCGATTTGTGCAGGGCGCTGATGGTGTCGTAGAACTGCTCTCCGCCCTTGTCGTAACGGCGCATGCGCTCACCCAGCACCTTGAGCAGCCAGGCGTCAGAAACAGGGGCCACCTTTTCACGCGCAGCCGCCATGGCCAGTGTCTCGAGCGTGTTGAGCAGGCGACGCGCATCGCCGTCGGCGTAGCCCAGCAGACGCTGCAGCGCGTCCGCTTCGAGCGCCGGAACCACACCGATGGCCTGCGCACGGGCCACGATCTGCTGGAGGTCTTGCTCACTCAGAGGTTGCAGAACGTACACCGCGGCGCGTGACAGCAAGGCGGAGTTGACCTCGAAAGACGGATTCTCCGTGGTGGCGCCAATAAAGGTGAACAGCCCGCTTTCGACATGCGGCAAAAAAGCGTCCTGCTGGCTTTTGTTGAAGCGGTGCACTTCATCAACAAACACGATGGTGCGTTGCGGATGCAGACCCTCCCGCGCCGCCTGGGCTTTCTCAACCGCTTCCCGAATGTCTTTCACACCGCCCAGCACCGCGCTGATGCTGATGAACTGCGCATCGAACGCCTCGGCCATCAGGCGTGCAATCGTGGTCTTTCCCACCCCCGGAGGCCCCCAGAGGATGCAGCTGTGCGGCTGACCGGATTCGAAAGCCAGCCGCAAGGCCATGCCTTCACCCAGAATGTGTTGCTGGCCAATCACTTCGCCCAGTGTTCTTGGGCGCAAACGCTCTGCCAGGGGAATGTGGGAAGCCTGCATCCCGAACACCCTCAGGGGCGGATCACGTCCGTACCCGTCGGCACATGGAACTGGAAGGCATCGGCCTTGATCGCGGGATTGATCTCAAACTGGCTGAACGTCAGCACAGAACACTGCCCCAGGGTGTCAAGCACCTCGAGCACCACCAGCTCAGCGCCACGGTCCGAGGCACGAAAGCCTGCCAGCACCTGTTGCACCTGCCCTTCCGCACGTTTGGGAGTGGCCCGCACCCACTGCAAGCCATCGCGCGCAGCCTCTGGCTGCAACTGAAAATCTTTCTGCAACCCAGCCAGATCGGTGGCAGAGATGATCAGTGCCAACGGTGTGCTGCCCAACACCTGCGCTTGCGCACGTGCAGTGACCTGCTGCAGATCCGGATCGTGCAACCACAGCGTTTGCCCATCGGCCAGCAGGGTCTGCTCGAAAGGTTTTTTGTAGCTGAAACGGAAGCGCCCCGGACGCTGGAACTCCAGCGTCCCTGAAGATGTGCGCTGACGAGGTGGCTGCCCAGCCTTGGGCACGGATGTAACCACCTGCGTGAACTGTGCACGACCGCTGCGCACACTTTGCAAAAACTGCCCCAGCAACTGCAGCCCGTCGCTCTGGGCACGTGCGGGCAAGCCCATCAAGGCGGCCACGGTCATCAGGACATGTCGACGTTGCAGCATCAAAGTCTTCATTCGTTGCGTGCAGGCACGAGGATTTCGCGCTGGCCGCTGCCGCTCATGGCACTGACCAGGCCCGCTTTTTCCATGTCCTCAACAAGACGCGCCGCGCGGTTGTAACCGATCTTGAGGTGACGCTGCACCAGCGAGATGCTGGCCTTGCGGTGCTTGAGCACGACCTCGACCGCCTGGTCGTACATCGGGTCTTTCTCGCTGCCCTCACCGTCTTCACCCAACGGTCCATCCTCGCCATCGACAGTGCCCCCTTCAAGCACACCTTCGATGTAATCAGGCTCGCCCTGTGCCTTGAGGTATTCGACCACGCGGTGCACCTCATCGTCACTGACAAACGCACCATGGACACGGATCGGGAAGCCGGTGCCCGAGGGCATGTAGAGCATGTCTCCCATGCCCAGCAAGGCTTCGGCGCCCATCTGGTCAAGGATGGTGCGGCTGTCGATCTTGCTCGACACCTGGAAGGCAATACGGGTGGGAATATTGGCCTTGATCAGGCCGGTGATCACGTCCACACTGGGCCGCTGCGTGGCGAGGATCAAGTGAATGCCCGCAGCGCGCGCCTTTTGCGCCAGACGGGCAATCAGCTCTTCAATCTTCTTGCCCACCACCATCATCAAGTCCGCCAGCTCGTCAATGATGATGACGATGTGGGGCAATCGCTTGAGCGGTTCAGGATCGTCCGGCGTGAGGCTGAAGGGGTTGTAGATGAACTCCGCGCGGGCCGTGGCTTCGTCGATCTTGGTGTTGTAGCCCGCCAGGTTGCGCACGCCCAGCTTGCTCATGAGCTTGTAGCGTTTTTCCATCTCGGCCACGCACCAGTTCAGGCCGTGCGCGGCCTGCTTCATGTCGGTCACCACGGGTGCCAGCAGGTGTGGAATGCCTTCATAGACCGACATTTCCAGCATCTTCGGGTCGATCATCAAGAGGCGCACATCACGCGCTTCGGCCTTGTAGAGCAAGGACAGGATCATCGCGTTGATACCGACCGACTTGCCCGAGCCTGTGGTACCCGCCACCAGCACGTGCGGCATCTTGGCCAGATCGGCCACCACCGGGTTGCCCACAATGTCCTTGCCCAGGCCCATGGTCAGCATGGACTTGGCTTCGTTGTAGACCTGCGAACCCAGGATTTCGCTGAGCTTGATCGACTGGCGCTTGGCGTTGGGCAACTCCAGCGCCATGTAGTTCTTGCCCGGAATGGTTTCGATCACGCGGATCGAAACCAGCGACAGCGAGCGCGCCAGGTCCTTGGCCAGATTGACGATCTGCGAACCCTTGACGCCCGTGGCCGGTTCGATCTCGTAGCGGGTAATGACGGGCCCCGGAGCCGCAGCCACCACGCGCACCTGAACGCCGAAGTCGCTGAGCTTCTTCTCGATCAGACGGCTGGTCATTTCCAGGGTCTCGGGGGACACGGTTTCCTGCCGAGCTGTCAGCGCATCCAGGAGGTCCACCTGCGGCAGCTTGCTGTCCGGCAAATCCTTGAACAGGGGTTTCTGACGCTCCTTGACGACCCGTTCGCTGCGCGGCACTTCGGCTACACCCGGCTCAATCACCATGGGCGCAGGCTTGGATGGCGGCACAGGCAAGGGGGCAATTTCCAGTTGTGGAGAGTCCGCCAGGCTGGCTTCCAGCGAGGGCTCTGTGCGCTCGTCCCATGGCGGATCGATGGGCTGGAAACTGGTTTGCTCGCGCTCTCGCAAGGCCTGTTGCCCCATGGCCAAATCGGCCTCGAGCTCTCGCTGCACATGGCGACGCTGGATCAGCGCATCGATCCGAGCACCGATCGACTCGGCCAATTCAGACCATGAAAAACGAAACACCAGGGACACACCGATCACCACCATGACGATACAGATCAGTGCCGAACCCGTGAAACCCAGCCAGCGAACAGCCAATCCACCCAGCAAATCACCGAGCACTCCCCCACTGTCACCAGGCAAACGGGCATCCCAACGGTACAAACGCGACCATTCCAGAACACAGCTGCTGGCCAGCAAAACCAGCATTCCCATCCAGAAAAGCACCAGACGACGGCCTGCAGGGTCACTCGGCCCGGCACTGCCCCAGCCCGAACTGCGCAGCCAGCGCGAAAAACCCACAAGCCAGGCGCGCAAGCCTGCCAACCAGCACCACCAGGCGGAATAGCCCAAGGCAAAGTAGGCCAGATCCGCCAACCGTGCCCCTGTGCTGCCGACCCAGTTTCGCGTCTGCAGATACTCACCCGAAGTGGACCAGGCAGGATCGCCGGGGTGATAACTGAGCAGTGCCAGCAAGGCCAGAGCGAGCACTCCGCCCCCCAGCAACAAGCTGATTTCGAGTGCAAAACGCACCCAAAGCCTGCGTGGCACTTCAGGCGTGGCCTGGGGTTCGACGACCCCGTTCAAGGTATGAAGGGAATAACTCATGTTCTGGTGCGAAGCTTACCCGATCAGACCCTGTCCATCTCCGCCCTCCTGTCAGGACAAGCATGGCTTCTTACAATGCTGGTCTCGGGGGTACAACCCTCACGCCTATTGCAGAAAGTTTTCTCATGAGCACGCCTACCCAACACGCCAAAGTCCTGATTCTGGGTTCCGGCCCTGCTGGCTATACCGCAGCCGTCTATGCCGCCCGCGCCAACCTGAACCCCTTGCTGATCACCGGCATGGCCCAGGGTGGCCAGCTGATGACCACCACCGAAGTCGACAACTGGCCAGCCGACGTGCATGGCGTGCAGGGACCCGAACTGATGCAACGATTTCAGGAGCATGCCGAGCGTTTCAAGACGCAGATCGTCTTCGATCACATCAACGCTGTGGATCTGTCCAAGCGCCCCTTCACCCTCAAGGGCGATGCAGGCATCTACACCTGCGACAGCCTGATCATTGCGACCGGCGCCTCGGCCAAGTACCTGGGCCTGCCCTCTGAGGAGGCCTTTCAGGGCCGCGGCGTGAGCGCCTGCGCCACCTGCGACGGCTTCTTCTACCGCGGAGAGGTCTGCTGCGTGGTCGGCGGCGGCAACACCGCCGTCGAGGAAGCGCTTTACCTGTCCAACATTGCCAACAAGGTCTACCTGATCCATCGACGCGACAAGTTCAAGGCCGAACCCATCCTGGTGGACAAGCTGATGGACAAGGTGGCCGAGGGCAAGATCGAGCTTAAGACCTTCAAAACCCTTGACGAAGTGCTGGGCGACAACACCGGCGTGACCGGCGTGCGTCTGAAGAGTACAAGTGATGGCAGCACCGAAGACCTGGCGCTCAAAGGCTGTTTTATTGCCATCGGTCACTCACCCAATACCGACATTTTCCAGGGCCAGCTGACGCTGGAAAACGGCTACATCGTCACCCATGGCGGCCACAAAGGCTTTGCCACCCAGACCAGCGTGCCCGGCGTTTTTGCCGCCGGCGACGTGCAGGACCACGTTTATCGCCAAGCCATCACCAGCGCAGGCACCGGCTGCATGGCGGCCCTGGATGCCCAGCGCTTTCTGGAGCAGGAAAACGGCTGATCACAAGCCCCACCGGGGCTGTGCTTCCGGGTGCGCCCGAAATTCGTTATAATTCAAGGCTTTGCTGGATCTGCCCGCCCTGCTGCGGGATTTACAGACCCCGCAATCTGGGTTACCGCCACCCATCCTGGCGAGGTGAGGCTGGAGCGCCAGATTTCTGCAAGTGCGCAGGAATCCATCGGCACCGGCTGTTTTGAAAAGTACGGAGTGTCCTCATGGCACGCAAATGTGACGTCACGGGCAAAGGCCCGATGGTCGGGAACAATGTTTCCCACGCCAACAACAAAACCAAGCGCCGGTTCCTGCCGAACCTGCAATACCGTCGTTTCTGGGTTGAGAGCGAAAACCGTTGGGTGCGCCTGCGCGTTTCCAGCGCCGCCCTGCGCCTGATCGACAAGAACGGCATCGACTCCGTGCTCGCAGACCTGCGCGCTCGCGGCCAGGCCTGAACCTTACATAGGAGCTAAATACCATGGCAAGCAAAGGCGGACGCGAAAAGATCAAGCTGGAGTCCACGGCCGGTACCGGTCACTTCTACACAACCAGCAAGAACAAGAAAACCATGCCCGAGAAAATGGCGATCATGAAATTTGATCCCAAGGCTCGCAAGCACGTGGAATACAAGGAAGTGAAGCTGAAGTAATTCGGCCCGTTTCCCGAACCCACAAAAAAGCCGCTGAAACTCAGCGGCTTTTTTTATGGCTTCAGGGGCTTGGACACCTGAAGCAGAGCAGGCAGATCCCGGCAGGAACTGCCCGCTGTGCGCGATCAGGCGGTGCGCACGCGCACCGAGCGCAGCTTCATCGAGAAATCACGCAGGGCGGCAATGCCGCTGTCTTCAGCGCGTTTGCACCAGGCTTGCAGATCAGCCGCCAGTTGCTCGCGTGAGCCGGACGTGTTGAGCCAGATCTGGCGAAGTTCTTCACGCATGCGAACCATCTTGTCCAGTGTCGGGCTGGCCTTGCGGGCCTGCTCGAGCTGGAGCACGGCCTCTGCAGGCACTTTCTCGGTGTCGCGGTGCATCCAGCGGCTGGCATCACGCAGCACACGGGCGTCGGTCAGCTTGCCTGCCTCCTGGGCCACCACGCGGCGCAAACCACGGGCATAGGTGGCCATGACTTCGTAACGGTTGGCAATCAGGGCTTCCAGTGTCTTCTCATCGGCCACCGGACGCACGTCACCGTAAGCGGCGCGGGGCGGCGTCTTCTTGACGGTAGCCAGTCCCAGGGCGCTCAGGATGGAGATGTACATCCAGCCAATGTCGAACTCGTAGGGCTTGACCGACAGCTTTGCCGAGGTCGGGTAGGTGTGGTGGTTGTTGTGCAACTCCTCACCGCCAATGATGATGCCCCAGGGCGAGATGTTGGTGCTGGCGTCCTGTGCTTCGAAATTGCGGTAGCCCCACCAGTGACCGATGCCGTTGATGATGCCGGCGGCGGTGACCGGAATCCAGGCCATCTGCACTGCCCAGACCGTCAGGCCCAGGAAGCCGAACAGGGCCACATCGATGACCAGCATCAGGCTCACGCCCAGTGCGGAGAAGCGGGTGTAGAGCTTGCGCTCGATCCAGTCGTCGGGCGTGCCGTGGCCGTAGCGGGCCATGGTTTCCTGGTTCTTGGCTTCGGCGCGGTACAGCTCGGCGCCCTGCCAGAACACCTTCTTGATGCCGAAGACGTGCGGGCTG
>JACCDS011287596.1_pt1 | contig 11453 bp, 9 predicted proteins | sample 7446441 | NCBI WGS metagenome assembly JACCDS01 (sample SAMN15323445, study PRJNA562643) | freshwater metagenome | isolation source: river surface water | place: USA:Blue River Watershed | collected 2017-08-17 | reverse complement strand
TTGAAATTGGTTAATAACTATTTTTATGAAAAATCTATAATCTAATTTTTCACTTAGTTAATTTTGTGAATATGAAATTGAAATCGATACATAGTTCACCTACTCTTGAATTCTATATTCCTGACTATTCTACGGAGTTATCATTACCGTTTGTAGATGCAGGAGTAAAAGCTGGATTTCCATCTCCTGCGGATGATTTCATTGAGTTATCTATTGATTTAAATAAACATTTAATAAAACACAAAGACACCACTTTTTTCGTAACCGTAAAAGGACATTCGATGAAAAATGTTGGCATTTTTGATGGGGATCTATTAGTGGTTGATAAAAGTCTTGAACCTACTGATGGAAAAATTTGTATCTGTCAAATTGATGATAATTTTACCGTTAAACGAATCAAGATTGAAAGAAGGATTGTTTGGTTAATTGCTGAAAATGAAGATTATCCTCCTATCAAAGTAACTCCCGAAAATGAATTCATCATTTGGGGAATCGTAACCAGTTCAATAAAACAATTCTGATGTTTGCACTTGTTGATTGCAATAATTTTTATGCTTCTTGTCAGAGGGTATTTGAACCTCGTTTAAGAAACAAGCCTGTTGTAATCCTGTCTAACAATGATGGGTGTGTGATAGCGCGTTCAAACGAAGCTAAGGCTTTAAATATACCTATGGGCGCAGCTGCATTTGAGTTTGAAACGTTGTTTAGAACTAATAAAGTGAATGTATTTTCTTCTAATTACGCACTTTATGCCGATATGAGTTCAAGGGTAATGAACATTCTATCAACCTACTCTCCAGAAATCGAAATATATAGTATTGACGAGGCTTTTCTAAAATTTAAAGGATTTGAATTATTTAATCTAAGAGAAATAGGACTGAATATGCAACGTACAGTTACTAAAGGAACAGGTATTCCAGTTAGTATCGGTTTTGCTCCTACAAAAGCCTTAGCTAAGGTGGCAAATAAAGTTGCTAAAAAATTTCCTAATGAAACCAAAAGTGTGCATATAATCGATACGGAAGAGAAAAGAATAAAAGCACTTAATTGGACTAAAATAGAAGATGTCTGGGGTATTGGGAGGAAACATGCTAAAAGACTGCAAGACAAAAAAATTTTTAATGCTCTTCAATTTACTCTATTGTCTGACGAATGGGTAAGAAGAGAAATGGGGGTTGTAGGTTTGAGACTTAAACACGAATTAGAAGGCAAACCCGTTTTGGATATTGAACAACCAGAAGACAAAAAGAGTATCACTTCTTCTCGTTCTTTTGAACAACCACTTGAAAAATTTGAAGACATACTTGAACGACTTTCAAATTATACAACATCTTGTGCAGAAAAACTTAGGAAACAAGGAAGTCATTGCAATATGATTATGGTTTTTATTCAGACTAACTATTTCAGTAAAAATGAACCTCAATATTCAAGAAATATTATCATAAATACTGAATTCCCCACAAACTCTACTATTGATTTGATTCGCTATGCAAAAGTAGGATTAGAATCGATTTTTATTAATGGCTATAAATATAAAAAATGTGGGGTAGTTGTTATGGGTTTAACTCCAAATGACAAAACCCAATTATCATTATTTAACACCTCTAACCCAAAACACCAGCCTTTAATGAGTGTTATAGATAAATTGAATCAAAGTTATGGTCATAACAAAATTAAATTTGGCTCTCAATCACTTGGAAGTCAATTTAAAATGAGACAGGAGAAATTATCACCTTGTTATACCACAAGAATTAATGAAATTCTTTCTATTCAGATTTAATAATATCAGGCACTGATATACCTGATATTATCATCTTGTTTTAAATTGGTCTACAATTCAAACTAACAATTACAATTTTTTTAGCTTGAGGTTTATCTCTATTGTCGTACATATGGCGAACTGTTTTACTTGGCAAACCCATTGTTCCATTTCCAGAACTCATCCCTGTAGGCAGTTTCCATTTATAGGCAATTGAATAGTCAATAGCAGTGTTGTTGTAAGCTAAAGTTGCAACATAATCATTTATAGATACAGTGATTACATCAACACAAAACTTGTTATTGATTTGAGTTGAAATAGAACCGTGAATACGATAATTAGCCAGAATCAAATCATCCATTTTTGGAAAATACGTTCCGCAATTCCCAACAGCTCCGATGTACTCCTCTACAGCTTCAGTTTCTTTTTTAAGCTGTTTTAATTTGTCTTTTTCGTATTGATCAATATCTTCTTCATTTAGATATTTTTGAATATCATCTGAAAGATAATCTGCTTTTCGTTTTAAATCTTCACATCTAGATTTATTCATGACATCTCTTCTGAAATCATTTACAATTCGTGAAAGGTCATAATCAAAATCATTGTACACCTTGTCTGCGGTAGAAGGTGTGAAAAGTAAAACTGTAAAAAGGGCTAATAGTATTTTCATATTAATATTTTATTTAATTTTTAAATTGTTCTCAATCACAAAAAATTCTTGAGATTTTAACTTCTTGCCAATCTGATAATTTGCCGTTTTCTAATACTTCTTGTATTTCAAAAAATGTAGTATGATATACATAATTAAAAATCGTTTTACCTTCAATTTTTAATGATCCTTTAAAAGGTAATTTGTCAAAATCATGGCGCCAAGATCCATTATGTTCTTCGGAATAAAATACAATGGCGTCTTGATAAACACCTGTCTTTTCCCAAAGCAATTTTCCTCCGTGTACACGGTTAATTATTAAATCCATTTTGTGTTAGTTAAAAAGTGATCTGAAATTAATCTGTTTTTATTCATTAAACCGATTTCAGATGTGGCATCGCTCTACATTTCTGTTTATCTACTATCTTTTTTCGCATACTGTTTTTATCAGAAAAATGTCGATATAATTCATAGGTCTTATCAGTATAATCGTCAGAACCATCTTCTTTTAGATGATAAAATAATTTTACTGACAAACAATTTTCATGCTCAAAAATTTCTTTGAACATAGTTCTATCAGAAAGTCCACAAGAATGACCATAAATTTGCACTTGAAATGGTTCAGCTTCTAGAAAGCGGGTTAAATCAGAATAATTATTCGTTTTTAAGTAGCCAAACGATTTTATATGTTTGAAAAGTTCATTATTACCTTCATCTTCAAACTCTTTATATCTTTTATCAAACTCATCTCCAAAACCGAAAATAGGTGGATTATTATCATCATTTACTGAACCATGAATATAATTGATTTCAGAAGGAATTCGATTTTGGCATTCTTCCAAATAGGGTTCGAGTGTATTCGTATAATTAAAATTTAAAAACAGTAATCGTTCAGGAGGTTGACTTGCGATGGTTTCTAAATCTATATCTGTATCTAAAATATCTTCACAAAAACAATCACAAAGTAATTTTCTATCAAACGAAGTTTTAAGTAAACTTTGCTGTTCCTTTAAATAGCTTTCTAATAATGCTTTAAAATTATCAAAATGGTTATTTAATTCGCTAATATATCTATCAACATTTACGCCTTTTGTCTTAATTCTGGTTAGCTCTTTAAAATATTCTATTTCAAAATCAACCCAATTATATTCTGCGAACTTATGAACTCCAATTTCTAATATTTTGAAAAAATAATTAAAACGTATACCTCTTTTAACTGCTAACTCAACAAAATCTTTAATTTTAATAGTATTTACAATCTCTTGAGCTAATTGAAATTTATCATAACGAATGTCAATTGTAACCTCTAATAATTCATCTTTATAATGATAAAATTCTTTATGAGGTTGACTTCGTGAATTTTTTATACCCTCTTCTAATGCTTTAATGCAATTATCTTTCAAATAATTTAAAATAAAATCATGGTAACTCGTTTTCAAATCATGAGCCAAATCAAATCCATTTCCAATAATAATTACACGATTAATCTTATCATATTTATCATTAATAACAGAATTTATTTCGTTTGGGGTAAACTTATAGATACTCATATTTGGGATTATTATATTTATTAATTTTCTTATTTACAAATTAATTCTGCGCTAAAGTCTCATTCAATACCTGTTGCAACAATTTTTCATTATACATTTGACTTTACTTAATACTTAGTTCTAAACTATCACACATTATTACTTTTTTCAATAAAATTGAAAACTTCATTACAAAGTTTTATTGTTTCAGGATGAAATTTATCCAATCCAAAATTATTTAGTCTCCAATTTTTAATATTAACGATAGCAGCTTCTAATTTATTTTTCTTATTCTTCGAAAAACTAGACTCTTTAGTTAACAAACACTCAATAGTTCTATATTTTTCATTTCTATAAAATTTGCAGCTAACAATTTCATTTATGGCATTCTTCAATCTTTGTTTTGTTTTTTCAAACGAATTCTGATTGGTATCATGATCAACCATTACAAAGACTTTCCTATTTAATGAAAAGATATTTATCAACTCCGTTTTATCTAAGACATCGTTATTTTCTGTTTGACTATTAAATTTTAAGCTTAAATGCGCTGCTAAAGCACCTCCAAATTCTACAAAATCATAATCGATTCCCTTAACAAAATGATTTTCATCTGAACCTTTTAATTCAAAATATTTTTCTAGCCAATAGGTGATGTATAAAACTTCAACTGGCCCCTCTACATAAATTAAACAATTAGGATAATAAATATCTTTCATTTCAAAACCCAAATCACCAATAACTTGGTCAAATGATAATCCTTTCGATTGAGTTAATTCTGTTTTATCTAATGTGTTTTTTAATTTACAATTGTCTAAATGATAAATTTTATGATTAACTTCCTCCAATGCTGCACGAATTAAAAAGGGAGAATGTGATGTCAGGAAAAATTGAAAATCAGATTTAACTCCTTGAGTTTTTAAAATATGCTCCTTCATTGTTTCAACCATTTCGTTCAATAAACCGGGTAGCTTTTTAGCCATTTTTGGATGCAAATGACGATCAATTTCATCAATAGCGGCAAACCAAAAAATTGGTTGCTTTTTAAATGGATAATTAATAAAAATTGTTAGCCAGATATTCATCAAGCTTTGAAATCCAGATGGAGTTTGTTTTAATCCTAAAATAGTATCTCCTTGTTTGATTCCACAATATGGAGTTGAAATAAAAGTTGCATCATCACCAAAAAATAAACTGACGAGTTTATGTGTGAATACATTCTCATTAATATGACTTCCAGATCCCGTACTATTTTGATTCGTAAATTCAAAGTCAAATGGTTGATAGGCATGCAGATAACCTTGTTCTTTAGTATTATCAATTACAACTGAATTGTTATCTTTGAGAAAATTATTAAACTCTGGTTTGTTTTCTTGTAAGGTTTTAATGTAATTTGAAATAAACGACATCAAAAGGGTTTTACCACTTCCATTTTTTCCTACAAAATAATTAACCTGCCCCAAATCATTGAGTTGCAAGTCCAATTTCTTATATTTTGTGTGAATGCTTTGGATCATTTAGTTGGCTGTGATTCCACCCTGCAACGCCTCTCTCAATACCTGCTGCAACAACAGTTCATTATACCCCTGACTTTCTTTGATACTTTGCTCCAAGCCATCACAAAATGCCATTAACTCCTCTAACTTAGCTACAATTTGCTCTTGCTCGTGAAGTGGAGGGAGTGGAATTGTAAAATTTGCAACATTTCCCATACTTAAGTTAGCCCTTCCAGGTGCAAATTGCATTTTAAACATTAATTCAATTACAAAATTTGAATTCATTAAATTCAACAGAAACTGTTTATTAATCAGATTATGTTCAATTCTTAAAATACATACAGCTTGATTTATATTTGCTAGTTCATCTAGTTCATATAATGCTGTCCTTCCAATTGATGCACCTACTATGTTTGTTAGTAAGTCTCCTTTTTTTAATATGGAACGAGGTTCGATCTCGTTGAATTTTTCTTCAACATATGTAGCTTTAGTTAAATCAATTTTAAAACTGTCAACGTTCTTACTTGTAATAAATAAAATTCCTTTTTCTGGACTATCGACATATTGAACTCCTTGCCAATTTGGTGAAGAACCCTTAGTTATCGTATTACAAATCTCCCCCAATCTACACCAAGCCCAATGTTCTGGAATTTCAAAAGGAATTTCATCCTCGCTAATTGGCGGTAATTCTTTTTCTTTTTTGAGTTTTTTGACGGCTATGAGTTGCGCTTTCTCTGCTTTTATTTTGGACAAGAGTTGTTGACCTGTTTCCTTGATGTTTGTGCTTTTTACTAATTTCCCTTGCATCGCTTCACGCAAAAATGCTTGACGCAGTTGTTTGATTAGGTCGAGTTGGCAAGTGAGTTCGGAGTTTAATTCAACTTTAGAAACCTGCATATTAACAAATTGAATTTTTGTTTCAGTTTGTTTGCTAATTTCAAAGTAGGGTAATTTATAATTTCCAAAAGCTTTCATTCCAATTGCTTCTTTTGAAGTTCCAGCTTTTGTATTTTTAACAATATCATTTTTAAATTCATTAAAAATCATATGATAAAACTTCAAATCAATCGGAAAATTTATTGGATCTTTTGGTGTAATTATAAAACACAAATCACTTGAAATAAATTTACCATTTACATAGTGTGTCCTTCCTAATGAACCTGAAGCTGCTGCCGCAAATACTAATGCTTCACAGTCATGTGTATATTCGTTATGTGTTTTCCATTCAGAGGATGCTGTAATAAAGTCAAACTCACCTTCGGTGCATTTTGAACTTTGTAATACCCCTTTTTCAAAATGAAATAAATCTTCAATTCGCATTAAACTCATTTCACCGCTTGTTTTAATTGGTCTAACAAGGCATTGCTTTTCTCAAAAGAAGTGTGCAACATTTCCATTAATTCCACACTGCTATATTCCAGTACTTCTTCCTGCTTCGTAGGATTTTTAATATCTAAATCGTAGTTGCGGTCGATGATAGTTTGTATGTCTACTTTCCAGGCAATATCACTTTCCTTACGGTCGTTCCACCAGTCTTTAATTGGGTTAAACTCCTTGGCTTGTATTGGTTTCGTTTTGTTGTAAGCTTTTTGTCCTTCTGGCAAACGGTGTTCATAATACCAAACTTCTTTAGTAGGTGCGCCTTTAGAAAAAAACAATAAATTCGTCGCTACCGTAGCATAGGGTTGAAACACGGAGTTAGGCAAACGTATAATGGTATGTAAATTACATTCTTCCAATAACTTTTGGCGCACGCGTTGCTTTACACCATCACCTGTTAACGAACCATCAGGCAATACAATTCCTGCTCTTCCGCCTTGTTTTAATAAATGGATCATTAAAATCAAGAACAAGTCGGCACTTTCTTTGGTTCTAAAATTCTGTGGGAAGTTGTTTTCATTACTATTGGCTACAATACCTCCAAAAGGTGGGTTGGCTAAAATAGCGTTTACACGGTGTTTCTCAGTAAAATTAGATAGCGGTTGGTCTAAAGCATCCCCAAAACGAATGTTAGGCACTTCCATATCGTGTAAAATCAAGTTGGTTGTAGCTAACAAATAAGGCAACGGTTTGTATTCCCATCCTATAATGTTTTCTCCAATACTTTGGCGTTCTTCTACACTATTGGCTTGTAATTTTAAATGCTCAATAGCACAGGTTAAATAACCGCCCGTTCCACAGGCTGGATCCAATATTTTTTCACCCAATTGTGGGTTAATCATTTCAGTAATAAAACTCGTAATGGCTCTTGGCGTGTAAAACTCCCCACTTTTTCCTGCACTTTGTAAGCCTTTTAAAATACTTTCGTACAATTCCCCAAATGCATGACGGTCTTTGGCAACGTTAAAGTCCATTTCATTCAGCTTGTTCAACACTTTACGAATGTTGATACCGCTTTTCATGTAGTTGTTGTTGCCTTCAAAAACTTCTCGTACTATCAAGGCGCGTCGGTTACCTGTACTCACATCGATATTTCGTAAAGCAGGAAATAATTGGCGGTCTACAAATTCTAATAATTCATCGCCTGTCATGCCTTCATCATCTCCCGCCCAATTGCCTTTGGCTTTTACCCAATGAAATAAATCAGGAATTGGAGAAGTATAGTTATCATCTAGCAATTCCAGTTCTTTGTCTTTATCAGAGAATATTTTAAGGAATAACATCCAACCGAGTTGTTCGATGCGTTGGGCATCACCGTTTAGTCCGGTATCTTGCCACATGATGGTTTGTATTGATTTTAATATTGTAGATATGTTTGACATGTTTAAATTTGATAATGATTTTTAATTAATTGTATTACTCTTACATGATTTGATTCTAATGTTGTTAAATCCCATACATTATTCTGAATGACTTTTAAAGAGTTTGGAAACACGTCCATATTTGAATCAAAATATTTTCTCTTTTTATCTACAAAATCTAAATTACTCAATGAAATATTTTTTGTTCTACTAATCAAAACAAGGTTTCCTAGTCTGTTCAACCAATGTGTATGTTGCTCATCGGTAAAATCATTTTTCCACTTACTGTTCTGTGATGGATTTTGTGGTAAAACGTGTTCAATACTTATTTTTGACGGTGTGTTCCATTTTTGAGTATTTCCACTATTTAGATAATCCAACTTTAATAGAATATATCTAGCAAATTTTCTTTTATAAATTTGACCATTTTCAATTTCATTCATAAAAGCAATTTTATTAAAATCAAACACTTTTGAATTTAATAAAGTAGATACTTTTGATACTTCAGAAATAGACCCATCTAACTTAACTTTTTCAATTTCTTTTATAATATTGTTCATTGACTCAATTCTAGTAGTTGGTGATTCACCAGCTATTAAATCAGCTGAAAACTTATTGTCCAATTTTAATAAAAAAGCAAAAATTTCATTATCTCCAAATGAATCTCTGTATGTAAGTAAAGGTGGAATCCAAATATCAGCTATACTATTATCCTGCAAAAGGGCAATTAAATTTTCAAATTCAAAAGTGCTCCCCAATGAACTATTCGCATTATTAAATAAAAAGTCATAGTGTTTTTTAAATTTCTTGATATATTCAAATGTATCTACACCTTTATTTAATAGAGGGGTTATTGATATTGACAGTTTAGTTTCTCTGTTATATTCTTTTGGATTGTAAATATTTAATTCAAATTCCTTTAACAAACTTAATCTTGCTTTTTCTTTAACTAGAATAGTTCTGATATATGATAAAAATTGATCAAAATCCTCTTGAAGTTCACCTTCTAACTCCTCCCAAAACATTGCATATGTTTTCCTCTTAGAGTCATCAGTTACAAACTTCAAATTATCAGCTTTTAAAATATCACTATTTCTAAGTTTTACTCCCCTATCATTAAGTACTGTGAATAATCTGAAAGCATCATCTAATTCTTGACTTGAAACAAAAATTAGTAATACATTATTCATTAAGTGTATAAAAAAATCTTCCACGTTAATGGTATCATTTTTTATAAACCATTCACGCATTGTAATAATGGCTTTTGCCATATTTTTGATATTAATATCCTGTCCATCAGAAATAATTTGATTTAATTTTTCTTTTCTTTTGGTACTATCATCAAGCTTTATGAACTCTTCTGCAAAATCTTTTACTTCTTCACGAATATCAAAGGTCAATCGCATTCTTTCAGGAATACCTTTGAACTTATTTTCTTTTTGATAAATAGCATCTCTACATGTTTTTTTAAGATCTTCATCTTCAGATAAATCTCTAATTACAGCCATTAACATGTAAAGTGTAGTCAATCTTTGTTGACCATCCAACAATTCATTATCTCTGTATTGTTGATTATCAGATAATTTACTATGAAATACAATTGAACCTAAAAAATATTCTGAATCTTGAGTGAATTTTTGAGCGCTTGAAACATCTTCAAGTAGTGCTATAACCTGTTCATCTTCCCAAACATAAGGTCTTTGATATTCAGGTATTTTATACCACATTTCATGGTTGTTATAATTTCCAAAAACATTTTGGATAAACATTTTTCCGCTTTCTATTTGCTTTAAAGGAGATATCATTTTATGCTTTTCTATATAGTTCGTTTTCTAATTCTTTTACCGCTTCTAAATAGTGGTCTTTATCTCCAAAATGGCTTAGGATTTCAATTGGTGAGCCGTATTGATCAAAGGGTTTTACGCGCAATACTTCTATACTTTCTATATTCTCAACTCCTTCGTCGGCATATTTATCTAATAAAGTTTCTAATACTTTACGAGCTTGTTCCCCGTACTTCGTAAAGTAGTTGCGTTTCTTAACGTTATTCGCACGTTCTTTTCGAGTTAATGGCGGTTGGTCAAAAGCTACGTGACAGATTAAGTCAAACAAATCGACTTGTTTGTCAACAGCATCGTACAAAGCTTCCACCATCACACCTTGTTCTTGTAACTCTTTTATAATGGCTTCTTTTTTATCGGCTTGATTCCAAGTCAATAAGAAATCTTCCAATGAAGCAAAATTTTTCTGTATGATGTTTTTGGTGTAATCTTTTAAACTAGTTGTAATAGGTTTTCCGTTGGTATCAAAATACAATTCTCTACTCACAAGTACAGAAACATCCACACCATTTACATATTGTTTAGTACGCTTTTCATATTCTCCTTTACTAGAAGGTTCTCTAACCACTGCTGGTGCTATTTCAATTTCTTCACCAGAAACTTCATCAATTATTGGTACCTCTTCCAATTCTTCTTCTTCAACCAAAGTGGTCAAATCTACATCTTCTGAGATTGGTTTAACTCTTAGTGGGTCACCATCAAATTCAGGATCGGCAAAATTATCTGTAGCATTTCTGAAATCGAGAATGGTGAAATACATTTTTCCAAACTCTTCATTAATTCGCGTGCCTCGTCCAACTATTTGTTTGAACTTGGTCATCGAATTAATATTCGCATCTAACACGATAACTTGACACGTTTGTGCATCTACTCCTGTAGTCATTAACTCCGAAGTGGTCGCAATAACAGGATATTTTTCTTCAGGGTTAATAAAGCTGTCTAGTTCTCGTTTACCTTCTTCATTATCGCCTGTAATTTGCATTACATACTTATAGTTCTCTGCTACTAAATCAGCATTATGTCTAGCAATAGCATTACGCATACGTTCAGCGTGATCAATATCCACACAGAAAATAATGGTCTTGGCAAAACGATTGAATCCTTTCAGATATTCAGTCACTTTCTTAGCAACAATATCTGTTCGTTCTTCAATAACTAAATTGCGGTCAAAATCTTTTCGATTGTATATTCTATCTTCAACTGCGTTTCCTTCTTTATCTGTTTTACCTTGTTCAGGTCGATAGCCTTCTGCATCAACATTTAACCCAATTCGAACAACCTTATAAGGAGCTAAAAACCCATCATCAATTCCTTGTTTTAAAGAATAGGTATAAACAGGTTCTCCAAAATATTCCGTATTACTAGTCTCTTTAGTTTCTTTAGGAGTAGCGGTTAAACCTACGTGAGTAGCATTTTTAAAATAAGTCAATATTTCTCTCCA
>JACCDS011670346.1_pt1 | contig 11454 bp, 16 predicted proteins | sample 7446441 | NCBI WGS metagenome assembly JACCDS01 (sample SAMN15323445, study PRJNA562643) | freshwater metagenome | isolation source: river surface water | place: USA:Blue River Watershed | collected 2017-08-17 | reverse complement strand
CCTGCCTAGATGGTGCGCAGAACACGTAAAATCACGTATATAAATCAGCGGGTTACGCCTACAAACGGGGAATTTTTCACGATTCCCGGCCGACCCTCCGATAGGCATGCTGCCGGACATCGCCGGCTACCTGCGTCGGCAAACTGGCGCGGATCGCGGGGCGTGATGGCAGAGAACATCTATCAAATGTATGTGGCCAATGGTAACAAAGCCGGGTTTTGGGTCCAGCGCAATTCCTGGTCATGGCAAACGGCATTGATTACGTCGGTCGGCGGCAAGGCCGAGGGCGAGCTAGAGGGCCAGCCACCGTATTTCAAGAATCAGAAGGTCAAAGGCCGTATGGGCGGGCAGGGGAGGGAAATCGATATTTCCTGTCCTGGCACCTATGGTTATCGGCGCGTTGACTCAACCGAGCAGGAGAAAGCGTAGTGAACCGTTTTTGTCTGTTGTTTGTCTTCCTGGTCATGCCGTTGCTGGCCGGCGCCGCTGAAACGCCTCGTGATGCCCAGGGCGTCCCTCAAACCGACGTGCACGGGCGCATCGAGGTTGTGAAGCCGGCGACCGTCGTCAACGGTTTCCGGATGCCTGAGCAACGCGCCCGGCTGATCGCCGTCGATGGCAAGGAAATGCGGCTTGCCGAGTTCCTGCGGACCTTCTGCCTGGGCAAGATCACGAATGAAACTTGCGTCCGAGGCGACAAGATACAGCGCATCGACAACTCGTCCGGACCTCGGGAACAGCTACCCAAGGGGCTATAGGCCGTATCGGTTCATGTGCTCAATTGCTCATGTGTGTATTTGAGTATATGAGTTTTTGTGTAACATCCGCGCTATATAAGGTTGGTTATTTTGGAAAACACTGCATTACCTCAACTCCCCCTGACGCCGGCTCCTTTGATCGATAAGGCCAACAACCTTTACGCCTATCTGATGTATGGCAATGGGCAACTGGGCGATCAGCTTGAGGCAGTCTATCGGTTAGTCGACGAGTTCAATGCCTTCCTGGCGCCGTTCATGAGCTGCAAAAAGGGGTGTTCCCATTGCTGCCGCATCGACGTGCAGATTACGACCCTTGAGGCTGAATTGATCCAGGTGCGGCAGGGGATACCCGCTCACCCGGCCCCGCAATTCACTTTTGGGCATCGCGATCCTTGCCCATTCCTGGTGCCGGACGGTTCATGTGGCATTTACGAATCGAGACCGCTGATCTGCCGCATGTACCAGGTTGCCGGCGATCCGGAACACTGCCAAGACGGACACGAGCAATTGACCTACGTGAGCGCCGAAAAGGGCCACTTCGGAAACGCACATTTTGACAACCTGATGCGCTGGCTCAAACATATTGTTGAGTCCAATCCGGGTTGTCGGTTTGCGGATATTCGCGATTTCTTCCCGGGTAGGAAACATCCGCGATAGACGCTTTTCGGACCGCCCTGCGGGTCCGGAAGGCGCCGCCCTGGTCGGGCGACCCCGAGCCAGCAGCAGACGGCTTCGCCTGGTTGCGTGCCCTGCACGCTGAAAATGCGTCATCTGTCACGCTAGCCGTTTTTAGAGGGTCGGCCGGGAATCGTGAAAAATTCCCCGTTTGTAGGCGTAACCCGCTGATTTATATACGTGATTTTACGTGTTCTGCGCACCATCTAGGCAGGCGTGAAAATAACGTACTGTCAAACGTACTGCCGCTGGCGCTGAAACTCGCAACGATTTAATGCGTTGCGAGTTTCGTACCGTATTACGTAATACGATATTACATACCGTTTCGGCACACCGCCGACGCCAGAAACCCGCCATTCTAAGCCGTGATAATGTCGCGTTATCTCATGTGAGGCGCTCAGTCATCGCTCAACGTGCCCGTTTCGGAGAAATCACTGGTTTCGGTGACATCCGTGAAATACGCTGCGTGAGCCTCCGCATTACACTGCGGACAGGGAATGTCGCCGCCTACTGCTAGACCGCCACCAGGTTCGTCACAACTGTCCAAATCCCACAAGTGGCCGTCGATACAGCAGGCATCCGGATAGCTCGCGCCAAAATCATGGCCTTGATAATCGCACATACTCAATACTCCTTTTGCGCTTTCAGAAATTTGCCCAACAAATCACATTGTTATGTCACTTTTTGGAGGATTTCGCGTGATTCCCGGCCGACCCTCTTTTACCGTCATCGAACTGCTGTTGTCATTTCAGACGACCGGAAAGGACCGCTCTTCAAGGCTATGCCATTCGTCATAGTTGCGGCCTGACGATGATGCGTGAATAGATAATGCGTCATCTGTCACCAAAGCGAGATCCGGCATCGTCATAAATAGCGATGCTGGCCAGCTCGTTAGCTTCCCGCTGGCGAGCATGGCCTAGTGCTCAGAATCGGTCGCCATGCGCGAAATCGCGTCTATCGCGGATGTTTTTGCTGCTTTCCTTTGGCTACGTTCTGGACCCGCTGATTTACCTCGGCGAGTGATTTTTCAAAGTCGCCGACAAATGTCTTGTCCCACTCCGTCGCCGGCACGCCTAAAACTATCGTTTCGTCCGTGAGCACTTCAGGCGTTGCAAACCTGCTTTTAGCATCAATTTCGGCGCGATACGCCGGGTCGGTCGTCATCCGTTTCATGCCTTCCATGACCGATTCAGACCACTGCGCGAAAGGCGCGTACTTGTAGAACGTGCTGCGGCTGATGCCGAGCGCCTTGCACACCACGGCCGGCGGCTGATCGGCCATCCTGGCGATTGCTGCCTGCTTTTCCGGGTCTAGCTCACGCCGGCCGCCTTTGCGGCCCCGGGCGCGAGCAGCAGCCAGGCCGGCATGCGTCCGCTCCCGGATTAAGTTGCGCTCGAACTCGGCCAGCGCCGCGAAGACATGAAACACCAACCGGCCGGCGGCCGTCGTCGCGTCGATCTTTTCGGTCAGGCTCTCGAATCCGATGCCCTTGGCGTCCAGCTCGCCGACCAGGCGAACCAGGTCGGGCAGGGAGCGGCCGAGGCGATCCAGGCGCCACACCACCAGCACATCACCAGGTCGAGCGAATTCCAGGGCTGCGGCCAGCCCGGGGCGGTCAGCCTTGGCGCCGCTGGCGGTATCGGTAAAGAGGCGTTCGCAGCCAATGCGCCCCAGGGCGTCGCGTTGCAGGTCTAGGTTCTGATCGTCGGTCGAAACCCGGGCGTATCCGATTTTCATGGCGATTGTCCGTAATGCCGTTGAAGCCACCATTCTACAGACAATGATTAGCGGACGGGAAAAAACACAGGCGCCGACCCCCTGCAGGTGTGTTCCTGGGAGAGTCCGGCAAATGACCGTTTGGCGGACGACTACTGCCGGCGCTACGCACGGACAGCGAGGACGAGAAGAAGAATGAGCAGCAGGGTCATTTGATCGAGCATTGCGGGCCTCATGGCTTGGTTTAGACCATCCAAGCTTATTGTCACGACGCCGCCGCCACCACTGACTAAAACAGGGGTTTTGCTATTGGAAAGTGCCGACCAGGTAGCCCCCGGAGGGGCTACCGTGGGCCTTAACCCTTCACCCAAACAATGTGATGGACTGCGCCGGTCGCAACCAGAACGGCCGTTTCGTTGTTGTGAAATGGGTATCCGTTGTGTCGAATAACAATAATTTTCATGTCGATCACCTCCTTTCTACCTGTATTTATCAACTGGCGCGAAAACTCGACGAAAACGGGCAACGAATTTTACAATTAGTTTGTTTATTTGTTTGTTAGTTTCTTTGTTTGTTGCTATAATGAAGCTGTCAACAATTTAGGAGTACGCCATGCGCCCCGTCGAATTTGCACCTGAAGCCATCATCCAGGCCGGTCAAGAGCTGCAAGCCATCGGCCGCAACATCACCGGCTTTGCGTTGCGCCAGAAGGTCGGCGGCGGCAATCCGAGCCGCTTGAAACAAGTGTGGGATGAGCACTTGGCCGGCCAATCGACCGCGCAGGCCGAGCCGGTCGCCGAGCTGCCCATTGAGGTTGCCGACGAGGTGGCCAGCGTGACCAAGGCGCTGACTGAGCGTATTTCGTCCCTGGCCGTCGAGTTGAACGACAAAGCCGTCAAGGCGGCCGAGCGTCGTGTTGCCGAGGTTATTCGTACCGCAGGCGAGCAGCGCGAGCAGGCCGAGCGCGAATTGGCCGATGCCTCGCAAACGGTCGATGATCTGGAAAGCAAGCTTGACCAGGCGCAGGCCGAGGCCGAAGGCTTGGAAAAGCGGCTGGCCGATTTGCAAGCGGCCAACCAGGCGCAAGCCGTCGAGCTGGCGCAACTGCATGAACGCCTCGTTGCCATCGAGGCCGAGCGTGACCGTTACCGCAAGGACGCTGACCAAGTGCGTGCCGATCTGGCCGAGCAGGCGACTGCCGCGCGGGTTGTGTCGGTTGAGCGTGATCGCCTTGCGGCCGAACTGGCGACCGTCCGGGCCAAGGCGGAAGCCGCCGAACAACTGCACCAGGAGCAACGTGCTGCCGCTGCCCAGGAGGCGCAGCAAGCTGCCGGCCGATTGACCAAGATCGAGGGCGAACGTGAAACCGCCCGGGTCGAGGCCGGCGCTGCCCGTGAGGACGCCGCCAAGTTACGCGGCCAGGTTGAGGCCTTGCAGAAGCAAGCCGCCGATCTGCTGCACGCTCTGGAGGCTCGCCAAGAGCTTCAAACCGATACGCCTGCAGCGCCGGCTACTAAGGCTGTTCGCACCAAGGCCAAGAAAGGGGAATGATTGTGAATGCTCGACTGCGCGTTGTGGTCGATAACACACAGGTTCAGCCGGCGATGGTCCAGCCGGCCGGGCCGTCGTTCGACTATCAATTGCTGTTTGCGCGTATCCGCCGATTTGTTGCACTACTGGCAGTGGTGTGTGCCATCCCTTTCCGGCTGATTGCCGGGGTGGTTCGGCTCTGCTATCGGTTTGCAGTTGGCCTGCACTGGTTCGTTTATCGTGCCCAATATGCGGTTTTCGGGATGGCGATCCTCGGTGGCCTTCTCTACTGTTTCTGGCAACTCTTCTTGATGTACCAGCGCCACGCCTAAGCTGCAGGCTCGCCAAAACTGGCGATGCACTCGGCGTGCAGGGCACGCAACCAGGCGAAGCCGTCTTTTGCTGGCTATTGCAGCGCAGGCCCGCAGGGCGGGCCGTTGTTTCCCTTGAAATTTTCAAGCGACCGGAACCAACGGGTATCCGAAATAACAAGGGCCGCTCGAAGCGGCCCCTGCTGTAACGCCATCGACCTTATCGAAGCGGCGCCGTTGGGAAGTTGAAGCCTTCAAGCCCCGTGTTGGTGTTCGATATCCATTTCAATTCCCGCTCCTTCACTTTCTGTTGCGCGGCGATCCGTTGGGCGTCAGCCGTCGCATTCATCAATGCAATACGGTTCGCATCGTTGGAAATCTGCGTGTTCTCGGACTGGATGCGTGCTTGCAGTTCGGCGATGGCCTTCGGGTCCGACGTACTGTTGATCTGGCTTTGCAGCGACTGGATTTGATTCGTCCGCTGCTGCACCAGGTCAAGCGCGTTTTGCAGGTTGGCTTGTGTTTGGGCGTTCTGATTCAGCATTGCTTGGCAAGATACTTGAGCGTCGCCGGTTCGGTCCTCGCAGTTGTAAATCTTCGACGCATCCCGGAGGCTCTTTGCAGCGCTGCTGAGGCCACTGTAGCCCCCGGAGTTTATTGCGCTGTAGGTACTTGCGAGGTTGGCCGGCACAACGCCCTGTAAGGCCTGATTGTTCAGAATGTCACCCAGGCCGCGCGATCCCGTGAGTGCATCGTATTGCTGCACTGCCTGGTTGTATTGCTGTTCGAGCTGTTGAATTTGCTCGATCATCTGGCCGTATTGCTCGCCCCAGGAGAGGACTTCGAGAATTGCTTGTGCCAAGTTTGCTGCATCCAGAGTGGGGATGCCGGCATGCGCTGCTTGACTGCCAAATAGGCTAACCAGAAGGGCCAGCGTTGCGAATAGTTTTTTCATGTTTACACCTCTTTCAAGTTACGAATATTTCGAATGACCAGGAGCGGCCAAAACCATGCATGCTCGATGCGCCACAACAGGCGATCTAGGAAAGTGAGGATTTCCCATCCAGGCGGTCGTGCTAGCAGTCGTGCCGCCAGCGTTGCCCCAATCACGACATATCCGACCGCGATCCAGCGTGCATAGGGTGCGTGGAGCATTAGCCAGATCAGGCCGAGCAGCATGGCATTGCTAAAAAGGGAATTACCAAGCTTGACTCGCGAGTTCATCAGAGCCTTTTTGGTCTCCTTGTAGGTCTCTCGGTCAGCAGCAACGCGTTGTGCAAATTCGGCGATGCTTTCCCCTTTTTTGCGTGGCTTGAACCAGTGCCGAGCGGCGTACATGACGACGCCGGCCATCGTTAGGCAAAGGGTGCCAATGTGGAATTGTTCGTAGGTCATCGTGTCGATGCCTTTCGAATGAAATCCAGCGTACTGCGTTGGTATAGCGGTGCAGCGGCCGGACTTCCGGAACTGCCAGATCCATAGCTATCGTTCCTGCCGCTCTGGTTGCTGCCGCTCTGGCCGTTCACGTTCGTTGGTACTTTGTTTCCCTCGGGCTGATCGTTCTTGATTTCGTTTTTCGGGGAAGGGGGCGCCTTGTCGCCGGATTGCTTCGGTGGGCGCTTGGGGAGATTGAGGCCGCCAAATGCAGCGCTGCTTGTCAGTTGGGCAGCTAGAGTGTCGAGCTTCATGGCCGCCCAAACCAGGACCACCGAAACGATGAGAAGGTTAGTCGTTGCAATGAGGAGACTGGATGTGTCTACGTTCGCCGAAATTTGTGTTGCAAATGCTTCTGCGAAGCTTGTGACTATGGCGATGCTTCCGGCGACAAAGGCATTCAGCAATACCAGACCCATGGCCCCACTGACCCAGCTCTCGGCGAATCGTTGTGTGCCCGAAAACATCGCGCACGCGATGAAGATCGGGCCAACTGCAAGTACGAAACACAGCAGAAATTTCGCGGCGAGAAAGAGGCCAAGGGTGCCGAATATCACCACAATTCTGGCGATGGTGATAATGATCGCGGCGAGGGCGATTGAGAAACTCGGCATCATGTCCGTGAAGGCTTCGCCGTACAGATGTGTTTCTAGTGCTTGAAATGGTGCGGCCATGTTATCGATGGTTGCGCCAATTGACGTGCTTCCCGATATCGATTGAATTAATGCCGACTGAAGGCCTTCGACAAATCCCACAATCGAACCCTGATATTCCCCGGCGCTCAACGCGACGCCAGCAATCAGGGAAATTTTGATTGCGTGTGACAAGAACGTATGCAACGAATCTTGCACCGCCCCACGCATGACCGCGTAGCCGTAAAAGATGACCCAGATGGTTGCGGCGGTCAGCGCCAGGGGAATGATGTCGCTACACAACTGGCTCGATGTGTTCGAGACGAATGTCGCCAGGAAGCCATTGATGCCAGCTTCAAATTTGGTGCCTAGCCCCATGTTATTGCCCCTTTGGTGCGTCAGTCGGCGCTGTGGTATTCCGGCGGACGATCTGGAAGGTCGACATGTCCTGCTTTGTGCCCTTTGCAGCCCAGGCACGACGCCACTGTGATTCCGCCGCCGGGTTCTGTTTGTTGTACTGCTCCCGGGTCAGCCTCATCGTTTTGATGTCAGCATCGCTTCGCACAATCGGGAATTCAAATCCCTGTGTGCCATCGCCGCCATTGAGATTCAGCCGGCTATCGGCAAGGCTGGAAGTGCTAATTAAGGTGATTACTACCAGGGCGAATAGATGCGCCCGATTCTGCTTTTGCGTCGACATGACGAAAACTCCCATATGAATAGAAAATCATATGATTGGGCACCGGAGTTTAAGCAGATAAGGAGTTTTAGCAGGAATCGCCGAGTAGTCGGCTTTAAGCTTTGCGAATCGGATTTATATACCAATTCGATAATAGTTTTAACATAAAAGTGGATTAGCCCAATCCCAAACTTGATTATTACATACGTTCTCTAGCGGCTTGTATCCTCCCTTGTGTTTTGCTGTCCAGTTGTGACCAAATTGACGACACTGCACGACCTATAGCGGCGTCTTCATCGCCCGGTTTCCCAAGCAACGCATAGATGCCGGCGCCGCCGACGAGCGACCCAAGAAAACCACACAACACAGCAACCAGGACGATCTTGGATGTCTGTTGCGTTTCTTGTTTCATGGCGTTGTCGTGAGCTGATGCCGCTACCTGCAAAGACCGCACCGCACCATCCAGCGCTTCGCCGGCAATCGTCTTGGCCGCCGTTGTCATGGCGCCCCGAAACTCGACCTTTTCCGCCGCCGTGAACTGTTGAATGCTGACCTTCTGCGCCTCGGCCAACTCGGCGATAGCAGCCTTGGCCTCTGTTGTTGCCATCGCCAACTTCCCCAGCTCGGGCGCAACTTGAGAGCGTACTAATTCGGGCACCGCGTTGACGGCTTGCCGCATCTTCTTGCCTTCGTTCACCACCTGGCCAACAAGGATTTCAAGCTCGCTTTTCTGGTCATCGAGGACAAGCCGATTCAGTATCACCAGCTCAAAGGCCGGGTCGTCCGGATCGATCTGGACGCCACCACGCGCAACGAGGTCCGCAATGTACTGGCGGCGCCCGTCCGGCGTGTTGATGTTGGTTGGCTCGGCCATTGCTAGAACCCGATCTTTTCGAGCTGCGCGAAAACATCCTTGGCGACGTTCCGGATGCGCTGCTTTTCCATCAACGTGAAGTCCGGCGATTCCATGATTTCCGGGACCGTCAGGCGCTTGGTGTTCATCTTCTTCACGTCGTCACCGTAGGTCTGTTGATTCCGCTCCGGAAGGAGAATCGCGCCGTGTAGTCGCTCCTGGTGCGACTTGAATACCTTGGTATCGGTGAAATCCTTGCCGTCCGGACTTTTGGTTTTGCCGAAATGCTCATTGAGCCAGAGGACCAGCGGCGCGTTATCAATGCCCTGGGCAATCGAGTTGAAACCGTTTGCCGTGTCGGCCAGGACATCACCGCCACCGACAACGGTATGCAGATAAACCGTCTTGCCGTTCTCCTGCAGGAAGGAAATCACATCGTTTTCGACCATATAGGCCAGCAACGGCGAGAAGGTGTTTGCGCCATTATCGATAACGAAAGTGCCATCTTCCGTCAGCAGCTTTTCCATGAGCACATCAAAACGCTTGGCATCGATAGTGCGGGAATCATTCATTACCGGAACGTGCTGCGCCTTGAGTGCCTTGTAATGGGCAAACGTGGTGTTTTCCTGGTCCGTGTCGAATGCCTTTAGATCTGCGCCTTTCTGCTGGAAATATTGCGCCAGGAGCACGGCAATAAATGACTTACCGATACCGCCTTTGCCCTGCAAAATAAAATGGACCGTGTTTTCTTGCATATAACCTCCTAATCAAGAATGCCGTCATCCGGCGTTGGGTTGTGGTGAAACTTCTTTGGTACTGGAATATCGAACGCGCCAACCTTCTTTGCGTTGCCCTGCCCTTCCGATTTTTCTACCTGGGCAGATGCGGCCGGCGCCGATCCGGCCGGCGGCTGCTGGATTGCACAATCCACAGCCCCCTGCCCGGCCCTGCTCTTGATGAACTTGCGGACGGCCTCTTGAGAGCACTTGATGCCGACCGTTTCCAGCCAGTCGCGTATCTGCCAATTTGCGTAGCCGCGCGCCTTGAGCGTGAAAATCTGCTCCTTGTACGGGTCGAGCTGGGAGCGCTTCGCCCGAGGCTGCACCTGCTTTGCAAACTCTTCAATGTCCATGTTGGTTGCCCCTTTGTGTTGTGTCGTGGGCATCTTACCCGCCTCCTATCGGTGAAACAACGAAACGCAACTGTTTCCACGCGCCGCACACCTATATGCAACCGTAGTGCAACTAGAATACAACCATAAGCAACCTATAGCAATAGAGATTACAACCAATTACAACGATTTTCCAACCTTGCGCCCGCCGGGAAGGCTGTTAGAATAGATAGACGCAAAAACAGGGACAAGTCGCGTGTTGGATACACAAAAGCCGGCGCGCTTCGCTTCCGTCTTTCGTGCATCCACCGGGAAAGGGCAATCCGCCTGCGGCTACTCGCTCCTTTCCCTACACAGTCTTGCTCAGGGGCAAAGCCCCCGAGACCCCAGCGGCCGGCATCGATGGCCGTCCGCTTCAACCCATAGCCCAGGAGGTGTGCTGTGACGTTCGCCAAAGGCTCCGACAACAAGACGGCGCAGGTCCGTATCCGCTTCACTGAAACGGAGAAGGCCCAGGCCGAGGGGTTGGCCGGCGAGGCCGGCTTGACGCTTTCCGAGTACATCCGGCGCCGGGCGCTGGGGCACCAGGTGCGCAGCATTGCCGATGCACAGACCATCAACGAGCTGCGCCGGATCGGCGGCTTGCTCAAGCACATCCATAACCAAAGCGACGGCGCCTATAGTCGAGATACGGCCGCTGCCCTGGCGGAAATCACCGCCGCGATTAAGCGTATTGGGGAATAAATAATGCTGGCCCCTGTTCCGAAAAAAAGACGCGACGGCGGCAGCAGCTTTAAAACGCTTGCTGCCTATTTGACCGAGGACGTTGATAAAGAAACAGGGGAGTTAATCGAGCGTGGGGAAATAATGTTATCCCCTGCCCTGTTATCCGATGAAACGGCAGCAATTGAAATGCTGGCTGTTTCAAAAGAAAACCAGCGATGCAAAGACCCGGTAATGCATATTGTTTTAGCCTGGCAGACCGGAGAAAACCCGAGCCGGGAACAATGGGAAAAAGCCGTTATTCACGCCATGGAAAATATCGGCCTGGGCGAGCATCAATATATGGCCGTCGCTCATGCGGACACCGAGAATTTCCACGTGCACGTTATGGCGAACCGAGTGCACCCGGAAACCTACCGCGCCCACTATCCGGAATGGCTCTATAAATCCTTGGACAAGGCCTGCCGGGAGATTGAAGCCGAACAAGGTTGGCAGCACAGTAACGGCCTCTACAAGTGGGACGAAGACAAAGGCCTGGCCGTACCCATGACCCGAGCCGAGCGCGAGGCGTTACGCGAGGCCGCCGAGTGGCGCGAGCTGGAGGCCGGCGAGGCTGGCAAGGGTCGGGCTGCGAGCATGGAACGATTCGGCAACGCGGAAAGCCTGCAAACCTACTGCAAAGGCGAGCCGGCCAAGGCGCTGGCCACCTTGATGAAACGCGACGGCGCCACCTGGCAGGACGTGCACGCCGTGATGACCAAGCACGGTTTGGCGATCAACCGCGGCGAGCGTGGCGGTTACAGCGTCAGCGCCGAGGGCGTGACGGTGAAGGCCTCCGACGTGTTCCGCCGGCAGTTTGCCGGCAAGGCTGTACGAGCGGCCACCGAGGCGAAACTAGGCGAGTGGGAAGCCCCCAGGGCGCGGATGCCGGCGACGCCGGCACAGACGTACAACCCACACCGCGAACCAAAACGCGACCCTGGCCAGCGAGCCGAGCGCCGGGACGAACGGGCCGCACTGCGCGCCGATCTG
>JACCDS011718241.1_pt1 | contig 11455 bp, 13 predicted proteins | sample 7446441 | NCBI WGS metagenome assembly JACCDS01 (sample SAMN15323445, study PRJNA562643) | freshwater metagenome | isolation source: river surface water | place: USA:Blue River Watershed | collected 2017-08-17 | reverse complement strand
CCTTTTACAGAACCAGATATCACTAATTGACCAGGGCAATTATAATTGGCAGCAACTACTACTTCATTATTTTCTTTGGAAACTGTTGCACAAATCTCTTCTACTTTATCATCTGCTAATGCTAATACTGCAGCCATGGTGGATGGTTGAATTTCACAAGCAGCTTGCATTGCTTTTGCTCTGATACTTACTAATCTTAATGCATCTTCAAAGCTTAAAGTTTTATTAGCAACTAATGCACTAAACTCTCCTAAGCTATGTCCAGCAACCATATCAGGTTGTACTTCTGGCATAGTTAAATAGGCAACTACTGAATGTATAAATACTGCAGGTTGTGTAACATTGGTTTGTTTTAATTGCTCATCTGTTCCTTCAAACATGATATCGCTAATTCTAAAACCTAAAATCTCATTGGCTTTTTCAAACAACTGCTTTGCAGTTTCATTTTGCTCGTATAAATTCTTTCCCATTCCAGAAAACTGTGATCCCTGACCAGGAAATACATATGCGTGTTTTGACATGTGCTTTTGATTTTTTCAAAAGTACAAAAAAAGGGCGAAGTACCACCTTCGCCCATACTAATCTAACCAAACCCGAACCGTCTTTAATTACTTTTCGTTGATATCAACATATTGTAAAAATTCCATTCTAGTTTTTTCATCTTGGAATTTTCCACCAAAGAAAGTAGTGATGGTATTAGAGCTATCGTCTTTTACACCTCTACTAGAAACACATAAATGTTTTGCATCCATCATCACTGCAACATCTTGGGTTTGTAATACAGTTTGCAAAGCCTTACCTACTTGCATAGTTAAACGCTCTTGAACTTGTGGACGCTTGGAGAAATATTCTACTAAACGATTTAATTTACTTAAACCAATTACTTTACCACTGCTGATATAAGCAACATGTGCTTTACCAAAGAATGGTACAAAGTGGTGCTCACAGTTAGTGTAAAAATTGATATTTTTTTCTACCAACATTTCATTGTACTGAAATTTATTTTCAAACAATGTCATGCTAGGCATATTCGCAGGATTCAATCCTTGGAATAATTCTTTTACATACATTTTAGCAACTCTAAGTGGCGTACCTCTTAAGCTGTCATCACGCAAATCCATTCCTAAGATTTCCATGATCGCTCTAAAGTGCGGCTCTATGGCAGCAATTTTTTCATCATCTGTTTTTTCAAATGCATCTGCGCGTAAAGGTGTCTCTACTGAGCTTGCTTTGTGTTGATCTCCCATCTCTTCGATCAATAATTCGCTTAAAGAAATTTTTTCTTCTTTAGGCTGGGTAGTCAACATAGTTTCTTTCTGTTTCATACAGTCGAATTTTAAGTTCTAATGACTCAGTAATACGAGGTCTTAATAAATTGTAAATCACAATCGCAATATTTTCAGCAGATGGATTTAGATTTTTAAAAGCGTCGGTATCTAAGTTTAAATTTTTATGATCGAACTTCGAGATCACTTCTTCTTGAACTATTGTGCTGAGGTCTTTGGTATTAATCACAAATCCTGTTATGGGATCTGGATAGCCAATGACTTGAACCACTAATTCGTAATTATGACCATGATAATTTGGATTACTACAAGCTCCAAAAACGCGCTTATTTTCAGCATCTGACCAGTCCGGGCAGAATAATCTGTGGGCTGCGTTAAAATGCTCTTTTCTAAATACCGCTACTTTTTCTGACATGTAATAATTTAAGTATCGAAGTTACTACATTAATAACGCCTAGAAATTAATTTTGTTTAATCTTTTGGATAAAAAACTAAACGTTGAGGTTTTTAAGGCTATTTTAACCGAAATACTCTACAAATATTCTTGGTGTCTCGTATAATTTAACACAATGCAAACGGACATTGGAGGGTAAATGAGGTGCCAACTGCTCCCAAATGGCGATAGCTAGGTTTTCAGTGCTACACATTTTACCTGCCATAAAGGGCACATCTAAGTTTAAATTCTTATGATCTAGTTCATCTATAACATACTGCTTAATAATGGTGCTTAATTTCTTTACATCATATAAAAAGCCTGTTTCTGCATCTGGTTCACCCTTAATAGTTACCAATAGTTCATAGTTATGTCCATGCCAGTTCTCATTAGCACAAACACCAAACACTTCTTCGTTCTTCTCTTTAGACCAATTGGGATGGGCTAACTTATGCGCTGCATTAAAATGTTCTACTCTTGTTAAATACACCATTGGTTCGGGTAATTTTTGCAAAGATATAAATTTGATGGAACTTTACCTTATGAGAATCATTATTACTGCTGCAACACATGGCGAATGGATGCCTTGTTTTCAAAAAATCAATCCAGCCTATGTAAAGTTAAACAAGCGATTCTCTGTGGGTTTTCATGAATCTGGTGTGGGACTTTTAGCATCCAGTGTTTCTTTAATGAAAATGTTTGTGCAAGAAACGCCTAGTTTAATTATTCAAGTGGGTGTGGCTGGGAGTTTTGATAAAAAAATTCCTTTAGGTAAAGTATTCGCGATTAAAGATGATTTTGCTGGAGATATTGGTGTGTATGAAAAGAAAACATGGAAGGATTTATTTGATTTAAAATTAGATCAAGCCAATGATGCACCTTATGAAAAAAAATCATTGCCCAATCCTTTCTTGAATCAATTTAATTTATTGAAACTGCCCACTAAAAAAGCAGTTACAGTGAATACCATTTCTACAAGCAAAGCAGCAATTGATTTATATAGTGGTAGATATAAAGCCAGTATTGAATCTATGGAAGGTGCAGCACTTCATTATATGGGAAGAGATTTACATATTCCTTTTATACAATTGCGCTCAGTGAGTAATTATGTTGGAGAAAGAGATAAGAGCAAATGGAAAATGCGTGATGCGATTTATAATTTGAATGAAACCTTATTACAATACTTAGATGCATTGCATAAAATAGCTTAAGATGCCAGTAATTGATTTGGGATTTTCTCCCTGCCCTAACGATACTTTTATTTTTGATGCATTGGTGAATCAAAAAATAGACACTAAAGGATACAGATTTAATATTCATTTAGAAGATGTGCAAACCTTGAATGAATGGGCATTAGCGGGCAAACTACCTTATTCAAAAATTAGTTACGGCGTTTGGCCTTTGTTAAAAGAGCAATACCAATTATTAAAAAGTGGTGGCGCATTAGGCAAAGGAGTTGGACCATTATTAATTTATAAAGACCAGCAACCCGACGCAGCTACGATGAAAGTGGCTATACCTGGGGTAAACACAACCGCACATTTATTATTTAGTTTGGCTTTACCCAATGCAAAAAACAAAAGCTTTTTAGTCTTTAATGAAATTGAAGATGCAGTATTATCTGGCAAAGTAGATGCAGGCGTAATTATACATGAGAATAGATTTACCTACGCGCAAAAGGGATTGAAAAAATGGATGGACTTAGGCACCTATTTTGAAGAAACATTTAATGCACCTATTCCATTAGGAGGCATCATCGCTAGAAAAGATCGTGATCAAAACGAGATATCCATCATTGATGCACTCATTAAAGAAAGTGTTGAATACGCTTTTAAAAATAGTTACGATACCTTACCTGAATTTGTGAAATGCCATTCACAAGAAATGTCAGAACAAGTAATGCGTCAACATATTGATTTATATGTAAACGATTTTAGTATAGATATGGGCACACAGGGAGCTAATGCTATTGCAGCTTTAGAAAAAGTTTACTCATCTTTCAATGCTGCAGAATAAGCTTTCAACACTCTTTCTCTAGCTACTTCATGCACCACAATTGGTTTGGGATAATCCAGGCTATCTAGTTCAGGCACCCATTTGCGGATATACTTTAACTCTTTATCAAACTTCTCTGTTTGTAATCTTGGATTGAACACTCTAAAATATGGCGCTGCATCACATACACTTCCACTAGCCCATTGCCATCCTCCATTATTGGCTGCCAAATCAAAGTCCAATAATTTTTGTGCAAAATATTGCTCGCCCCATCTCCAATCAATTAATAAGTGCTTGGTTAAAAAACTTGCTACAATCATTCTTACTCGATTATGCATAAAACCAGTTGCATTTAATTCACGCATGCCAGCATCTACAATCGGATAGCCCGTCTTGCCTTCACACCAAGCTTTAAATTCAGCTTCGTTATTTCGCCATTGGATAAAATCATATTTTGGCTTAAAGGATTTTCCTTGAGCAATATGGGGGAAATGCCAAAGGATCATATGATAAAAATCTCTCCAAATTAATTCATTGAAAAATGTGCTATTTAAGTTTTGTGTTTCCAAAGCCAGTGTTCTTGCAGAGATGGTTCCAAATCTTAAGTGCACACTTAAATGGGTGGTACCCTCTAATGCTGGAAAATCTCTTTGCTCCGAATATTTTTTAATAAGCCTCTCTTGGTATTTCATGGGAGGGATTACCAAATCCGTTTTAGAAAATCCAATCTCTTTTAGACTAGGTAACTTAAAAGGCTTGCTATCTAAGAAATAGTCCAGTAGTTTTTCTGAAGGATGTTTTTTTGGTGTTTGTTTTGCCCAGGTCGCTCTCCATTTATTGGCATATGGGGTGTAAACGGTATAAGGTTTTCCATCATCTTTGATCACTTCGTCCTTTTCAAAAATCACTTGGTCTTTGAAATGATGAAAACTGGCTCCCTTGGATGCTGCCAATTTTTCAATGGCTTCATCCCTTGCATTGGCTTTTGGACCATAATCGTGATTGGTATAAACGGACTGGATATTAAATTCCCCAAATAGCTTTTCAAAAACCTCCAATGGCTTCCCGTAACGAACCCATAAAGTCTTCCCCTTGGGTACCAATTCGTCCTGTAATCTGGTTAAGGTTTGATGGATAAAATCCACCCTTCTATCTGCCGTATCTTCTAATTGATCCAAAATGGTTTTGTCAAAAATGAAAATAGGAAGCACCTGATGCCCCCCTAATTTAGCTTGGTATAATGCATGGTATAAACCCACATTGTCCTGCCACCTTAAATCCCTTCTAAACCAAAAAATCGAGATTGCCTGTTTCATATTTTGTTTAACAATTTAAAGCATAAATAGTTGGGTTTTATAGTTAATTTTAACCCATGAAAATTCAAGAAATTATTCATTCTTTAGAGCAATGGGCTCCATTAGACTTTCAGGAATCTTATGATAATTCGGGCTTAATCAGTGGCAATCCAAGCCAAGAATGTACCGGCGTCTTGTGTTCTTTAGACTGCACAGAAGCTGTTATTGATGAAGCGATTGCCAAGGGTTGTAACTTAATTGTAAGCCATCATCCTGTAATTTTTAAAGGAGTTAAACAACTGAATATCAATCACTTTATAGGTCTTACTTTAATTAAAGCTATAAGTAACAATATTAGCCTTTATGCCTTCCATACCAACCTAGATAATGTGATGGATGGGGTGAATAAAAGCCTAGCCGATCAACTTCAGTTAACCAATCGAAAAATATTAGCCCCTATTCCTGGAAAATTTGACCAAAATGGTCAACCCATTGGAGCTGGTATTGTGGGCGAGCTTCCATTAGAAACCGAAGCTGGGTCTTTTTTACAATGGGTGAAAGATAAGTTTCATTTATCTGTTTTAAAGCATACTCCCATTGTTAATAATCAACTGAAAACCATTGCCTTATGTGGAGGTAGTGGAAGTTTTCTCATAGATATTGCAAAACAGCAAAAAGTAGACTGTTTTATCACTAGCGACCTTAAATATCACGAGTTTTTTGAGGCTGATAATCAACTACTTTTGGTGGATATAGGACATGGGGAGAGTGAACAGTATGTTCCTGACCTAATTGTTGCTTATTTAAGCATTAAATTCCCTACCTTTGCCGTCCTCCGATCATTGGTGAATACCCAACCGGTAACTTATCTTAAATAAACTTGAAATATGGCATCAGTCAAAGACTTTTCAGTAGAAGAAAAATTAGTGAATCTTTACCGTCTTCAACGCGTTGATAGCAGTATCGATCAAATCGAAATCTTACGCGGTGAATTACCGATGGAAGTGAAAGATTTGGAAGACGAGGTACAAGGTTTAGTGAACAGACAAACAAGAATTGAAGAAGAGATTAATGGTATTACTGAGTTCATCGAAGACAAGAAAGCAGCGATCAAAGAAAGCGAAGCTTTATTGGCTAAATATGAGCAACAAAGTGATAATGTAAAGAACAATAGAGAGTTCGAAGCAATCAATAAGGAAATTGAAATGCAAGGCTTAGAGATCAAATTAGCCGAGAAGCATATTCGTGATGCGAACGAAGAATTAGCGGAGAAAGTGAAAGCTTTAGAGAACGCTAAGAAAAACATCGCTACTAAAGAAGGTGTTTTAACGCATAAGAAAAGTGAATTAGAGAAAATCATTGCTGATACAGAAATTGAAGAGAAAGAATTGAGAACAAAGAGCGAAGAAGCTAGAACTCATATCGATGAGCGTTTATTGTATAGCTATGATAGAATCAGAAATAGCTACAGAAATGGCTTAGCTGTGGTAGCTGTAGAAAGAGATGCTTGTGGTGGATGTTTTAACTCTATCCCTCCTCAGCGTCAAAGCGAGATTCGTTTACACAAGAAGATCATTGTTTGTGAAAACTGCGGTCGTATCTTGGTAGAATCTGAGATGGCAGAAAAGGACAACAAATAGTATTACACTATTAAAATATTCCCAGAAAGGGTAGCCTAACAGCTACCCTTTCTTTATTTTTACACCATGAGAAGATTGCTGTTGATGATGGCCCTATTGGCATACCTAAAAAGTACTGCTCAATTAAATTATACCTGGAATGATCGTACTCAATCCATTTATGAATCTATCACTTCTCTTAGAATCCCTGAAGCCAGAAAATGGATTGCCGCAGACAAAAAAAACAACCCAACTAATTTATCCTACCCTCTTTTAGAAAGCTATGCAGATTTTTATCAGTTATTCTTAAATGAGAACACGCAGGAATACAATCAGCTTTATCCCAATTTCAAAAATAGAATAGAACTATTGGAGACTGGCCCCCAGAACTCACCCTATTATTTATATAGTTTAGGATTAGCGCATTTGCATAAATCATTGGTGGCTATCAGATTTGATAAAAACTGGGAGGCAGCATTAGATTTTAGAAAAGCCTATTTAAATTTTAAAGAGAATAAAAGAAAATATCCAAAGTTCACACCTAATGATGTCTACCTAGGTATTTTAACCACAGTGATTGGTACTATTCCTAAAGGATACCAATGGATGGCGAATGTGTTGGGCTTATCTGGCAGGATAAGCGATGGCAATGCCATGGTCTTAAGATACTTGAATAGTAAAGATGAATTGAGTGAAAGATCGAGGAATGAGGCTTTATTGGTATACCCTTATTTGATTATGAATTTCGAAGGCAATAAAGAAAAGACCTTTGATTTTATTACCAAGAACAATTACGATTTAAAAAACAATCAGATGCATGCCTATATGGCTACAAACTTGTATCTGAACCATCAGCAATCTGCTAAAGCATTGGCCATTGTAAATGGACTAAACGATAGTGATGCTTATTTAAAACTTCCTTTCTGGCAATTAGAAATTGGCTATGCTAATTTGAATGAATTAAAACTAGATAAGGCACAAAAAGCATTTACTGAATTCATTGCCACATTCAAAGGTAATTTCTATATCAAAGACGCTTATGAAAGATTAAGCTGGATTGCTTACCTGCAAGGTGACATGAAAAAAGCCAATGCATATAGAGCGTCTGTATTAAAATATGGCAATCAAATTACCGATGCAGATAAGCAAGCTTACCAAAATGCTAAATCTGGTCAATGGCCTAATCCTATTTTATTAAAAGCAAGATTATTAAGTGATGGAGGATATCAATCACAGGCCTTATATAGCTTGGCAGGTAAAACCAGTATTGATTTCCCTTCAGAGTCTGAGAAAACAGAATTCGCCTATAGATTGGGAAGAATTTATGATTTGATGGGTCAGGATGATCAGGCCATTAAGTTTTACAACTCTGCCATTGAAAAAGGCGCTGACCTAACAGACTATTTTGCAGCTAGAGCAGCCCTTCAAATCGGACTGATTTACGAACAAAAAAATGTTTTCACAAAGGCTATTCAATATTTTAATACCTGTATTGAGATGAAAAACCACGCATTCAAGAATTCCTTGGATCAAAAAGCAAAATCAGGTATTCAAAGATGTCTTAAACAATAGTATCTTGCAGTAGTAGATGTTACAGAAATTAGACATACAGAATTATATTTTAATCGATGAATTAAGCATTGATTTATCCAAGCAATTATCTGTAATTACAGGTGAAACCGGAGCAGGTAAAAGTATTATCATGGGTGCCCTAGGATTAATCTTAGGAGACAGAGCCGATAGTACGGTTTGTAGAAACCCTGAGAAAAAATGTTTTATCGAAGGCACATTTCATTTGACTAATACAGATCAATACAAAGCTTTTTTTGAAGAAAATGATATTGACCTATCGGATGAATTAATTATTAGAAGAGAAATAAGTGCTCAAGGGAAATCCAGGGCTTTTATCAATGACACTCCTATTAATTTAAACGAGTTAAAACAATTAACTACTCAATTAGTAGATCTACACCAACAATTTGATACCTTAAGTTTGGGCGATACCGATTTTCAAAGATCCGTAATCGATGCATTGGCTGGATTGCATAAAGATCTTACACCCTATCAAATCAGCTTTGCTAATTGGAAAGAAAAAGAAAAAAAGCTGCAACAATTAATAGAGCAAAAAGCAGCATTTGATCAAACAGAAAGCTATAAGCAACATTTATTAGAAGAGCTAGCTGCATTAGATTTAAAAGAAGACGAATTAGAAAACTTAGAACAGGAATTAAAGTTTTTAGAAAACGCTGTTACTATTAAATCACAATTGGATGCCAGCGTGCAAGCATTAGATAGTTCAGACAATCCAATTGTTCAGCAAATCAAACAAATTGCCAATAACCTAGAAGGTATTAGTAGATGGCAACCTGAATTTGATGGTTTATTGAGTAGATTAAAAGCAGCACAAATTGAACTGGTAGATATTGCTTCTGAATTAGAAAGATGGCAGGATAAAATTGATTTTGATGAAAACAAAATCATCACCCTACAAGAAAGGTTATCTGCTGGCTATAGTTTGCAGAAAAAACATAAGGTTCAAAGCACTAAAGAACTATTGGCTATTCAACAACAATTAGAAATAGACTTACAAGCGGTCTTGAATATTGGTGAAGAAATTGCTACATTAGAAAAACAAGTAGCTTCAGAAGCACAAGAAGTGAAAAAGCAAGCAGCTCAATTATCTACACAAAGAAATAAACAAGTAGAACCATTTACCAAAAAAGTGAATAGCTTATTAAAGCAAGTGGGTATGCCTAATGCTTCTATAAAAGTGGTGATTGAAACTATACCTTATACTATTTACGGACAGGATAAAGTAGATATTTTATTTGATGCGAATAACATGAATAAATATGAACCTATTCGTAAAGTAGCGAGTGGTGGTGAATTAAGTAGACTAATGTTATGTATTAAATCTTTAGTGGCTCAGTCCATGGATTTACCTACTATGATATTTGATGAGATTGACACAGGTATTTCTGGAGAGCCTGCAAAACAAGTAGGTATTTTATTACAAGATTTAGGCGCTAAAAGACAGGTGCTTTGCATTACACATCAACCTCAGATTGCAGCTAAGGGACATAGCCATTTATATGTTTATAAAGAACAAAAAGGCAGTGCCACCAATACCCATCTTAAAACATTATCTCAAGAAGAACGCATTCAGCATATTGCTCGTATGATTGGCGGAGATCCCCCAACCAAAACAGCTTTAGAAAATGCAAAAGAGCTTTTAGCATAATTATACTATTTTTACAAGACTAAATAACCCAATATGGCTTACAATTTATTAAAAGGAAAAAGAGGTATTATTACTGGTGCTTTAGATAGCAACTCCATTGCTTGGAAAGTGGCAGAAAAAGCACACGAAGAAGGTGCAACATTTGTTTTAACCAATGCACCTATTGCTATGCGTATGGGTGAAATTAATGGCTTGGCTGAAAAGACCAATTCTAAGATTGTTCCTGCAGATGCTACTAGTGTAGAAGAATTAACTACTTTGTTTACAGAGTCACAACAAATATTAGGTGGTAAAATTGATTTCGTATTACACTCTATTGGTATGAGTGTAAATATTAGAAAGAAAATTGCTTACCCAGAATTGAATTACGATTATTATGCTAAAGGTGTAGATGTTTCTGCAATGTCTTTACATAAAATGTTAAGCGTTGCTTATAATATGGATGCCTTAAATGAAGAAGCTAGTGTGGTGGCATTAACTTATGCAGCTGCTCAAAGAACATACCCATTCTATACAGATATGGCAGATATCAAAGCATTATTAGAGTCTATTGCTCGTAGCTTTGGATATCACTATGGATTAAAGAAAAGAGTTCGTGTAAATACTGTATCTCAATCTCCTACTAAAACAACTGCAGGAACGGGCATCAAAGGTTTTGGTGATTTCTTTGATTACGCAGATGCCATTGCTCCATTAGGAAATGCAAGTGCAGAAGATTGTGCTAATTACTGTATCACTTTATTCTCTGATTTAACCAAGATGGTGACTATGCAAAACTTATTCCACGATGGAGGTTACTCTACAACTGGTGTAAGTGATTTGATTATGCAAAAAGCTGGTATCACAGAAGGATAATATAATCTACACCCCCCAGTATGAGCAAAAAAGAAATCAATCCAAAACTAGTTGAATCCATTGGTTACCTTGGATCACTATTAAGTTGTATCACATTTGTTCCACAGGTATACTTATCTTGGAAATCACATAGTGTTGGCGACTTAAGTTTATTAATGGTATTGATTGTAAACTTTAGCTGTATTGTTTGGTTAACTTATGCTTACTTAATTAAAAGTCGTCCAGTGTTAATTGCTAATAGTATTGTATTAGCGTTAAGCTTAATGCTATTGTATTTTAAATTGACTTTCTAAGGAAATTGATCGCTAATTCAAATAAAAAAAGGAAGTTTAAATATTCTAAGATTATTTTTCGAGATTAAAAAAAGAGAGATTGCAATTGCAATCTCTCTTTTTTTAATTCATTAGAGGGAGCTAAATTTTATGCGCTATATTCAAAAGAAGCGCATAAAATTTAGTACTCATCTTCGTTAAACATGAAATCTTCTTGGCTTGGATAATCAGGCCAAATATCTTCGATACTTTCAAATACTTCTCCTTCGTCTTCTAACTCTTGTAAATTTTCCACTACTTCTATAGGGGCACCGCTCCTAATGGAGTAGTCAATTAATTCATCTTTGGTTGCAGGCCAAGGAGCTTCTTCTAAATAGCTAGCTAATTCTAATGTCCAAAACATAGTAATGGTTTTTTTGCAAAAGTAGCCGTATTAATGATTCTACCAAATCTGTTTTT
>JACCDS010649679.1_pt1 | contig 11456 bp, 9 predicted proteins | sample 7446441 | NCBI WGS metagenome assembly JACCDS01 (sample SAMN15323445, study PRJNA562643) | freshwater metagenome | isolation source: river surface water | place: USA:Blue River Watershed | collected 2017-08-17 | reverse complement strand
GGTGGCCGCGCGTGTAGATCATGGCGTTGACCGAGCTGGAGCCGCCCAGCACCTTGCCGCGCGGCTGGTAGCCGCGCCGGCCGTTGAAGCCGGTCTGCGGCGTGGTCTGGAAGCCCCAGTTGGCCTGGCCGTTCCTGGCCAGCAGCGCCAGGCCGGCCGGGCAGTGGATCAGCACGCTGCGGTCCGCCGGACCGGCCTCCAGCAGCGCCACCTGCACCTGCGGATCCTCGGACAGGCGCGCCGCCAGCACGCAGCCGGCCGAACCGCCGCCGATGATGATGTAGTCGTGCATGCCGGCTCTCCCCCTTGTCTGCTCTTGCTTTGCGGCTACCTTAACCGATAACGCCGGCCGCCGGAACCGCGGCGGCGGGGGGGCCGACGCAGCGCGTCGCCGGAGCGCGACGCCTGTCCCGGCCACGACAGAAGATTTGCCGGCGCGCTCCGGCGGGCAGGGCATACTGCGGGCATGCGATTGGCCCTGCTGTCCGACATCCACGCCAATCTCCAGGCACTGGAGGCCTGCCTCGCACATGCCCAGGCGCAGGGCGCCGACCGCCTGGCCTTCCTGGGCGACCTGGTCGGCTACGGCGCCCAGCCGGGCGCGGTCACGCAGCGCGTCATGGAGCTGGCGGCGCAGGGGGCGCTGGTGCTCAAGGGCAACCACGACGAGATGGCCGTGCGCCCGCCGGCCGAGAACAAGTCGATGGGCGAGAGCACCGCGCTGTGGACGCACGACCAGCTCGACGAGGCGCAGCAGGCCTTCCTGGCCAGCCTGCCCATGACCGTGCAGCACGAGCGCGTGCTGCTGGTGCATGCCTCGGTCGATGCGCCCGAACAGTGGCGCTACGTCTACGACGCACCCATGGCCGAGATCAGCCTGCAGGCGGCCAGCGCGCTGCCGGACGTGCGCTATGTCTTCGGCGGCCACGTGCACCGCCAGTCGCTCTACTACCGCGGCGCCGACGGCCGGCTGATCGCCTTCGTCCCCACGCCCGGCGTGGCCGTGCCGGTCTCGCCGCACCGGCACTGGCTGGCCACCATCGGCTCGGTGGGCCAGCCGCGCGACGGCGACCCGCGCGCCATGTACGCGCTCTACGACAGCCGGCGCGCGCAGCTCACCTTCCACCGCGTGGCCTACGACCACCACGCGGCCGCCCGCGCCATCCGCCGCGCCGGCCTGCCCGACTTCTTTGCCGACCGCCTGGAGCTGGGCCGATGAAGCTGCTCGAAGAAGGCACCGAACTCGACGGCTTCCTCATCGGCAGCTGCCTGCACTACGGCAGCATGGCGCACATCTACCGCGTCAAGTACGCCCAGGGCGCGGCCGACCCGGGCTTTCCCATGGTCATGAAGGTGCCGCGCATGACCGCCGGCGACGGCGCCGAGACCATCGTCAGCTTCGAGGTCGAGCACCAGATCCTGCCGGTGCTCAGCGGAGCGCACGTGCCGCGCTTCGTCGCCGCCGGCGACCTGGAGCGCCTGCCCTACCTGGTCATGGAGTACGTGCCCGGCCGCACGCTGGAGCACTGGCTGGAGCAGTCCGAGCGGCCCACGGTGGAAGAAGTGGTCCGGCTGGGCGTGGCCCTGGCGCACGCCGTGCACAGCCTGCACCAGCAGAACGTGGTGCACCTGGACCTCAAGCCCGCCAACGTGCTGGTGTGCGAGGACGGCCGCGTGGTGCTGCTCGACTTCGGCCTCTCCTGCCACGCCCAGCTGCCCGACCTGCTGGCCGAGCAGCTGCGCCGTGCCGTCGGCTCGCCGGCCTGGATGGCGCCCGAGCAGGTGGTGGGCGTGCGCGGCGACCCGCGCAGCGACATCTTCGCCGTCGGCGTCATGCTCTACCAGCTGCTCACCGGCGAGCTGCCCTTTGGCGCACCCGAGACCGAGGGCGGCCTGCGCCAGCGCCTGTGGATGGACCCGCCGCCGCCACGCCAGCACCGCGCCCTGCTGCCGCCCTGGCTGCAGGAGGTGGTGCTGCGCTGCCTGGCGCCCGAGGCCGCGCAGCGCTACCCTTCGGCCGCGCACCTGGCCTTCGACCTGCAGCACCCGCAGCAGGTGCGCGTCACGGCGCGCGGCGAGGCCGTGCGCGGCGCCGGCGCCTGGCTGCACTTCAAGCGCTGGCTGCGCGCGGCCGGCATGCACTACCAGCCCAGCCCGCCCCCGGAGCGCCAGATCGCCGAGGTGCCCATCGTCATGGTCGCGGTGCCGCACCAGGATGTGAACGATGCCACGCTGTACTCGCTGCGCGAGGCGGCGGCCCGCTCGCTGGGTACGCGCCCGGGCGCGCGCCTGGCCTGCGTCACCGTCATCGCGCCCGGTGCCAGCAGCACCCGCGACGAGGAGAGCGAGACCAGCGCGCAGCGCCGCTACCTCACGCAGCTGCGCCACTGGGCCCAGCCGCTGGAGCAACCGGACCACCAGATCTCCTGCCACGTGCTGGAGGCGGGCGACGCGGCGCAGGCCCTGCTGGACTACGCGCGCGGCAACCGCGTCAGCGTCATCGTCATGGGCGCGGCCACGCACGGCCTCAAGACCCAGCGCTTCGTCGCCACCGTGCCGATCAAGGTGGCCATGGACGCGCCGTGCACGGTCATCCTGGTCAAGCAGGCCCTGCCCTTCGAGCAGTTAGCCGCAGCAAGGGAAGATACCCAGGGCCCGTGAACAGGCCCCAACCCAGGGCACCCGCGGATCTGGCTTGGCCAGGCCGCCGGGTGCGTCCCCCTTCCGCCGCAGGCGAGTAAGGGGCTGAGGGCTGAGGCTCCAAGCCTGCCTGCGCAGGCTTGGACAGCCCGAAGAGCCACGGACTCTGGCCGTAAGCACCGAGCGGCGCAGCCGCTCAGGGGGATCAAAGACTGAAATGCTTGCGCACCATGCGCTCGAGCAGCAGGCGCAGCTGCTCCTCGCCGGCCTCGCTGACGGTGCGGTAGACCGCATCGGCCAGCTCGCCGAAGACCTGCACCAGGTGCGGGTCGAAGTGCTTGCCTGCGCCCTCTGCCAGCACCTGCAGCGCCTGCGGCAGCGGCAGCGGCTCCTTGTAGGGGCGGCGCGAGCACAGGTTGTCGAAGACGTCGGCAATGGCGAAGATGCGCGCCACCAGCGGGATGTCGGTGCCGGCCTGGCCGCGCGGGTAGCCCGTGCCGTCCCACTTCTCGTGGTGGCCGGCCACCACCGCCTGGCCGCCACCGAGCCAGCCCGCGCCGGCCACGATGTCCTCGCCCATGCCCACGTGCGTGCGCATGATGCGCATCTCCTCGGCGCTCAGCGGCCCGGGCTTGAGCAGGATCTGGTCGGGGATGCCGATCTTGCCCACGTCATGCAGGAAGCTGCCCACGATGAGCTCCTGCATGCGCGAGCCGTGCAGCCCCACGGCCTCGGCCAGCGTGGCCGAGATCCAGGCCACGCGGTAGTTGTGGGCGTCGCTGTCGGAGTCGCAGCGCGCAATCGCGCGCCCCAGCGCCTCCATCATGGCGATGTGGGATTCGAGCAGCTCGCGCTGGCGCCGCTGGGCGCTGGTGTTCAGGCGCAGCAGAGCCGGATAGAGCGCGGCGCCGCCCAGCAGCACGGCCAGCGCGGTCAGCCAGGCGGTGCGGCGCGCGTCGTTCGTCAGCCGCTCGCGCTGCCAGTCCGGCACCAGGCGCGCCGCTTCCAGGTAGCCGCTGAGCGCCTGCTGGTCGTCGCGCAGGGGGATGAAGACGCGCAGCAGCGGGCGGCGCCCGGGTAGCCAGCGGCGCTCGAACCAGGGCTGGGTGTAGCTGCGCGCGCGCGCCGTGCCGTTGCCCATGTGGATGCCATTGGCGGGCAGTTCGCCTTCGCGCTCCAGCAGGCGGCCATCCGCGGTCAGCTGCTCGGCCATCAGCAGGCCGCCGGCGGTGTAGAGCTGCACCACGTCGAAATGCGCCGCCGCCAGCGCGACGGCCGCCGCCTGCGCATTGCGCGTGGCCTGCACGCCTTCGGGGCGGAAGGCCTCGTGGCGCAGCAGGCGCTGGGCGTCTTCCACGGCCTGGCGCACCATGGTGTCCTCGCCCCGGTCCTGCGCGATCAGGCCCGCGGCCACGCCGGCCAGCGCCGCCACGGCCAGCGTGACGGCCGAGACGGTGAGGGCAAGTTTGCGCGGGTAGGGCTGCATGGTGACGGGGGCGGGGTCGAGGCCAGTTTAGCCACGGGCTCTGCGCGGGCAGCCTAGGGAAAACGCCAGCGCCGGCGTGCCAGCGACAATCCGACCATGACTTCCTTCACCCATGGCACGCGCCACCCCTTCGACGCGCTCACCCCCGACGTGGTGATCGATGCCCTCGAAGGCCTGGGCCTGGCCTGCGACGGCCGCCTGCAGGGCCTGAGCTCCTACGAGAACCGCGTCTACCAGGCGAACCTGGAGGACGGCAGCGTGGTGGTGGCCAAGTTCTACCGCCCGGGGCGCTGGAGCGAGGCGCAGATCCTGGAAGAACACGCCTTTGCCGCCGAGCTGGCCGCGGCCGAGGTGCCGGTGGTGGCGCCGCTGGCCCGGCAGGGCGCCACCTTGCACCGCCATGCCGGCTTCCTCTACGCCGTCAGCCCGCGCCGCGGCGGCCGCGCCCCCGAGCTGGACGACGCCGAGGTGCTGGAGTGGATCGGCCGCTTCCTGGCGCGCCTGCACAGCGTGGGCGCGGTGCGGCCGTTTCAGCAGCGTCCGGCGCTGGACCTGGCGGGCTTCGGCCGCGAACCGCTGGACTGGCTGCTGCAGCACCAGATGATCCCGCTCGACGTGCAGTCGACCTGGCAGCGCAAGTGCGAAGAGGCGCTGGCCCTCGTGGCGCAGCACCCGGTGCTCACCGGCGCGGCCAGCGAGATCCGCCGCCTGCGCCTGCACGGCGACTGCCATGTCGGCAACATCCTCTGGACCCCGGCCGACGCGCCCGCCGCCGCCGGCCCCGGCCCGCACTTCGTCGATCTGGACGACGCCCGCATGGGCCCGGCCGTGCAGGACCTGTGGATGCTGCTCTCGGGCGAGCGCGCCCAGCGCACGTATCAGCTGAGTTGCCTGCTCGACGGCTACGAGCAGCTGCGCGAGTTCGACCGCCGCGAGCTGGCGCTGATCGAGCCGCTGCGCACCCTGCGCCTGATCCACTACAGCGCCTGGCTGGCGCGGCGCTGGGACGACCCCACCTTCCCGCTCAACTTTCCCTGGTTCGGCAGCAGCGACTACTGGCAGGGCCAGGTGCAGATGCTGGAAGACCAGATCGAGGCCATGCAGGAAGAGCCCCTGCTGGCCTGAGGCGGCCTAGGCAGGGATAGTCCCGGGGCGCCGCCGCGGGCCAGCGGCTAGCATGGACGGATAACCCAGGAGGAAGCGCCATGCCCCACACCTATAACGTCAAGCGCTGGCTGCAGGCCGCCGCGCTGCTGCTGGCCGCGGCCACCGCCTCGGCCCAGACCGCTTCGACGGGCTCAGGACAGGCCTACCCCAGCAAGACCGTGCGCATCGTCGTGCCCTTTGCCGCCGGCGGCCCGGCCGACAACTACGCGCGCTTTCTCGGCCAGCGCCTGGGCGAGGCCCTGGGCCAGCCCTTCGTGGTGGAGAACAAGCCCGGCGCCGGCTCCATCATCGGCACCGACCTCGTGGCCAAGGCCCCGGCCGACGGCTACACCCTGCTCATGATGTCCAACACCCACACGGTGAACGAGACGCTGATCCCGAGCAAGCCCTTCGTGCTGCTGCGCGACTTCGTGCCGGTGGCCCCGGTCAACTATTCGGACCTGGTGCTGGTCACGCACCCGGCGCTGCCGGTGCAGAACCTGCAGGACATCCTCAAGCTCGCCAAGGCGCGGCCCGGCCAGTACAACTACGCCTCCAGCGGCCTGGGCACCCCGTACCACATGGCCGGCGAGCTGTTCAAGAGCATGGCCGGCATCTACCTGGTGCACATCCCCTACCGCGGCAGCTCCGGCGCGCGCGCCGACATCCTGGGCGGCCAGGTCGACATGATGTTCGACGCCATCACCACCATGGCCGAGCAGGCCCGCGCCGGCAAGGTGCGCGCCATCGCCACCAGCGGCCGTGAACGCTCCAGCGTGCTGCCCGACGTGCCCACCCTGGCCGAAGCCGGCCTGCCCGGCTACGAGGCCACCATCTGGCTCGGCCTGATGGCGCCGCGCGCCACGCCGCCGGCCATCGTGCAGCAGCTCAACGCCGCGGTGACGAAGATCGTCAGCCAGCCCGAGGTGCGCCAGGCTTGGCTCCGGCAGGGCGCCACGCCGCTGCTCATGAACCCGCAGGAGTTCGAGCAGTACATGCGTGGCGACATCGAGAAGTGGGCGCGTGTCATCCAGAGCGCCGGTATTCGCGCTGATTGAAGAACGACAAGACAGGGAGCAAGACGTGAGTTCACTGCACATCCTCAGCGGCGGCGCCGCGCAAGGCCTGGTCCACGCGCTGCGCGGCCAGATCTACAACGAGACCGGCCGCGCCGTCGAAGGCCAGTTCGGCGCCGTCGGCCTCATGCGCGACCAGCTGCTGGCCGGCGCGCCCTGCGACGTGCTCATCCTCACCCAGGCCCTGATCGACGAGCTCACGCAGGGTGGCCACGTGCTGCCCGGCAGCGCCACCGCCCTGGGCGTCGTCAAGACCGGCGTCGCCGTGCCGGCCGGCGCGCCGCAGCCGAAAGTGGACACCGCCGAGGCGCTCAAGGCCGCGCTGCTGGCCGCCCAGGGCATCTACTTCCCCGACCCGCTGAAAGCCACGGCCGGCATCCATTTTATGAACGTGCTGAAGCAACTCGGCATCGCGCAGCAGGTGGCCGGCGCGCTGCGCCCCTTCCCGAACGGCGCCAGCGCCATGAAGGAGCTGGCCGCCGCCAGCGGCCCGGGCGTGATCGGCTGCACCCAGGTGACCGAGATCCTCTACACGCCGGGCGTGCAACTGGTCAGCCTGCTGCCCAGGGAATTCGAGCTCGCCACCATCTACACCGCCGCCGTGGCGGCCAAGGCCGAGCAGCCGCAGGCGGCGCGCATGATGATTGATCTGCTGGCGGGGCCGGGGGCGGCGGAGGTGCGGCGCGGTGGTGGTTTTGAGTAGCGTGTTCCGGACTCGACCATAACGTCGAGCAGCTATGCTGTCCGCTACCCACGCAAACCAGACCCACAACACCACGCGATACGGCCGCAGGGGAGGAACGATGATGACGGCGTCGATAGTTCAGGGGCACCCGATACCTCAAGAGGCCGCCATGGTTGACATCGTCACCTGTCCGCACTGTGGTGCTGTATTCCGGAATCGGCGGTTCTGGGCTTTGCCGAAGAACGATCCGGCACCGCGGGGTCGTTGCCCCCGATGCTGGCGCAAGGGCGCGTTCATGGTGGCAAGCGCTGACGAGGTTCAAGCCGAAACGAAACGCATGGAGCGCAACGGCTGGCTGCTCCTGATCGGCGAGGTGGCCGGTCTGGTGGGGATGATGATCTGGCTGGTGTGGCGTTAGGTCCGCAGCTGTGGCGCTCAGAATCATGAACATCGCGCCCACCCTGGTAAGACGCCGAGTGCTCCAGGCCTGCCTGGCATACGCTGTTCTGGTTCTGGCCCCGGAGTTGGTGCATCGCTACTGGCCGGGATTGCGCGCTACGTGCCGCCGGCCCTGCTCATGCTGGTGCTTGTTCGCTCCTTCGCCTACGCGCTGCTGGTATGGCGTCCTCGTCAAGTGATGAACTGGGTCTTCCCGGGCTATTCGGTTCATCTGCCGGAGCGGGCTGGCAAGGAGCGACGAGCGGATATCGTGGCTGCCTGTGGCGCTGTGGCGGCGTCTTCATTTCTGTTGCTGAACTGGTTATTGGGCCTGCTATGACGGGACGCGATCAACTCGACGGCCAGGGCTCGATGGGACAACCCGTGGGCTTGGGGCGCTGCGGTATATGAGGTGACAGCACGGCCCATAGAATGGCCCACGCGGTGGTGGACGCGTAGCACGGTGTGCCGAGGCTAGCGACGCCTAAGATCGCAAAGTGACACGGGCGGATTGACCGCCGGCTCAGGGAGGAGAAATGAACAAACGCGACTGGATGATCGCTGTGCCCGTGCTGTGTGCCGTGGCGGGGGCGTTTGCCGGGTTCATGCACGGCTTGCAGATCGAGCGCTCGGTGCACGGTATTGCCGCCTTGAGGGCGCTGGAGACGCCCGCGGGCGGGCGCCTGGCCGTGGTGGCGGCGCAGGCCCTGCACGTGCTTGATGCGCAGGGCCGACGCCTGGCGCGGCAGGAGCTGGACAGCCTGGGCCTGCAGGAGGCGCCCAACGACATGGACCTCACGCTGGACGCGCAGGGCCGGCTGGAAGCCTGGTTCTTCGAGGATGCCGCGCCGCAGCCCAAGGTGGTCCGCTGCGCCTGGAGCGAGGAGCGAGGGCGCATGGAGTCCTGCGCCGTTGCCGCGCAGGGCCCGCAGCTCAAGTGGTCGGCTCGCTCCCGCGCCGTGCACCTGGCCGTCGACCGCCCGGGCCAGCGCATGTTCGTGGCCGACGCGTGGAGCGCCCGGGTGCAGGTGTTCGACCTTGCGGGCAAACGCATAGCCGGCTCGGACCCGCAAACCCTGCCACTGGATTTTCCCAACCGGCTGCGCTACCTCGGCCAGGACGAACTGGTGGTGGCCGACAACGACCACCGCCGCATCGTGTGGGCCGCGTTCCCGGGCGGTGCCGTGCCGCAGCTGCGCGCCACGCTGGACTCTGTGGCCCACCCGCAGGCCAGGCCGGGGCACACCAAGGTAACGGACGTGGCCTTCGGTGCCGGCGGCGCGATCTGGATGCTGGCGGTCAAGCAAGGGCAGAAAGATGGCGACGTGCTGGTGTTCGACGACGCGCGTCGGCCGGTGGCGCGCGCCGAACTGCCTGTGGGCGCGGACCCGCTGGTTGTAGAGGCCCTGGGGGATACCGCCATTGTTGGCGACTACTCCGTGGTCAAGCTCTACCGGGTGGACGCCGCAGGCCGCTACCTGGGCGACTTTGGGGATGCTGCCTTGCTCGCCGAACTCGCGGCGGGGCAGGCGCTGGCGGCGCAGGCCAGGCTGTGGACCACGGGCAGCCTCATCCTCGGCGGCGCTGCAATCGTCCTCGGTATCGTGCTGGCGTGGCGTTACGGCTCCAGGCCCGTGCCCGCCGTGCGCCGGGACTTGCGTGCTGCGGTCGAGGGGCGGTCCGGTATGCTGCTGAAATTCCCCGTGGTGCTCGATCCCACTGCGGCCTATCTCGCCCAGCTGCGCAAGATGACGTGGGGGCTGGGTGCGGTCGTGGTGCCGGGTCTCTTGGGTATGGTCGTTCTGCTGATGCTGGGTATCGAGCGCATGAAGGGTGATGGCGTCTTGCTGCAGCTGGCCCTGACGGCCGCCGTGCTGCTTGCCGCAACGTGGAGCTTCGTGACGCAGTACTTGCGGCCCGGTCAGCTGCGCGTCACGGCCACACGTGTCGGCCTGTTCCGCAACGAGCGATGCATCGCCGAAGCGCCCCTGACCGAAGTCTATGCATCCGACCGGATGATCCTGCTGGGTAAGTCATGGGTGGTGTACCGGATGGCAGGAGCCACGCGCCAGGTTCCGCCGACCTATGACCTCGATCTGCTCAGGCAAGCACTGTTGCAGCGCATCCCGGCGGCGCACCTGGTGGACGACCTGACGCTGAACAAGGAGCGGCTGGCACGGCAGCCACGGTGGCTCAAGGCGCTATGGGTGTTGGGCTTCCTTGCCCTGCTGGCCAGCATATTCACAAGCACGCAGTTGTTGTGAGGCCTGGGGCCGTCGTGCAGCGCGTTCTTGTGATATGCGGTTGGAAAGAGCGCAGGTGGCTGCCCGGTCTGGATGTAAATAACCGTGTAATTCCTCCTTGAAAATGATAAATTACACGGATGTATCCTCGCCTCGCCCAGCAACAGCTTGCCGACCTGTTGAGCCAGTTCCCGGCCGTGGTCCTGCTCGGACCGCGTCAGGTGGGCAAGACCACGCTGGCCCTGGCCGAGGCCGGGCGGCGCGGGGACGCCATCTACCTCGACCTGGAGCTGCCCTCGGCCCAGCGCCAGCTCGACGACCCTGAAGCCTTTCTGCTGGCGCACCGCCGGCGGCTGGTGATTCTGGATGAGGTGCAACGCATGCCGGAGCTGTTTGCCGTGCTGCGCGGCGTCATCGACCAGCGGCGCCGCGCTGGCGAATCGGCCGGGCAGTTCCTGTTGCTGGGTTCGGCTTCGGGGGTGTTGCTGCAGCAGGCCAGCGAAAGCCTGGCCGGGCGTGTGGCGCAGCTGGAGCTCACCACGCTGCAGGCGCGCGAGGTCTTGCCCAGCGATGCCGCGGCCGACCACCAGCCGCTGTGGGTGCGCGGCGGCTTCCCTCTGTCCTGGCTGGCGGCCGATGACGCCGCCAGCCTGCGCTGGCGCGAGGCCTTCGTCGCCACGTACCTGGAGCGCGACATCCCGGCTCTGGGCCCGCGCATTCCCGCCACGACGTTGCGCAGACTCTGGACCATGCTGGCGCACACCCAGGGTGGCTTGCTCAACCAGTCGCAGCTGGCCGCTTCGCTGGCGGTGAGCGGCCAGACCGTGGCGCGCTACATCGACCTGCTGTGCGACTTGATGCTGGTGCGGCGCCTGCCGGCCTGGCACGGCAATGTGGGCAAGCGGCTGGTGCGCGCGCCCAAGGTCTATGTGCGCGACAGCGGCATCGTCCATGCGCTGCTGGGTCTGGGCACGCTGCAGGACGTGCTGGCCCACCCGGTGGCCGGCGGCAGCTGGGAAGGCTTTGTCGTCGAGCAGCTGATCGCGGCCGCGCCGCAGGCCGAGGCCAGCTTCTACCGAACGTCGCACGGGGCGGAGGCCGACTTGGTGCTGGGCTGGCGCGGTGGCGAGAGCTGGGTGGTGGAGATCAAGCGCTCCTCGGCACCCACCGTCTCCCGCGGGTTTCACCAGGCGGCCGCCGATGTGGGGGCCACCCGCAAGCTGCTGGTCGCGCCGGTGGACCAGGCCTATCCGCTGCGCGATGGCATCGAGGTGATGAGCCCGCGCGCGGCAGCCCGGCTGCTGGCCGGGCGCTGAGCCTCAAGGCTTCTTCAACAACCGGTGCTCGATCTCCCCCACGATGCCGCGGCGGAAGACCAGCACGCAGGCGACGAAGGTCAGGCCCATGATGATGGTGACCCAGGAGCCGAGGTCGGCCAGGTAGTTCTGCATGGCGACGATGATGCCGGCGCCCAGGGCCGGGCCCAGGATGGTGCCCATGCCGCCGAGCAGGGTCATCAGCACGACCTCGCCCGACATCTGCCAGCTCACGTCGGTCAGCGTGGCCATGCCGAAGGCCAGGGCCTTGGCGGCGCCGGCCAGGCCGGCCAGCGTGGCCGAGAGCACGAAGGCCAGCAGCTTGTAGCGGTCCACGTTGTAGCCCAGGGAGAGGGCGCGCGGCTCGTTCTCGCGGATGGACTTGAGCACCTGGCCGAAGGGCGAGTGGATGATGCGGTGGATCAG
>JACCDS011891197.1_pt1 | contig 11457 bp, 5 predicted proteins | sample 7446441 | NCBI WGS metagenome assembly JACCDS01 (sample SAMN15323445, study PRJNA562643) | freshwater metagenome | isolation source: river surface water | place: USA:Blue River Watershed | collected 2017-08-17 | reverse complement strand
TCAATTGTTGAAGAAAATCATCTGATCCATAAAAAACAGAATGCTCTGCCAAATCATATTTCCGCAACATTTCAACCAAAGGTTGGGCAGCCACTTGCTTACAATCGACATAGATATAAGTCTTTTTAGAATGGATTTTATTCCAATTGGAAATTAACTGAGCCGTTTCTTCCAAAGTGGGTATTCTTTCCTCTGGAAATCCTTGTTCCCAACCTTTGTTGGCTTTCAAACTTTTTATTTCTGTTAAAGTCAATTGAGCTATTGGCCCACTTCCATTGCTTGTTCTATTCAAAGTTCCATCATGTAAAATGACTAATTGATTATCTCGAGAAGTCCGAACATCAATCTCAATGAAATCCACACCTATTTCCAAAACCTTTTGGAAGGTGGATAAAGTATTTTCTGGGGCTAAGCCTGAATTGCCTCTATGCGCAGAAATTTGGATGCTTGTTTGTGCAAAACCAATGCTGGATATGCTTAAAAGAATGATCCAATAATAATTAATCCAATTATATTTCATTTATTTAATTCGTATCAAAGGTTGACCCTATGGGTTGACTGTACTTTCGCAGAAATGCAATTTACTGGCTAATTCTTTTTGTATGGTATTTCTTTTTTTGAAAAAAAAGAAACAAAAAAACTTTTTTCTTTGGCTTAATCCAAGACGAATCAGTCAGTAGACTGACCGATTTTCACTTCGCTCACGGCTATTTTCTTTGACCCTGCCGCAAATCGCCTATGCGCATTGTCAAAGCTCCGCCTTGCCGCTGCGTTCAAATCTTTCGTCAGGATTAAGCCTTGGCCATAAATAAATTTTTATAACTAATTATCACAATTTTATTCAAGCTTAATTCGCATTTTTACCTCTTACCTCTTACATCATTTCTTTGGCGCTGAAATAACTCCTAAATACCTTCCCATCCAATAGGGTAATAACCAGATATCTCCTGCGCTATGTTCAGAAAGTCCATTTCCTCCATTTCTGTCTAAACTGAACATATTGGCATTGTGTCTTTGAATAGGTCTTTCATCTGGAGGTAAAACCTCTTGGATAGTTTGCTTGCGGAAATTCTCTGGAATTTTTACAATGTCTTTTCTATGACTGTTTTGAATGCCCCAATCAATTAAATCCAATGGATGCTCTTTCAGGTACCAAGCAGCCTCATCAAGATCGAATTGTTTGGTTTTTGTTAATGCGGTAAAAATATTCCAAGCTCCTTCCTTTTCAGGACGTTCAATTTGCCAATGGTCAATGATGGATTTTTTGAAACTTGCTTTTAAAGTATCATTGAAAGCATATCGATACAATCCCCAATAGCCCACATAATACATTTCATCATCCGAGTGATTCCAACTATCCGACATATTTTTCGCATGCTCATCTGCATTAGGATCGGCTTTTCCTAAAATGCTAAAAGGTCGCATCAAATTTTCATAATAGCCATATTTAGTTAACAACTCAAATGCTTTTTGCTTGTATTTTTCTTTTTTGGTGAAATAGTAAGCAGTTTGAAGCATGGCTGTGATGTTGGATGAGTTGAGTTTTCGATCACCGACATTCGTAGGGAAGGAATTGACATAATCCGGATGCCATTTGCCCCACATAGTAGGTTTACCATCAAAATCAATCAAATAAAGATTATTTTTCAAGATATGCGACATTAAGGTATCGATTAACACAATCGATCGTTTTTTCAAATCTGCGTCATCTACCAATTCAGCCATGGCTCCGAAGGCAAAAATATGGCCAATTACCTCATCACTACTAGTAGTCGATTTGAAATCCCATTCTGGATCTGGTGAATGTTGCCATCTCTCAGGATCAGATAAGCTGGATATAAAACCCCTTCTTTCAAATGAACGGGCAGGGAAACCTGGAACAGGAGTAAGTTTGTATAAACGTTCCATGGCATCCAAGGATTCTCTGCAATTTTGCAAGGCTTCAGGGTCTTTAGTAACTGCATAACGGAAAATTTCACCACCCAAATACATGGAAGTCCAAAGTCCATCATTGTCTGAATCTGCTAAATATCCTGTGCTTAAATTCCCTTTTTCAATGCGATCTAAAGAAGCATTGAAGCCATTTCTAATATGTCTTTTTCGAACTTGCTGGTCATAAAATACAGCCTTGTCGTGTAAAGTCATTTTTTTGAAGCAAATTTGACCTAAACCTGCATTCGTTGTGATTAAAACAGAATGATTAGGACCTTCAGAGATATGCTTTACCTCATTGCTAGGTAACCAACGTTCACCGTTGTAGTAATCAAATTTTCCATTCGATTTCAATGCGAATGCACCTTTCGTTGTCCCAAACCATACTTTTTCACCTAAGGTTTTAATAGCAGTTATTTCTGTCCAAGGTAATTTTTGTTGTATTTGACCCGACTGCTTTTCTGTTTTTGTGTCAAAAACCAAGTATCCATTCGTAGTACCTACATACAATTGGTTCGAATTTTCAGCAATGTCAAAAGCAGTAAATGGCCCACCCGTAAAACATTTTTTTAGGCTTTTTTGGGATGGAGAAAGGCAATAAATCGATTGTCTACCCAATAGGAAAAACTGTTGACTGGATGCTTGGTAAATCATGTCTAAAATAATATCATCTTGGACAGCTAATTTTAGCAAAGTATTTGAATTTTGAATCAAATGAAGATTATGTCCATCCGAAACCAAGAAGCTAAAATCATTGCCACCAACAACTTTATTTGCAGTAGGTAATTCATGTTTGCAGTAAATACTTCCTGCAAAGGCGTGACTCAATACAGCTTTGTCATCTATTAGAATAAACTGGTTACGGTATTTTTGTAGTCCACTTATTTTTTTAGGTGCGCTAGTTCGATATTTTGTGTCTTTTACAAAAGTTCCAGGGTAAAGAAATTCGCCGTCATGGGGTAAGATTGTACCGGAAGAACTCATTAAAATGATATTACCGTTTCTATCAGATTCGGCATTGATCAAACTGACGTTTTGGTCTTTCGTTAAGTAATATTTAATGCTATAATCTTGCCAAAAAGGTTTGTCTTGATAAACAGGTTGCTGCCCTTTTTGACCTAAGATCGCTTGAGAGGCATTCATGCATAGAATGCCTATTAATAATAATAATTGAATCGTTTTCATAAATAGGTTGTCAATAAATAGGAATAAATTTTATTTAATTTTAGTGGGATCGATCACCACGTATTTAATTGATTTCTGGTCTTTCCCGATATGAGATGAATAGGATAGATGAAGTAGACCATCTTTACTTTGGCTTAAACTTGGGTAGGAAAAACTGCCCTTGTTGGGTTCTACTTTTTCAATGAAGCTTTTCCATTTCCATGATTTACCCTCATCATTGGATAAAAATAGACTCAGTTGATACCTTCCATCCTCTATGTCATTCCCCACAAAAGCGAGGCGGCCATCTTGTAAAAGCAATAGTTCGACACTTGCCGTATTGGGAATATCGGATTTTGTAGAGGGCGACCAAGATTCTCCATTATCCGTCGATTCACTGATGTGCACACGAGGAGGATTATCACCGCTATCTCTACAATAGGCTAAAATTTTACCACTTTTTAATTGTACAAGTGCGGGCTGAATAGGTCCTCTACCCACCAAAGGTAAACTAGGGTGCCAAGATTCTCCTTGGTCATCTGAAATGGCCATCATTGAAAAATTATAACCGTCTGAGTACAAGGGAAGAATGATTTTGTTATTATCTAAAACTAAAGGTTTAATTCTTGTCATCCATCCAAAGCTCCTTTTAACGGCATCTTCACTAGCTTTTGTGATCAATTGGTCGTATTTGGGCGCATATCCTGCCCAACCGATGTGATGTTCGGGTAATTGTTTTAATTTATTAGCAACTTCCTTTGCAAATTGATCATTGGGTTTAAGCAAAATATTGTCTTGCCATTCCCAAACAGGCGCGCCAGCATTTTGGTAATTATTGGAAGTACGAACTCTCAAAATTGATTGTTCCCATTGGTTGGCTTGTACCGCAATCCAAACTAAAAAGAGCTTGTTTTTTTGGTTCAAAAACAAAACGGGATTGCAATCTGGAATATTGGGTGTATCGGCCATTAAGAAAGGTTCAGACCATTTTTTTTCACCTTTTTTTAGTCGAGCACCCATTAATTTGACATCATCTGCCGTTCTTTCCCCACTTCCATAAAACCACACCGCTAAATAATCGCCATTGGGTAAAAGTACATGGCTATTCCCATGGACATGTTTTTCTTGGCCTGGAAAAATCAGCATCGATTCGATAATGACTGAATTTTGTGCCAAGCAAGAAAAGGAGGTGAAAACTAGAATAAATAGTATTTGCTTCATTTATTTGATATTTTTCCGTCTTTCTAATAACTCTCGAAAAGTTGTTAAAATGATTCCTTCTTTTTCAATATATGCCTTCAAGTCGGGATGCATCATGGAATTCATGTCTGCTAATCTCGACCCTCCTGATCCACTGATAAATTTAAATTCTTCAGTGATATCACTGCTGTGGACAATCAACATGGCAACTCCGGGGTTCATATTTTTTAAAGTTGAAATCCATTGTTGCGCCTTGTATTTGCCCCAGTCCGCAGCACTAACATTCGCACCTTCAGGTTTCCAGTCGCCACTGTAGGTATGTAAGTCATCGAGCACAGGAAGACCGGCATTCCATAGTTTTTCACCTATTTTTTTGGCTTCTGGACCCATATCCGTTAATCCATATTTTACAGCAGGCAATTTCATCCCTTCTACGTATTTCCCTTCTGCTTTGAGTTTTTTAATCAAAGGTAGGTTCATGGATTCAAACAACATTTTATTATTTCCACCAGGGAACATTACTGGTATTCCTTTTTCAATTCCTACTTTGATGTAGCGTTCCAAAAATGGAGGATAAGCAAATAAAGTCCCCATGTGAGAATCTAAGTGAGTGGGTTTCCAACCTAATTTTTCAGAGCGGGCAATTTGTGCTCGAATTTCTTTTTCCACTTCGTCTGGACTAGCATTTTTAATGACTTGCTCCACACTGTGATACATGCAAGCATCACCATCTGTTAAACCTGGAACCTGTTCGAATCCAGATAAAGCCGGCCAACGATAATCTTTCCACTCAGATGTCAAGGTTAAGTGTAAGCCCGCATCTAAATTCGGGTGATTTTTTTGAATGTAATGAACAAAACTAGCTGCCCAAGGACAAGGCATCATGATACTGCAAGATGTCGCCACACCTTGTTCGATGGATTTGTAAGCTCCTTGGTTAGAAGAATAAGACATTCCACAATCGTCCACGTGGAAAATGACCACTTTTTTGCCTTTGGGAAAACCTAATCTTTCCGCATAGGTAGGTTCTATTTGCTGGGCAAATAGATGATAAAAAGTAATAAGAAGTACGACAAAAGACGTGATGACTTTTTTCATAGTTTAATGAGTCAAAGAATTTGATGAAGGTTATTTAATAGGTTGAGGACTAGTTTTTACCAATTCCAACGCTTTTTCCATGAATATTTCAGCAGTCATTTCTCCCAAGCTGGTTCTACTTACATACTCATATCTTTTGAAACTATTATAATCTACCTTAGCTAACATATACCCAAAGGCGTCATTGGTCAATCCAAAAAGAAATGGCATTTTGGTTGGCATATTTCGTTTCAAATAATAGCCAACATTAGGTAATGCTTCACCGGGAATTGTTAAAATTTGGGCAGGACCGATGTTGATCAAATTGACTTGTGTTTGTACAACATTAGGCTTTGAATATTGGTACTTTAAAGGCGAATTATAAAGAATATAACGCATCATTTCTGAGTCGACAGGTAATTCAACCATTTTGTGAGTACATAATAAAGTAGGATTAGGCAAGGTTGTTGCATTTCCGATAATTCGCAAGGCCTCATCTGCAAGAAGGTTTCCGATGCGGATACATTCTTCCCAAGTATTGTCTTCTTTTTGGCCTTGGCCTTCTTTTCCATATTCCAAGCGGGTATCTGCTGTTACCATTCCACCTTGGGCGCCATTCATAAATAATGCGATTCCTCCCGTTTTTTCTTCAATACGGTCATACAAGGGTCCGATTAAGTCGGGACTTAAAATTCCTCTATTGCTTCCCAAGACTTCTGGGTGAATGGCATAGTTTACTAAAGTAGCAATGGTTTTTCCTTTCAAAGAAGTGGCTTGGATGACACCACATCGAGGGTCATAAAGCGCAGGGGCGTAATAATTGTAGGCTATTTTCCCTTTTGCTTCCGCAACATTGATTTTTAGAGTGGCAGGTTCTAATTTTTTTATGGCTTCATTAACCGCATCTGCAATTTGTTGTACACAAAAATCAAGGTACTTTAAATCAGCATAATTTTTGCCTTTTTCATCTGGAAATCCATAAGCGTCAGGTGCACTATGAGTATGTGTTGCACCAATCAAAATATTTTCAGGTGCAATTCCTTTGATTAGGGCTCTTGATTTATTGCCCAATATCGATGACCAACCTAAGTTGTCTATATTCACAATAGCAAAACGAGTGTTACCTTGTTCGAAAACAATAGCTCTTGCAAATAGATCACCTTTCTTTTCTATGCTAGGTTTAGGTGTCCCTATTCCTCCCGAAACGGGTAAAAGGGGATTAGGTGTAATTACTCTAACCGCTGCCCCGACTTTTAAGTCCTGGGCAGTTGCTAAAGCTGAAAAACAAATTGAAAGTACTAAAAGGTTAAAAAAGAATTTAATTTTCATTGATGAGTCAATAGGTAGAAAACTTTAAAAAAGGGCTATGAAACATAGCCCTTTGAACATTAATATGGTTTGTTAGTACCTTGTAATAACCAAGGTTTCGACCAAGCACTATTTTTACCATCCGCCTGAGAAAAATTAGTCGTTTCTAATTTTTCTAATGCAGCAGCGGCATTTTTAGCATTGATTCTTAATTCATCTTGCATGTAATAAAAACGTAGAGGCAGGGCTTGGCGCTTACCTACTGGACCCGCTTTTAACTCTGGGAAACCAGTACGACGGAAGTCGAACCATGCTTCTGTTGCTGCTGTCCAGCTCGCGATCCATTTTTGCTCAATGACTTGTTGAACGGTCCCTTTGTAAGCAACTCCATCATTCGCTAAATAGCTTGATGCATCTCCGCTTTTGCCCCAAGTGGACAAGGAAGCCTTTACTCCATTTTCATAGAATGTTTTCGCATCACCTACAGCCCAACCCTTTAAAGCAGCTTCAGCCAAAATAAAGTTCACTTCTGCCGCTGAAATTAAACGAGCTTTCAATAGAGCACCTGATGCATTTTTGTACATTGGGTTCAAGAAAGATACGTGTGGATTAAACGACGTTTGGCCAGGAGTTGGATTCATATTATAAGCCGACGGTAATTGAGAAAATGAAGTAGGTAATCCAACATAATCTGGATTCGTATCTACCATTGTTTTTCCAACTACATCTGGAGATAAATAACGTTTTCCATCAATAATTTTATCCGTTTTTGCAGGTAATGTTTCATCAACAACCAATGGTATTTCTACTTTCGCAGCCCAAACTCCTAAGCGAGGGTCTTTTACGGCTTGTAGATATTTAACAAAAGTAGCAGCCATTTTGATACGTCTGTAATTACTTCCACTGACATCATAAACGGCATTAGCTGGCCAAGAAGTACCATCACTAGTTCCAGGGAATCCCATCGTAGCATCATCTGCATTTGAAGTAATGATTGGGTAATTGGCTGCATTTTTAACAATGTTTTCAATTCCTGCCTTTGCTACATCGGGCTTTTTGCCAGAAATACGCATGAAATAACGTAATGCTAAAGAATTGGCCATTTTTCTCCATTTAGTTGGATCTCCCGAATAAATAACATCTAAATTGTCTACAATATTAGAATACTCTGTTTTTTGTTTCGACAATAATTTATTGGCTTTATCTAGATCAGCTAAAATTCCTGCATAAATGACTTCTTGTGAATCATAAGCAGGTAATATATTGGTTAGACCACCAACCTCGCCTTTCAAGGCATTGGTATAAGGGGCATCTCCCCAAAGGTCCGTGATCAATCCGAAAAGGAATGCACGGTTAACTAAAGCAACTCCTTGGTGGAATTCTAAATTCAAAGAAACGGATCTATTGTATAATAAATCGTTGTTTCTTAATAAATCATAGTATCCAGTCCAGCTTTGGTTTCCACCCCAATCATAGTCGTTGTGTCCAGAAGACCAAGCATCTTTTTGAGTATGTTGTACTACACCAGCAATATCTTGATAGCCTAAGTTGACATAGGATTTTGACATTTCTGTAAGAACTGTTGGTAATATTAAGTTTGGATTTACCACATCTGGCTGTACGCCATTAGGGTTAATATTCACTGTTGTTAAATCCTCGCAAGAGAAAAAAGCTCCTGATAACAAAGTGAAAGCGACAATTTTTATAAGTCTAATTTTCATGATTTTAATGTTTTAAGGTGCTTAGATTAAAATGTTAAACCCAATTTGAAACCCACTGGGATAACCCAAGGTGTAACATTGTATCTTTCAATTCCTTGTTTGAATTGAGTTCCTGCCTGCGTTCCAGCTTGAGGTTGGAAAGCAGTCTCAGGGTCAATTCCGATTTTAGAAGCTGTCCATAATATAATATTACGGCTGTAAACTGAGAAGTTTGCACTTTGTAAACCTAAGTTTTTAACAAAAGTACTTGGGAATTCATATCCCAATGAAATTTCTCTCAACTTAACAAATGATGCATCAAATGTTGCAGCACGAGTAAAGCTCCAAGGATAGTTATCTCCATACGGTAAAATTCTTGTGTTTGGCCCACCTAAATTTTCTTCATATCCGGTAATATTTCCTTTGTTATCGTAGATAGCGATTACCCCTGGATTGAATACACCATTCGGGTAAACCTTTCCACCATATTCAAATGGATATCCGCCGTATTCTTTCGTTGGACCTCCAACGATTGGAAAATAACCATTTCCATTGATGCGAATCATTTTATCTTGATTGGCTACCAAGTAATTACGTAATGCATCTCCTGTTAATCCATTAGGATTAATTAAATTATCCAAGAATCGTTGTGATTTTAGATCTGATTCTGAATAACGATACGTTTGTGAAACAAAATCTCCACCGCTTCTCCAATCAAAGGTCATATTTAAGCTAAAGTTTTTATAGCTCAATGATGTTTGTAAGCCTAAGATGAAATCAGGATTAAAGTTTCCAATTTTTGTTCTGGAATTACTTGCACTTACTGATTGCCATGAGCCGTCAGAATCTAATATAGGATAACCGAAATACTTTGAATTAGGATCTTTTACAGTAACAATTTCCGCATCGTAAATATCTCCAATTTTATCTCCAACGTACGTCCAAGCGCCACCTTTAGCATCCGTCCACAAGGTATAGAAATTTAAACCTTCAGAAAGTTCTTTGATGGTTGTTTCATTCTTGTAAAAATTGGCTGTTAAATCTAATCTCCATCCATTTTTGTCGATTGGAGTACCCCCAGCAGTTAACTCAATACCCTTACTAACCAATAAGCCGGCGTTGATATTTTTTGAAGTAAAACCTGTTGATGAAGGTAAAGTTGTAGGAATAATTTGGTTACGATTTTCTACCGTATAATAAGTTCCTGAGAAACGTAAACGATTTTTGTACATCGTTAAATCAGCTCCTAAATCATAAGAGGTTGAAATTTCTGGTTTCAAATCAGGAAGTAAGATTGACCCTGATTTATTCAAACGTGTGATGGACCCCCAAGCTTCATTGTTTCCTAAAGTATTGATCAAGGCATAAGGGTTGGTATCATTACCTACTTGTGCAACTCCAGCTCTTACTTTTAATAAATCAATCTTATTGTTAGAAATATTGAACATTTCATTCAATAAAACACTCAAGGAAGCAGATGGATAGAAGTAAGATCTATTTTCAACAGGTAATGTACTTGACCAGTCGTTACGAGCAGTTAAGTCCAAATAAACCATGTCTTTGTAGCCAATGTTTGCCATTCCGTAGCCACTATAAACCACTTTTTTAGTTTGATAGCTTGAATAGTTGATATTGGTGTTGGCAATATTTTGTAAAGTAAATAAACCTGGTATGATCAATCCAGTACCACCTTTTGAGGAGTTATTTACATCTGAAGTTCTAGAATTTCTTGCGTTACCTCCCGCTGAGAATGATAAAGAATAATCACCGATTGTTTTTGCCCAAGTAGCTAAGAAATCAATGTTTCTTTCATATCTATCCAAGTTGATAATACCATAAGCACCATTCTTCTCACTAGTGTAGGATTTCGCAATTTTCGTTTCTCTGGTTTCACCGTAAGTATCCAATGAATATCTTGCCATTAAGCTTAATTCAGGAGTTATTTGATAATCCAATTTTACGTTTCCAAAACCACGGTCACGCACAAATGAGTTATTTACTTCATAGGCTAAGAACCAAGGGTTATTGTAGTTTCCAATCGCTTGAGATCTTTGTTGTAAACCTTCTTGACCTGGAACCCAATAGCTTTTTAAATCCATGATATTAATGTGAGGAGAAACAGCATAAGCCCATTGTAATGGGTTTGTACCTCTCTCATTCGCAGGTCTATTGTTGGAGCTATTTCTACTTACATCAATGTTAGTGCTTAATTTCAACTTATTTGAAAGCTTGAAAGAGGAAGCGATAGATAAAGAATTTTTAAATAAATCCGAATTAGGTATGATACCTTTACTCGTCATATTTGAATAGGTCAATCGATAGTTAGCCACATCATTACCGTTGGAAACGGAAATACCATTGGTTGTAGTAATACCCGTTTGAACGAAATTTTTAACATTGTCTGCGTAGGATTTCAATTCAGTTGGAATAGGCTTTCCATTTGCGTCTTTTGGGCTGTTCCATTGAATAGCGGTATAACCTTTATCTAATTCTGGACCAATACCTCCTGCGGAACCTTCTTCAATAGATAAAATTCCTCCTGGGTAAGGATTGTTGTCAGGCGTAAATGGTAAAACTCCTGTTGCAAATTTCGAGTGCATTTTCAAGAATTTGTAAGGTTGATCGAAAACAGTGTTCGAAGTAATATTAACCGTCATCTTTTTTGCCTTAGCACCATTTTTTGTGGTGATTAACACAACTCCATTACCTGCCCTTGAACCATATAATGCCGCAGCACTTGGTCCTTTCAAAACAGATACGCTTTCAACGTTTTCTGGATTCAAATCCGAGATGGCATTACCGTAATCGACACGGTTGTCATTTCCTATTTGACTCACATTGTTCAAGGAGTTGATTACCGGAACTCCATCAATCACAAATAATGGTTGATTGTCGTTACTCAATGACTTCGCACCACGAATAATCATACTAACGGATGAACCAGTACCTCCTGTAGCATTGATACTTACACCGGCAACTTTTCCAGAAAGTGAGTTTAAAACGTTTTCATTAACTACGCGACTTAAGTCTTTTCCAGCTACTTTTCCTACAGAATATCCAAGAGATTTTTCTTCTC
>JACCDS010991117.1_pt1 | contig 11458 bp, 10 predicted proteins | sample 7446441 | NCBI WGS metagenome assembly JACCDS01 (sample SAMN15323445, study PRJNA562643) | freshwater metagenome | isolation source: river surface water | place: USA:Blue River Watershed | collected 2017-08-17 | reverse complement strand
GGCAACCCGAACGAGCCCAGCGCCGTGCGCGGCGGGCCCATGTTCGAATTCCTGTTCGGCATCGACGAGCAGCTCAAGCGCGAAGGCCGGCGCCAGCAGTTCGAGCTGGTCTTCTTCAACCCGGCCAAGGAGCCGGGCAACCGCCTGGGCCCCAAGGCCGTGCAGCACCTGCTGGCCGAGATGGCCCGGCGCAACATCCGCACCCACCTGGGCCACAAGATGGTGCGCTTCGAGGCCGACAAGGTGGTGACCGAAGGCGGCGAGTTCAAAGCCGACCTGATCCTCTTCATGCCCGGCATGACCGGCAATGCCTGGTTCGAGCAGACCGGGCTGGCGCGCTCGCCCGGCGGCCTGCTGCAGGCCGACGCCCAGTGCCGCGTGGAAGGTGCGAGCCGGGTCTACGTGGTGGGCGATTCGGGCAGCTTCCCCGGCCCGGACTGGATGCCGAAGCAGGCCCACATGGCCGACCTGCAGGCGGCGGCCGCGGCACAGAACCTGCTGGCCGAGCTGGCTGGCCGCACGCCCACGGCGACCTTCAAGGTGGAGCTGATGTGCATCATCGACTCGCTCACGCAGGGCACGCTGGTCTGGCGCACCCCGACGCGCAACATCATCCTGCCGCCCAGCCGCCTGTTCCACTGGGCCAAGCGCGCCTTCGAAGGCCTGTACCTGAAGAAATACCGTTGAAGGGACTCGCCATGATGAAATGGATCGAACGCCTGCCGCTGCCCCTGCTGGTCATCATGACGCTGTGGATGCTGGCCGCGCCCTTCGTGCCCGAGCCGCACCTGGTGCAGAAGTGGCACATGTTCCTGGCCGGCACGCTGACCAAGCCGCTGGACATCTTCGACGTCTTCTGGCATCTGCTGCCGGCCGTGCTGCTGGGCCTGCGCCTGTGGGCGCGCGCCAAGGCCAGATCCGGTTCGAACGCGACGCCGCCGCAGTAAGGCGCCAGCCTCTTCGCGGCGCGCCGGGCCCGCTGGCCCGGCCGCGCGATGGCGTCAGAGCAGCTCTTCCGGCGCCAGGGCGCCGAGCAGGCCGGAGCTCAGGCGCCGCCACCAGCCCGCCAGCGGCTCTGCGTCATAGCGCCGCGGCTGGCCCCCTTCCTCGCCGATCCAGCGCAGCGGGGCGTGGGCGTCGCCCGCGGTGGCGAGCTCGACGCGAAACGCCTGGTGCAGCGCCACGGCGTCTTCGAACTGCGCGCCGATCTGCGCGCCCAGGGCGGCGCTCTCGATCAGCAAGGCCACCTCGGTGTTGGTCCGGCGCGAGCGCGGATCCAGATTCATCGAGCCCACCAGCACGAGCTGGCGGTCGACCACCACGGCCTTGGTGTGCAGGCTGGCGCCCGAGGACAGGCCGGACGCCGGCCGGGCCGCCCGCGTGGCGGCGGGCCGGAATTCGTGCAGCTGCACACCACAGGCGAGCAGCCGCCCGCGGTAGCGCGCATAGCCCGCGTGCACCACGGGTACGTCCGTCGATGCCAGGGAGTTGGTCAGCACCCGGATGCGCACGCCCTTGCGGGCCAGGGTGCACAGATGGCCGAGGCCCTGTTCGCTGGGAATGAAGTAGGGTGAGATCAGCAGCACCTCCTGCCGTGCCTGGACGACGGCATCGCGCAGCAGCAGGACCGTCTGCCCCGGCTGGCGCTCGGCCCCGGGCCGCGCTTGGGCGGGCGCGTCATAGGCCGCCCGTGCCGGCGCGGCGATGAAGCGGAACGAGGCGCCGCGCATGACCTGCGCCAGGTCCATCTCGCGCAGCGCCCGTGCATACGCGGTCTCGCGGAAGCGCTCGGCGCGCGCGGCCATCTGCGCCAGCACCCGATCCAGGTCGGCGCGTCCCGGCGGGTCGCCCACGAATTCCGTCACCGGGACGGCCCAGGTACTGTTCCAGTACTCGTCGAAACTGCGGGACACGGCCGCCACCACCGGCCCGGCGGCCAGCACGTCCAAGTCGGCGAAATCGCGCTCGCCATGTGCGGCGAAATAGGCGTCGCCCAGGTTGCGCCCGCCGACGATGCCGACCGCGTTGTCGGCAATCCACAGCTTGTTGTGCATGCGCCGGTTCAGGCGCTCGCCGTCACCCAGGAACTCGAACAGGCGGGAGATGCCGAGCGGCCCCCGGGACAGGAAGGGGTTGAACACCCGGACCTGGACATTCGGATGCGCGGCCAGCGTTGCCAGGTCGAAATCCCGGCCCACCGCATACATGTCGTCGATCAGCAGGCGCACGCGCACGCCACGCTCGGCCGCCCTGAGCGCGCGGTAGAGCAGCAGGGTGGTGGTCGCATCCTCGGCCACGATGTAGTACTGCAGATCCAGCGTGCGCTGCGCCGACTCGGCGAGCGCGGCCCGCGCGATGAAGGCCTCCGGCCCCGAGACGAGCAGGTGCACCCCGGACTGGCCGGGCGTGGCGTCGAGCTGCGGGAAGTAGAGGCGGCCCAGCAGGGTGTCCTGCGGATCGGCGATGGCGTAGGAATCCGGGCGCGGCCGCTCGAAACGGGCGGAAGCGCAACCCGTGACCAGCGCAGCCAGCGCGACGGCGATGCAGGCGCGCAGGCCTGGCACCGTCAGCGCTGACAGAGGCGATCTCGTCTTTCCCAAAGAGGCAGGGGGACCCATGGTCGTTGCGCCGGCAGAGTGTGCACAGGAGCCTGAACCATAACCCAGAAGCCGGGCGCGTTCAGTCGCCGGCGCTCCCGCTCAGGGGCGCTGCAAGAGCATCACTTGCAGTTGTTGTGCAGCTTCCACATCTCTTCGTGGCCGATGGCCTTGGCGAACTCGGGCACCTTGCAGCGTTCGGCCTCGGCCGGGTCGACGGCGGCAGGTGCTGTGCGGGTGTCGGCGGGGGCCGCAGCGGTTGGCGGAGTGCTGTGGTAGACCCATTGCGCCACACCACCGACCAGCACGGCGAAGGCGGCCACGACGGCAAGCTGGGCCCCGCTGGTGCGCGTGGCCGTGGGCGCATCGGTCTCGCAGACGCCGCCCGGGCACAGGCGCGCCTGCGCCGGGTAGGCCAGGTTGTAGAGCTTGCAGCCCAGGCAGATGCCGAAGGCGCTCTCGAAGAACAGCAGCGTCAGGCAGGTGGCGCAGACGATCAGGTTGAGCGGGCCGATGAGCTGCCGGATGACGAGCAGGTAGAGCATCGCGGCCCCCAGCACGAAGCCGAGGGCCCAGGCAAAGCGCTTCTGCGGCGCGCCCACCCATTCGGGCTGCTGCCGGCGCACGATCCACTGGCCGACGATGAGGCTGGGGGCGTAGCGCGGGTTGACGAAGAGGCGCAGCGTGAAGTCGAGCAGGAAGGCGACCACGAACACCCGCGTGGGCTGGAAGTTGCCGGCGAGCCAGGCGTTCATGAAGGCGATCATGGCCAGCAGGAAGAGCAGGCCGGCGCTGGCGCGCACGGCGCGCTCATTCAGGACGGGCACTTCGTATTGCGGCAGTCGTTCGCCGAACTGGAAGAGGGATGGGCTCATGGGGGGCTCCGGGTAGGCAATGGCGGGAGTATGGGGGAAGGCGCCGTGTCAGCCGCGCCGCCAGGCGTGGTAGCGCGCCAGCCAGGGCAGCAGCCACGGCGGCACATGGGCCCGCCGCCATTGCCCGGCCAGCTGGCGGCCGGCTTCGCCCCGTGTCGGGTAGGCATGCAGGGTGCGCAGCAGCGCGTTCAGCCCCAGGCCGTGGCGCAGGGCCAGCGTGAACTGCGGCAGCAGCTCGGCGGCCTGCTCGCCGACGAGGGTGGCGCCCAGCAGCCGGTCCCGGCCGGGCACGGTCAGCACCTTGAGGTAGCCGGCGGTGCTGCCGTCGATCACGGCGCGGTCCAGCGCGCCGAGCTCAAAGCGCGTCAGCTCGTAGGGCAGGCCCTGCTGCTGCGCCTGCTGCTCCGTGAGCCCGACGCGGGCGATCTCCGGGTCCAGGTAGATGGCCTGGGGCACCACGCGGTAGTCGACCTTGAAGCGACGCAGTGAGCCGAACAGGGCATTGACGGCGGCATACCAGGCCTGGTGCGCGGCCACCGGCGTCGTGGGGATGGGGCTGGCCACGTCGCCGGCCACGTAGATGTGGGGCCAGACGGTCTGCAGGTAGTCATTGGTCTGCAGCGGGGCTTGCGCGACGATGCCAAGCGCCTCCAGGCCCAGGCCGTCCAGCCGCGGCTGGCGGCCGGTGGCGCAGAGCAGGGTGTCGAAGGCGAGCGGGGCCGCGTCGTCTTCCAGCCAGAGGCGGCGGGTGCTGCCGGCGCGCTCGAAGCGCGCGGCACGCCGGCCCGTCAGCACGCGCACGCCCGCGCGTTCCAGCGTCTGCCGGGCGAACGCGGCCACGTCCTCGTCCTCGCGCGGCAGCAGGCGCGGCCCCTGTTCGAGCAGCGTCACCTGCGTGCCCAGGCGCTGCAGGGCCAGGGCCAGCTCGCAGCCCATGGGGCCGCCGCCCAGCAACAGCAGGCGCTGCGGCGGTGCGTCGAGTTGGGCCAGCGCGTCCCACAAGGTCTCGCTGGTGAGGCAGCCCACCTCGTCGATGCCCGGGATGGCCGGCACCACGGGCCGCGCGCCGGTGGCCAGCACGATGGCGCGCGTGGTCAGGCGCTGGGTCGTGCCGTCGTGCAGCGTCACTTCCACCGTCCAGGGATCGAGCAGGCGCGCGCGGCCCTGCAGCACGTCCACCCCGAGCGCGGTGTAGCGCTCCACGCTGTCGTGCGGGGCGATGGTCTGCACCACGTCCTGCACGCGCTGCATGACGCGGCGCCAGTCCACCACCGGCTCGACGCTGTGGAGACCATAGGCCTCAGCTTCGCGGATCTGCTGCGCGAGTTTGGCGCTGCGGATCAGCGCCTTGCTCGGCACGCAGCCGGTGTTCAGGCATTCGCCGCCCATGCGGCCGGCTTCCACCAGCGTGACCTGGGCGCGCGTGGCGGCGGCGATATTGGCCGTGACCAGGCCGGCCGCGCCGGCGCCGATGACGACGAGGTTGCGGTCGTAGCGCGCCGGCTTGCGGGGCGTGGCCATGGCCGGCTCAGCAGCAGGCGCCGACCGGGGCGCCCGGCGCGCCGCTGTCGAAAGGCAGATTGCTGCCGCAGCCCTCGAAGATGCCGTAGTGGGTGCTGAAGTCGCCGATGAAGCGGAAGTGCGGCGCGAAGCGCGTGTCGTGCAGCATGCGCCAGGTGTTGCCGCAGACCGGGAAGACCTTGCCGGCCTGGATGTCGTGGTGCTTGTCAAGCACGAAGCGGTGCGCGTGCTCGGGGATGCTGCCCTGGTAGATCACGGCCTGGCCGTAGTCTTCGCAGGCGGATTCGAGGCCGTCGAGCTTGAAGAGGCGGTAGGTGGCCGAGTAGAAGCGCAGATTGCCGGTGAGTTCGGCGAGCTTGGCATCCGTCACGGCCAGCGGACGGTCGTCCACCAGGCGCGGGTCGGCAAAGCCGTGGCGCCGGGCCAGGCGCTGGAAATCGTTCCAGTACAGCGCGCCGCCCAGGCATTCGCCGTAGAGCACGGGGTCGTTCTTCACGGCCTGCGGCACACGCCGGTCGGCATAGACGTCGGAGAAATAGAACTCGCCGCCGGGCTTGAGCAGGCGCTGCACGCCGGCCAGCACGGCGTCCTTGTCGGGCGAGAGGTTGACCACGCAGTTGGAGACGATGACGTCGAAGCTGCCGGGTTCCAGGCCCAGTTCGTCCAGCCGCTCGATGTAGCCCTGCAGGAAGGTGACGTTGTCAAAGCCGAAGACTTGCGCGTGGTGGGCCTGGTGGGCGCGCGCCACGGCCAGCTGCTCGTCCGTCATGTCCACGCCGACCACCGAGCCGGTCGGGCCGACCAGCTGCGCCAGCGCATAGACGTCGCGCCCCGAGCCGCAGCCCAGGTCCAGCACGCGGCAGCCTTCGAGCAGCGGCGGGCAGACCAGGCCGCAGCCGTAGTAGCGCGCCAGCACCTCGGGGTGGATGCGCGCCAGCAGGGGCTTGAGCCAGTCGGGCAGGCTGCTCACGTCGCAGCAGGCGCTGGTCTTGAGGTCGCTGCTGCTCTGCAGCTGGCGGCCGTAGTAGTCCTGGACGAGGTCGTGGGTCGTGGTGTCTTGCATGGTTCAGTGCGGAAGCAGATGGGAGGGAAGATGGACCAGATCGGCCGGTTCGTCTATGTCGTGCAGGGTCGGGCCGACCCAGGTGGAGCGGCCCAGGGCGGCCAGGCGTTGGAGCGTCTCGGCGGCCACGCCGGCGGTGCTCCAGGCCATCTGCCCGAAGATTTCCGGGCAGGGCGCCTTCAGGCCGATCAGCACGTAGCCGCCGTCGGCCACCGGGATCAGCGCGGCGTCGTGCCGGCGCAGCGCTTCGGCAGCCGTGCGCAGATGGGCGGCAGTCAGCGCGGGGCAGTCGGTGCCGAACAGCAGCACCGGCTGGCGCAGTTCGGTGGTGACGCGCTGCACGGCACGCGCCATGCGCGCGCCGAGGTCGCCCTCGCCCTGCGCGCTGCAAACGATGCCGGCGGGCAGGCTCACGCCCTGCCAGGCCGCGCTGCCCGGGCCTGGGCTCATGCACAGCTCCACGTCGCCGACGCCGGCCGCGAGGGCCTGGGCCAGCGTGTGCTCAAGCAGCCTGCGCGCCAGCGTGGCCGCGCCTGTGGCCCCCAGGGCCGGGGCCAGCCGGGTCTTGACCTGGCCGGCCTGCGGCGCCTTGGTGAAGACGACCAGCCTCATCGATAGCGCTCCGCCAGCCGCGTGGCCGGCACGCCGCGCCAGTAGGCCAGGCGCAGCCGCCACATCAGCAGCACGGTGCGCCAGACGCCGCGCGTCTCCCAGCGCCGGCCCGAGGTGCGCACGCGCGCGCGCAGGCAGGCCGGGCGCCCGATGGGCTGGAGGCGCTTGAGGCGGGCCGAGAGCTCGATGTCTTCCATCAGCGGCTGGTCCGGGAAGCCGCCCACGGCCTCGAAGGCGGCGCGCGTCATGAACAGGGCCTGGTCGCCGGTGGCAATGCCGGTGAGACGCGAGCGCCCGTTCATGAACCAGGCGATCAGCGGCAGCAGCCGGTGCCGGCCTTCGATGCTGACGTCGAAGCGGCCCCAGACATGGCGGCCGTCGGCCAGGGCGGTGGCGATCAGCGCATCGGCGTCGGGTGGCAGCGTGGTGTCGGCATGCAGGAAGAGCAGCGGGCTGTTGCCGCCGGCTTCACGCAGGAATTGCGCCCCGGCGTTCATCTGCCGCGCGCGCCCGCGCGGCGCGCTGATGCATTGCAGGCCGGCTTGCTGGCGCACCAGATCGAGCGTGCCGTCGCGGCTGCCGCCGTCGACCAGCACCAGCTGCGCGCCGCGCGCCAGCAGGGGCTGCAGCTGCTGCAGCGTCGCGCTGATGCCGGCAGCCTCGTTCAGCACCGGCATGACGATCTGCAGGGCCATGGTGGCAGGCGCGTGGCTCAGAGCGCGCCGCCGCAGCTGCTGCCCTGGCCGGCGGTGCAGCCATAGCAGTGGCCGGCGACGCGGATCGGCTGGCCGGCCACGTCGGCCTGCAGCAGCTCGCGCAGATGGCGGCGCACGCCGGCGGTCCCCAGGGGCAGGCCGAGCTGCTGGTTGAAGTCGCAGTCGTAGAGCCAGCCCTGCCAGTCCACGCTGACCAGGCTGCGGCACATGACGCCCTCCAGGTTGGACGGCTGGTGGCTGTGCTGCAGCAGCTCCATATAGCTGGCGAAGCTGCCCTTGGACACCAGGGTGGAGCCGAAGCGCTGGATGGGCATATTGGCCAGGGCGTAGAGCGCGTTGAACTCGATGCCGAAGTGCGCGCGCAGCTCGCGCTGGTAGTCGGCCTGCAGGCGCTGCTGATCGGGCGGCAGCGAAGGGCCTTGCGGGTTGTAGACCAGGTTGAGCTTGAGGCCGGAATCCGGCTGGCCGTAGCCGAGGGCGTTGAGGCGTTGCAGCGCGGCGATGCTCTTGTCGAACACACCTTCGCCGCGCTGCTGGTCCACATTGGCGGCCGAGTAGCAGGGCAGGGAGGCGATCACCTCCACCTGCTGCGCGGCCAGGAAGTCGGCCAGGTCTTCCTGGCCGTTCTCGTGCAGGATGGTCAGGTTGCAGCGGTCGATCACGTGCACGCCCAGGGCGCGCGCCGCGCGCACCAGCTCACGGAAACCGGGGTGCAGCTCGGGTGCACCGCCGGTGAGGTCCAGCGTGCCGATGCCGCGCGCGGCCAGCACGGGCGGGATGAGGGCCAGCAGGTCGTCCGCCATCATCTCCTTGCGGTTCGGGCCGGCGTTGACGTGGCAGTGCAGGCAGCTCTGGTTGCAGCGGTAGCCGAGGTTGACCTGCAGCGTGGCCGTGGCCTGCCGGGTGAGGGCGGGGAAGGGGATCTGCTGCAGCAGGGGCAGGGTGTCGTGCATGGGGGATCGAAGCCTCAGGGGAGGAGCGCCGCCAGGCGCTGGCGTATTTCGGGGGCCATGGCCTCGGGCTGGGTGACCAGGGCGTCTTGCAGCGCGGTGTGCGCGGCGCTGGCCGGCTGTTCCTGGCCCACCAGGCGGATGGCCTCGGCCACGATGCGCTGGGCACGGCCGGCGTTCTGGAACAGGTTGGCCAGGGCCGAGCTGGCGTTGACGTCGTCCTCGTGCGGATGCCAGCAGTCGTAGTCGGTCACCATGGCCAGCGTGGCGTAGGCCAGCTGCGCCTCGCGCGCCAGCTTGGCCTCGGGCATATTGGTCATGCCGATCACGCCCGCGCCCAGGCTGCGGTACCACTGCGATTCGGCCAGGCTGGAGAACTGCGGGCCTTCGATGCAGACGTAAGTCCCGCCCTCGTGCAGCGCGAGGCCAGCCGCGCTGGCGTCGGCCGCCAGCACCTGGCGCACGGCGCGCGCCAGCACGCCGCGGGTGGCGGCGCAGACCGGCTGCGCCATCGACACATGGGCCACGGCGCCCTGGCCGAAAAAGGTGCTCTCGCGCCGCTTGGTCAGGTCGATGAACTGGTCCGGCAGCACGATGTCCAGTGGCCGGAACTCCTCGCGCAGCGAGCCGACGGCGGACAGGGACAGCACGTAGCGCACCCCCAGCAGCTTGAGCGCGTAGAGGTTGGCGCGGTAGGGCAGCTCGGACGGCAGCAGCCGGTGGCCGCGGCCGTGGCGCGCCAGGAAGGCCACGGGCACGCCGTGCACGCGGCCGCTGACCAGCACGTCGGACGGCTGGCCAAACGGTGTGTCGAGGGCGTGTTCCTGCGCATCCTGCAGCGCGTCCATCTGGTACAGGCCGCTGCCGCCGATCACGCCCACCAGGGCTTGTGTCATTTCACTCTCTTCCTTCGGGTCAGGTGGGGCCGCTCCCGGCACGGGCGCGGCGCTCAGGCATTGTGCGCAAAAAGTGGGCGGGCTGCCTACGGGCGGGCCTGGCCGGCATGCTCGGCCACCGCGGCCAGGTAGGCGCGGATGCGTTTGGCATTGACGCCGCGGTCGATGCGGCCGGTGCGCGAGCGCGAACGCACGTCGATCTTGCTGCCCGCGCCCTCGGCGCTGACGCGGATGGCGACCTCGTCGACGAAGCCGTACAGGCGGCTTCTGGCCGTGGCTTCGATGCGGCCTTCCTCGGGCACGGTGGAAACGACCTCCCAGCCCCTGTCCTTCACCACCGCCAGCGCGTGCGCATAGGCCTGAGCCGGCGCCAGCGCCAGCTTCAGCGGGGCCAGGTCGGGGTAGGCGGCGCGCTGCTGCTCGGCCACCTGGCCACCGGGGTAGTCGGTGGCAATCGGCATGTCCCAGAACACCGGGGCATCCTGCGTGTCGGTGCTGATGTCGTTGATCGGCGGGTAGGCGCGGGTGGCGTATTCCCACTGGGCGGCCATGAACACCAGCGGCAGCGCGGCCAGCGTGCCCAGCACGGCCGGCACGAAACCGCGGCGGCCTGCCCCCGGGCGGGCCTGCACCAGGCCGGTGACGGAGAGCGCCAGCGCCAGTACGGCGCCCCAGGCAGCCCACTCGGCCCATTGCAGGGCTGGCAGGAAATGCCACCAGCCCTGGCGCGCGCCGATGCCGCCGCCGATGGCGATGGCCAGGGTGCTGACGCCCAGCAGCAGGCCGGCGAGGGCGGGGCGGGAACAGGGACGGGTGTCGGGACGGGAGGGGGCAGTCATGGGAGCAGTCTCGGAGTCAGGGGAATAGGGGGCAGGGGCGGTGCTGCGGGCCGCGCGCCAGCGGCTGAGCCAGCGTGGCAGGAAGGCGGTGGCCGCCAGCAGGGCCAGCGCGATCAGGCCATTGCGGATCATCCCTTCGCCGCCGGCCAGCGCCTCGGCCCCGGCATAGCCCAGCCAGGTGTAGGCGAAGGCCCCCGGCAGCATGAAGAGCCAGGAGGCCAGCACATAGGCACCGAAAGGGATGCGCGTCAGGCCCAGCGCGTAGTTCAGCAGGTTGAAGGGAAACAGCGGCACCAGGCGCACGAAGGCGACGAAGCGCCAGCCCTCGGCGGCCACGCCCTCGTTGAGGCGTGTCAGGCGCGGGCCGGCGCGGCGCGCCACCCAGTCGGCGCCGAGGTAGCGCGCGATCAGGAAGGCCAGCGCGGCGCCCAAGGTGGCGCCCGTGAGGTTCCACAGCGTGCCCCAGAATGGGCCGAACAGGGCGCCGCCGGCCAGGGTGATGACGGAGCCGGGCAGGAAGAGCACGGTGGCCAGGGCATAGAGGGCCATGAAGAGCAGCGGGCCGGCCGCGCCGGCGCCGGCCACCCAGGCCTGCAGCGCGGCGGCGTCGAAGTGCTCACGCCCGGCGATGGCGGCGGCGATGGCGGCCAACAAGGTCGCGCCGAGCAGGATGCGCGGCAGGGCCTGCTTCATCGGCGCGGCCCCTGGGTGCGGCGCGCTTCCTCGGCGGCGTAGTCGCGCCGGTTGATGGCGTAGTCGGTGATCTCGCCCTTGAATGGCAACAGCAACATGCCGTCCAGGCGGTTCACTTCGCGCGCGTCATCGTGGCCGCGGATGCCGATCGTCATGCCCTGCTGGCCGGCGCGCGGCTGCTCGCGGAAGGTGCCGAACAGGCGGTCCCACCAGGTCAGGTTGAAGCCGAAGTTGGAGTTGCACTCGTCGTCTTCCACCGAGTGGTGCACGCGGTGCATGTCGGGCGTGACGACGAACCAGCGCAGCACCCGGTCCACGCCGGCCGGCAGGCGGATGTTGCCGTGGTTGAACATGGCGGTGGCGTTGAGCAGCACCTCGAAGATCACCACCGCCAGCACCGGCGCGCCCAGCACCACAATGGTGGCGAACTTGATCAGCATGGACAGCACGATTTCCAGCGGGTGGAAGCGCGCACCGGTGGTCAGGTCGTAGTCCAGGTCGGCGTGGTGCACCCGATGCAGGCGCCACAGGGCCGGCACCGCATGCACCATGACGTGCTGCAGCCAGATGACGAAGTCCATGGCGATCACGGCCAGCGGCACGGCGAGCCAGAAGGGCAGGGCGTAATGGTTCAGCAGGCCCCAGCCCTGGGCGGCGCAGAAGGCCGCCACGCCCACCGCGGCGGCCGGGAACAGC
>JACCDS010821652.1_pt1 | contig 11458 bp, 7 predicted proteins | sample 7446441 | NCBI WGS metagenome assembly JACCDS01 (sample SAMN15323445, study PRJNA562643) | freshwater metagenome | isolation source: river surface water | place: USA:Blue River Watershed | collected 2017-08-17 | reverse complement strand
GATATGTGATAATACTGATAATGATTGTGATGGTTCTGTTGATGATGGAATAACAAGAAGTTGTGGAATGAATATAGGTGTTTGTAGAACTGGAACACAGAGATGCTAAATAATGATAAAAAGACTAATGAATTGCTTTTATTCCTTAAAATTACGCCGTTTTTTGTACTTTTAAGATAAAATTTCGTTAAAATCGAAAAGGAAAATAACCAAGAACTAAAAGCTATGCGCTGGTCTCATAAAACTAAAGAAGAATTAATCATAGAAATTCGTCACCTCAAAAAAGAATTAAGAGTATTAGAAGCCAACGAGCGTGCTGGTGAAACATCGCCTTCGATGGCAAGTGAACTCGAAAAAGCGGTTGAAAATCTTAATTTAGTAGGAATGGTGCTAGAGGACAACGGAACAATTGTTTATTGCAACCCTTTTTCAATCAGAATGTTGGGCTTTGAGCCAAATGAATTGATTGGGAAAAACTTTTTTGATATTTTAGTACCAACCGAAGAAAAAGTTCAGCGAATTACTTCTTTTAAAGATGCAATGGAAAAAGGAGGCTTGTTCGATCAAAAAGAAAGAACAATGCTTGCCAAATCTGGGCAATTGAAGTATGTTGAATTAAATTCTACCATTTTTAATGATGCTGGCGAAGATATTCGATACCTCACAATTATCGGTGAAGATGTTACCGAACGCAGAAAAGTAGCCGAAGCCTTAGCTCGTTCCAATGCCCAATTACAAGATTTAATTACAAATACCACCGACTTAATCCAGATTATAAGTATTTCTGGAAGGTTTTTGTATGTCAATAAATCATGGTTAGAAACCATGGGTTACGAATCTAACGAGTTGGCAGCTTTAAGGATGAAAGATATTCTTCACCCAGACTTTGCCAGTGACGCACTTCAAAAGTTTGATAAAGTAAAGAACGGAGAAAAAATTCCAGACTTTGAGGTCGTTTTTAGAAGGAAAGATGGTCGTCGTTTATATTTAGCGGGCTCAGTAAACTGTCGATTTGAAAAAGATGTTCCAACTGCATTTCGTTGTATTTTTCATAACTCTACCGCAAAAGTAAGAGCCGAACGTGCTTCTAAATTATATTCAAGTATTGCACAAGCCACAATTCGTTCTACCAATTTGGATGATTTATATGTAAACATTCATAAAGAATTAGGTGAAGTAATTGATGTTAAAAACTTTTTTATTGCTCAGTATGATTCTGCAAAATCATTTCTTTATTTCCCATATTATGTAGATGAATACTTTGATAATCGGGTACATTTCACCAAAAGAAAATTGGGAAATGGGCTAACAGAGTTTGCCATAGCCGCCAATCGTCCATTGATTTTAAGAGATGATGACATCTTTAAATTGGCGGAAGATAAAACAATTTATCTGTATGGTGTTGTGCCAAAAGTGATGATTTGTGTTCCCTTACGAATCGGCAATAAAGTAACTGGAATCATCGGATTGAAATCTTATGAACGCCAAAATAAATACGAACAGCGAGATTTAGAATTATTGGATTTTATTTCTGGACAAGTAGCCTTGGCGATTGCCAGAAAGCAAGCTGAAGATATATTAGCCAGAGAAACCGCACGGCTGAATGCCATCATCGAAGGTAGTTCGCACTTAATGTGGTCAGTAAATCGTAGAATGTTGTTAACTTCTTTCAATAAAGAGTATTCTCAACTTATCGAAAGACAATTGGCCATCAAGCCACAGTTGATGCTTAGCACTGAAAAAGTAGGTTTTAGAATGGTTTCTTCTTCGGATAGAAGAGTACTTGAAGAGAAATATAAAGCAGCATTCAGAGGAGAGCAGCAACATTTTGAGGTAAAGTTAGATTCAGACGACGGAAATCCGAATTGGATCGAAATTTATCTTAACCCGATATTTCTAAATAATGGGATGATTGAAGAGGTATCAGGAATAGGGCGAGATATCACTGAACTGAAAAAATATCAGCAAGATATTGTGAAAGCTAAAGATGAAGCAGAACGGTCATTGAAGGTAAAAGAGAGATTTTTAGCAAATATGAGTCACGAAATCAGAACACCGATGAACGGTGTAATCGGTATGATTGATTTGCTGAATGATACTGTTTTGGATATCGAACAAAAAGATTATGTTCAAACAATCAAGAAGTCCTCTGAAACACTTTTACACATCCTGAATGATATTTTAGATTTAGCTAAAATCGAAGCTGGAAAAATGGCTTTACACGAAGCTCCATTGGTTTTCAAAGATGTTTTCGATAGGTTACAAGCACTTTTTTCACAAATTGCAGCCAATAAAGGCAATAGGATTATTTGTAATTTTGGTGAGAATCTACCTGAATTTGTCATCGCAGATGAAACTCGATTACTCCAGATACTTTCAAATCTTACGTCAAATGCATTGAAATTTACCGAAAACGGAACAGTAGAAATCAACGTTAATTTGGTAGAAAAAAGAGGAAAATTCAATAGAATTAAAGTAGAAATTAAGGATTCTGGCATCGGCATTACCGAAGAAAACTTAAAAATGCTTTTCAACGCTTTCCAGCAAGTAGATAATTCTACGAAAAAATCATTTGGAGGAACTGGTTTAGGTTTGGCAATTTCAAAAGAGCTTTGTCGCTTGATGAAAGGTGAAATTGGCGTCCGTTCAGATTGGGGAAAAGGCTCTACTTTCTGGTTCGTCATCGAGATAAAGCAAACAGATATTAGCCCAATGATGGCTAAAAAGGACGAAGTAGCGTTTCAGGTTTTCGGGCATTTTAGTGATATTACACCATACATTTTATTAGTTGATGATAATGCTACGAACCGAAAAGTAGCCAGCGAGATTATGAAAAAGGCAGGTTGTGAAGTAATTACTGCCGATTCTGGTAAAAAAGCGATTGCTTTAGTTGAAGAATCACTCCAAGAAAAACCATTTGATGTAATTTTTATGGACATCCAAATGCCTGAAATGGATGGAGTAGAAACAACTCACCATTTAAGAGCGATGTCCGAAAGTCTTCCTCCAATTATTGCCATGACAGCCTATGCCATGCGTGAAGACCGTGACCGTTTTATGGCAAACGGAATGAACGATTACGTTCCGAAACCAATCAGAGCCGAAATATTAGTTAGAAAAGTTCGTGAGTGGATTGAGAGAGGAAATTCGCACAAAAAGCATTCGATAAAAACAGTAACAAAATCGGAGCTTGTAAAGCTAGGAAGTACACCAGTGGTTATTGAAAAGCCAAAAGAAAACACTCAAACAGTGATTTCTTTGGAGGCTTTTCCTGTACTAGACCAAGAAATAATCAAACAGTTGGCCAGTAGTGTTGGTGATGATATGAGCTTTGTTAGTTCAATTCTGGAAGGATTTGAAGAAGAAGCCACCGAGCAAATTCAATTAGCTATCGAAGGATTTCATGCAAGTAATTGCAAACAAGTACAAAGTGAATTACATACATTGAAAGGGAATTCGGGAACTTTAGGTGCGGCACGTTTACACGAAATCACTAGAATAATTGAAGAAAAAGCAAAACATTGTGATTTTACACAGTTTGAAAAAGAAATATTAATTCTAGAAGAAGAGTTTGAGGCATTTAAAATTGCCTATAAAAAACTCTGAAGATGTTAATAAAATATTGACCACAACAAGTTTTGTATGAGTAATGTACTAGTAATTGTAAATAGATTATCTGTTAATCATGACAGAATTTATCTGTACAGGCTATAACTTAACCGTTTTAAAACAATAATCAATTCTTTACTTTATCAAAATCAATTAATATGCGGATTACAACCAGAATTCAGTTGATGTTCATGATGTTCTTAATGTTTAGTACATGGGGAGCATGGTACGGGCAAATGGGAAAATATCTTTTTACAGCTTTACACGCAAATGGCGAGCAAATCGGAGGGGCCTATGCCACTTTTTCTATTGCATCAATTTTTGCTCCTTTTTTTGTTGGATTAATTGCAGACCGTTTCTTTTCGGCTCAGAAAGTAATGGGCGTTTTAAATTTAATGGGGGCTGTCATTTTATATTTTTTGATTCAAACAAAAGATCCTGATACTTTTTTCTGGTACATATTAGCTTATACCTTAACTTTTGCCCCAAATTTGGCACTTTCAAGTTCAATTGCCATGAATCAAATGAAAGATCCCGGTACCGAATTTCCACCGATTCGTGTGTTAGGAACTGTAGCTTGGATTATAGTAACTAATATTATTGGTGTGTATGGGCTCGGTGATAAAGTTACAATCTTCCAAATAGCCATGTTTACTTCAGTGGCGTGGGGCATTTATGCCTTCACATTGCCAAATACGCCACCAAAAGCTACTGGAACAGCTTCTGTTTCACAAATTTTGGGTACAGACTCTTTCGTGCTTTTCAAAGATCGTTCTTTTGCTATTTTCTTTGTTTCTTCAGTATTGGTATGTATTCCATTAGCTTTTTACTATGCTCATGCAAATTTATCGCTGACGGAGTCTCACATGGAAAATGTTGAGAATAAAATGTCGCTCGGACAAGTTTCTGAAGTATTGTTTATGCTTTTAATTCCATTTGCCTTACAAAAATTCGGAATTAAGAAAATGCTGATAGTTGGTTTAGTCGCTTGGATTATCAGATTTGTGTGTTTCGGGTATGGTGATGGTATTTCGTCGGAATGGATGTTGTATTTAGCCATTGTACTCCATGGCGTATGTTATGACTTTTTCTTTGTAACAGGGCAAATTTATACAGATAACAAAGCTGGTGTAAAGATTAAAAACTCTGCACAAGGTTTAATTACTTTGGCTACTTATGGTATCGGTATGGGCATTGGCTCTATTCTTTCAGGAAAAATTTTGTCTAATTATACCAATGGCGAAGTACATGACTGGACATCAGTGTGGATGGTTCCTGCGGGTATTGCTGCGGTGGTTTTAGTATTATTTATCGTTTTTTTTAAAGATAAAGAATAGTTAGAGTTTCCAGACAAATCAACTTTATCAAAAATAAATCAAAAAATAGAACGCATATTTTAAGAGTTTCGTCATTTATATTCTTCGTATAAAAAAATACAAAAAAATAATTTCTATTAAGTAGATATTAAACGTTAAAGAATATAATATTTGAGGAAAAAATCTTAAAATAGGCGTTTTATTTTGTTGATACAATGATAAAAATCAATTCGCTCTAAGTATAAATACAAGTACGATTTCAGTTATTGAATATCAGAATCAAGACCTTTCTCTTTGTATTGTTTACTTTCGATAGCGATTTTTTCAATCAGCTCAGTTAGCCTTAAATCTGAAGAACGTAATTTATAAACATTATCCATTAGTCTGGCTCCTTTTAAACTATCATATTCGGGTGCTAAAAGAATTATTTTTTGTCTCCAATTATTCGGCAAAGAATCTTTACAGGCTTTTATCCGACTTTTAAGTAATTCGGATGTTTTTTTTAGGTCATTTAATGGCATATACTTTTAAAGCGTTTATATTTGTAGTCAACAAAAATTGTTATACAAAATTTGTTATACAATAAATTATTTTTTTAGTAGTATTGTAATTAGTATTTGGAGTTACAAAGCTATGTTTTTTTTGAGTTATGCTCAAAAATATCACCATAAATATCCAAAATAAGTCAACTTAAAGATAAATACTAATACTTTTTGAGTATTAGATCATTTACCAACAGACAAATGAAAAGAATTGAAGACAGAGTAAGAGTTTTAATTGTTGAAAGAGGTATGACACTCCTTCAATTAGCAACTCAATCAAAAATTACAGAAGCGACCTTACATGCGATTTTGAACAGAAACGATGCGAAGTATTCTCAGTTAAGAAGAATGGCTGAAACATTAAACGTAAAGGTAGCATACCTGACCGGTGAGACCGACTTACCTTCAATGTCGGTAGTACACGAATCTGAAGCTGGATACGTTGCCTTGAAAGCCGACGATGTTATTGCTATGCAAAAGCAGATCATTGAATTGCAAAGCAAATTATTAACGCTGAACACTCCGAAAGACTAGATAAAAGGTATTTCCTTTAAAATTCATAGTCAGAATTTGTAATATTCTGACTATGAATTATTTATCTATTGAATTTATCTTTCAGTTTTAAAAGAGGCGTTTCAATAAAACGGAATGATAGTTCACATACGAGTACCGTTAAGCCAATTGCAAACGTGTATAGGGTGACGTTAAAGATTGGTTGGCTTATGTTATTACCAACAAAATAATGTATTGCGTTGATGCAAAATACAATTACAGCAGAGTGATAAATGTAAATTCCGTACGAAATTTTTCCTAAATAATGAATAATCGGTTTTTCTAGATTTAAAATTGTATCTGGGTTAGCGGCTACGTTAATAATGAAGTAGCAGAAGAAAATCCCGTGAAATTCAAGATTGAAACCAGGAATATACACATTTGAGCCAATTATTAAAATTGTCAAGGCATAGACAATTATCTGAGTGCTTTTCTTGAATAAAAATGAAAGAATTTTTTCTTGTTTACTAAACACAAGATAGGCTCCAATCCCACCAATTACCATTGTCAGAATCCTGAATTGACTGAAAAATAAGGCTAGATTTTCGTAAATTTTATTTTTAGTTGAGATTGGTAAATCGCTTAATTTAAGGAAATAAAATGAAGTGCTCCCTACAATAACTACAAATGTGGCTACCACAATCAAGAATGATTTAAATGGGTTTTTCCGTTTGATTATCCAAGGCCAGATAGCGTAAAATTGCTCTTCAATACCTATAGACCAAGTTTGTGCACATAAATAGGGTGCTCTGAAAAATACATACCCAAAGTTTGGTAAGAAAAGCAAAAAGAAAGGTAATCGTTTATAGAAGTTAGCATCATAATAAAAATCATCACGTAGTGGTCCATTAAAAAAGGGGATTTCAGGAAAAACAAAGAAGGCAAGTAATACTATAATATAGTATAGCGGCCAAATTCTGAGAATCCTTCTTATGTAAAAGTTCTTAGTTGAAATATCTCCTCTTCTACTTTTTTCACTCAATAATAAATAAGTTATTAAAAAGCCACTCAATACAAAAAATAGCCCTACTCCGAGCTTCCCCATGTTTTTGATAATATAAAAGCCGTAAAAATGTTCTAAACCCATCATATATTTAATTTGTTCGGTGTGATGAATCAATACAGAAAAAGCGGCAATAAAACGAACTCCATTCAAATTAGGAAAATAAACTGGTTGGTGGGGATTTTGCATTAGTTTTTGGTTAATTGATGATTTTTCAAAATAAACGTCTCCATTTTAAAAGGAATTGAAATTTATTTGATGATTTTGTAGATAAACCACGTTTCGTTATGATTGTGCGAAGGGTTTAGTACATACGCTATGTTATCTACAAAGCTGGGTTCAATATTGGTATCGTGTTGTAGTTTTGGGAAGATTTCTTTCATCTTGGCCAGCCTCGCTTCCAAATCTGCTGAACCTACCAAAATCAAGTAATTAGGGGCTACTTTTTTACCCAGTTTCAAATCACTTGGTAATTGTGCTAATTTTTCAGGTGTGTCTATTTCATAGTAATCTAATCTTTTATCTAAATAAAAAATAGCTACTGGCTGTGATGCTTGAAAGTTTTGGATGACAAAATTTTGCAAATCTCCTTTTTCTCTAAAGTAATTCATACTTTCTACTCTTGAACGTTTAGTGTAAGTTACAGAAAGAATACAAAGCAAAATAGTATTGATGGCAATAAACCAAATTATAAATAGTTTTGTGGTGGTTCTAAACCAATTTTTGCTTGCATAATTTTCATAGATATCTCTAAACCCAATCACACCCAAAGTCAGGAAGAAAGGGATAAAAGGTAGAATAAATCGCTCTTGTTTGTTTGGATAGTATGAGTGAAATGCGAAAAAAAATAAAGAAGCTATAAATAACATTCTTCTATTGCCTGCTTGGGTGGCAGTTTTGAAATATCCAGCAAAAAATAAGAGTGAGGAAAAGCCTAAACTCAAACCAGCCATTGTTCCGATGTATCGATGCCAAGGGCCATTTGGATAAATTTCTATGTTTTTTGAGTCAGCATTGAAAGTAAAGTATGCTTTGATGGATGCAATCGGATTTCCCCAATACACATAATCAAAGATACCTTGTGTTAATAAATAAAAAATAATACACCCAAAGCCAAATAATATCGCTTTTTGCCAATTTGATTTACTTAACAGCCAAAACAGCCCCACCGTAAACGGAATAAACACAATTTGATATCGAAACACAAAGGCTATAACAAACCAGAAAGCCGATTGTAATACTGATTTGTAGTCAAGTTTTTGATTTACTGCGTAATAACAGCCCATCAAAAGTGGTGGAATACATACAAATTCTCTTAAGTTTCTGACAGACATGAAAGGGAAAACCCAAAAAATAGCTAGTAGTAGTCCAACTATTTTTGCATCATTTTTACGTTTACTTAATCGTTCAGTCAATTTATAGCCATAATAAATACTGAGGAGTGAAAACAGGCTATTCACAATCCTTGCCATTAACATTTTTGTTTCTGGATTGGTTGTTCCGAACCATTCGCAGGTAGCAAAGATTAAATAGTGAATATAGGGGTAAATTAGGCTAAAAAGATAAGCCTCCCCGTTTACTAGAAAGTTTTGAGTAAACGGTGAATCGATTTTGTCAAGTAAGTTTTGTGCCAGTACTACAACTTCGTAGTGGTCGTCGGTAAATGCATATCCTTTCGAAAAAATAATAGATAACACTCTGAAGAAAAGACCAATCAATAATATTTTTCGAAGATTTAATGACTCTAAGTATTGCTGCATAACGAAATTGCCTGAAATGTTTTGCAAAATTAGACATTTTAAAGGCAAAATGAAACAAGGTTAGGTATCTAACAAGATTCTAAAGGTAGTTCCTTTGTTAAGCTCAGAGTTTTTTACAAAAAGTTTACCGTCGTGATAATTCTCTATAATTCGTTTGGCCAGTGTTAAGCCAAGCCCCCATCCCCGTTTTTTTGTACTAAAACCAGGGGTAAATACTTTACTTAAATTTTGCTTAGAAATCCCTTTTCCCGTATCACTGATGTCAATGGCAATTTTATTATTTTTTGTTTCACTCAAGGTTACTTTTAACGAACCAATTCCTCCCATGGCATCTACTGCATTTTTACAAATGTTTTCGATTACCCATTCAAAAAGGTAACGATTTACATTGACAGTGTTTCGGTCTGTCAGTTGATTATCAAGTGAAAAAATTACTTTTGTCGATATTCTTTTTTGTAAATATGACATAAAAGTTTCTATCGTTTCCACAATATTTTCTGGTTTCAATACTGGAATAGAACCAATGTTCGAGAAACGAGTAGTTATGATGTCTAATCTTGTTACATCTTTTTCTAATTCTTTTACAATGTCAGGGTCATATTGTGGATCACTTTTAAAATATTCAACCCAAGCAGTCAGTGATGATAGCGGAGTGCCTAATTGATGTGCAGTTTCTTTAGCCAAACCCACCCAAACTTGGTTTTGTTCAGAGCGCCTAGATGCATCAAAAAATAAATAAGCCGCCAAACCAAAAACCAAAACCACTGCTAATTGGAAAAGCGGATAATAACGGAGTAAATCTAATAAGCGTGAATTTCCGAAGTAAATATATTCTTTGTGGAGCGTCATATCGAGCTCAATCGGTGGGTTGTCATCTCGAATAATTTCCTCCAAAGCCTTTCTTAAAAAAATTTGCTTTTCGTTAGAGCTTAGTTTTTCTGGCATTTCGATATTTTTGGCAGTCAAATAGCCAGTGCCATCTTTATGAATTATCGGAATGGTATTGTTTTCATTTGATTTCTTGATTTTCTCAAAAAAGAAATTTACATCTTGATTCGGGTCACTGGTCATTGTATATTTCAACGACTCCGCATAGAGTTCAATTTGTTGTTTCTCTCTTTCCTCAAGTTTAGAAACGATTTTATCGGTGAAGTAAAGCGAAAACACGCCCACCACTATACAAAAACCTAAAAAAGCAACTTTCCACCAAGTATTTCGGCTATAAATATCTACAGATAAAATCATACAAATGTTGAGCGATTGACTTTAGCGTGAAATAATCAATTTTCCACTAATTCCTAACGCCAAATCTACGGCTTTATTTCTTAAAATTAAACGATAAAAGTATGTTCCTGATGGTAAGTAATTATTGGGAATGTCGTTGATATTCCAATATATTTCGTTTAAACCAATTGTCAATTCTTTGCTGAGAATAGTAACTTTTCGGCCGTGAATGTCATAAATCTCTATGGCAAACTCCTCTGGAATTTCATTTTTTAGTTGAAAACTAAATTTCGTTTGCGATGAAATTGGATTGGGTGAAACCTGCCAATTACTTAAAATCTGTTTAGAAATATTCCTAAACGAAATCTGGTAAGGAACAGTACCAGCATAATTTCCTGCAACATCCTGAGCTTGTACTCGCAAAGTCAAAGTGTCATTTTCAGGTAAATTTTGAGGAAAATAGTCTATCAAAAAAGTATTTGTAAGGCTATCACTTTGCCAAGTAATGTCATTTTGACTAAAAAATATCTTTTTGAAACTACAATTTGTACAGGCCTTTAGCTGTAAATCAATGCCGTTTGTGTCTTTTTTAATGCGAAAACGATTTTCATCTTTTATACTAATTTGAATCAAAGGTTTAGAAGATACAAGTTCATATTGCTGAATTTGCCGACCATCGAATGTTACCGATAAAATTGGATTTGTTTTATCTGGAATAACCTTAAAAGTACTAAAAATTGTATTGTTTAAATAAGATTGTTCTGGTATTATTGCTGGATTAAAGGTAAGTGAAAACGTATTTTCACCTATGAAACCTGCCGTTTTAATCGGTACAGTGATGTTTATAGAATCTTTTTTTATTAAAGGTTTTACTTTAAAAATCTTTACTTCATTTTTATTCAAAAGCATATTTTTCAGTACCTGACGGACTACGATTGAATCTGTAAAGTCATGATTTGAAATATTTTTGAAAATAGCGTCAATCTTAAAATTTTCATATTCTTGTTTGTCACTGATTGTTATGTTTTCAGAATCAACAATTCCCTCTGGCGAACTCTGATAATGAACAATTAATGATTTTAACTGAGCTACTTCATCAGAAAAGTCATTGGTTTTAAGACGAATTTTTAATTGTAAATAGGGGAATTTTTTAGCATCAATTTTACTGATATTAAAGATTTTTTGTTGAATATTTTCGTAAAGAAGAAAGTTTTCTCCTTGAAAATTGATACCCAAAATATCAAAATAAAATGCTTGATTGTTCTTCTGGTCAATGTCCAAAACAATATCATGCCATTCATTTGCTGCTCCGATGACTGGCGAAGTAATCATCCCTTCGTTGAAATTGTCTTCAATTGTAAAGTTTTCTAAGTGTAAAATCTGAGTATCACCACGTTTTTTTGTATCGGGGAAGAGTTCCAATAAAGCCTTTTTTGCTCCTTTTCTACCAAT